>Dunbar_p2__coassemble_1041_pt1 | contig 31743 bp, 26 predicted proteins | sample Dunbar_p2__metabat2_high_PE_041 | metagenome-assembled genome bin Dunbar_p2 | reverse complement strand
TCCTTGTTGTAGGCAATCTGGATCTCGCGGCGGCGCTCGGTCTCCCCGATCGCCTTCTCCATCGCGGCGGTCATATCGTCGGCGTACATGATGACGGTTCCGGAGACGTTGCGCGCCGCGCGGCCGATCGTCTGGATGAGCGAACGGTAGGACCTGAGGAATCCCTCCTTGTCCGCGTCGAGGATCGCGACGAGCGAGACCTCAGGCAAATCGAGGCCCTCACGCAGCAGGTTGATGCCGACGATGACGTCGATCTTGCCTTCGCGCAGTTCGCGCAGCAGCTCGACACGGCGCAATGTGTCGACGTCGGAATGCAGGTATTCGACCTTGATGCCGCGTTCGAGCAGATAATCGGTGAGGTCCTCGGCCATCTTCTTCGTGAGCGTCGTGACAAGCGCGCGCTCGTGCTTCGCGACCCTGTCCTTGATTTCGGCGAGCAGGTCGTCGATCTGGCCGTCGACAGGACGTACTTCGACCTTCGGGTCGACGAGTCCGGTAGGACGGATGATCTGCTCGACGACGCCGTCGGACAGACCGAGCTCATAGTCACCGGGCGTCGCGGACAGGTAGACGGTCTGCCCGACACGTTCGAGGAACTCAGGCCACTTGAGCGGCCGGTTGTCCATCGCGGACGGCAGGCGGAAGCCATGTTCGACAAGTGTGCGTTTGCGGCTCGCGTCGCCTTCGTACATCGCGCCAATCTGCGGAACGGTCACATGGGACTCGTCGATGACGAGCAGGAAATCGTCGGGGAAGAAATCAAGGAGCGTATGCGGCGGCGTACCGGGGGCACGCCCGTCGAAATGCCGCGAATAGTTCTCGACACCCGAGCACACGCCGACCTGCGAGAGCATCTCGAGGTCATACGTCGTACGCATCGTCAGGCGTTGCGCCTCAAGCTCCTTGCCCTGCTTGCGCAATGCGGCGACGCGCTCGTCAAGTTCCTGCTGGATCGATGTGAGTGCTTTCTCCATGCGTTCGGGACCCGCCACATAATGCGACGCCGGGAAGATGTGCACTTCCTCCTGCTCACCGATGACGTCACCGGTGAGCGGATGCAGCATCGAGATGCGGTCGATCTCGTCGCCGAAGAACTCGATGCGCACGGCGAGCTCCTCATAGACGGGGATGATCTCGACGGTGTCGCCGCGCACACGGAACGTGCCGCGCGTGAACGCGATGTCGTTGCGCGTGTACTGCATGTCGACGAACAACCTCAGCAGATGGTCGCGGTCGATCTGCTGGCCCTGCCTGAGGAACAGCATGCGTCCCGCATACTCCTCCGGCGTACCGAGGCCGTAGATGCACGAGACGGTCGCGATGACGACGCAGTCGCGGCGCGTGAGCAGGTTCGCCGTCGCAGCGTGCCGCAGCCGCTCGACGTCGTCGTTGATGTTCGAGTCCTTCTCGATGTAGGTGTCGGTCTGCGGGATGTACGCCTCGGGCTGGTAGTAGTCGTAATACGAAACGAAGTAGCTCACGGCGTTGTCGGGCATGAGTTCACGGAATTCCGCACACAATTGCGCGGCGAGCGTCTTGTTCGGTTCGATGATGAGCGTCGGGCGTTGCAGCCGTTCGATGAGCCACGCGGTCGTCGCGGTCTTGCCGGTTCCGGTCGCGCCCATGAGCACGACGTCGTTCTCGCCGTTCTCGATGCGCGTGGCGAGTTCCTCGATCGCCTGGGGTTGGTCCCCTGAAGGCTTGTATGGCGACTTGACGACGAACGGCTTGTTCGTGCGCTCGATATTGAATCCCATGGCGATCCTTACTCCTCGTCGAACCATTCCTCAACGAGGGTATCAACATAATCGAACATCTGTTCTAACGGCTGGGTTGCATCGATGACGACATTGGCGTACCGCAACCGGGACGCGTCATCGCCCTGCTCGCGTACACGCACGCGCGCCTCCTCGACGGACATGCCTCGTGTCTCGACAAGCCTGCGTACACGCACATCTTCCGGCACCACAACGCAGGCCACGGCGTCGAATGCGAACGGAATCGATTCCATGACCTCTCCCAACAACGGGATGTCATGGACGATGACGTGTTTGCGGCCGTCGCCCACGATCCGCCGTTCCCTATTGCGGGCAAGCTCATAGATTTGCGGATGCATGATGCCGTTGAGCATGGCGACCGCGCTTTGCGGCACGCCCTCGCCGAACACACGCTCGGCCAATGCACGGCGGTCGACGCCACCCCGCTCGTCCAGAATACCGGGGCCAAACGCCCCCACGAGCGGGTTGATGGCCGGCGAGCATGGTTCCTGCAGGATATGCGCGAGGAAGTCATAGTCAATCACATCGGCACCATCTTGAGCCATTCTCGACGCGACGGTGCTTTTGCCCGCGGCAATGCCACCGGTGAGCGCGATGCGCATACACGATACTCCTCCGATGCCCTGCATCATCCCTCCTTCTCGGTCCATATGCGCCGATGCCTGCCTCGTCGAGTCGTATATGGCAGGAGGCGCCACACGCGCGTTGCGCATGGCGCCTCCATAACGAAGCCGGGCCGGCTAGGGCTCACTTCTTCTCATTCAGCAGCTGCTCACGCAGGGCGGCGAGCTGATCGGAATCGGCGAGCGTGCCGTTGGACTCGGAATCGGACGAGTAGTTCGAGATCTCCTCGACCTTCTCTTCCTTCGGGGCATTCTGGCCGTCTTCGGCGGCCGAGGCCTCGGCGTTCTCGAGTTCCTTCGCGACGAATTCCTTGTGCTGCTCCCACAGGTCGTGGGCGGCGGCGTACTGGGATTCCCATTCCTCGCGCTGCTTCTCGTATCCGGCGATCCACTCGTTCGTGTTCGGGTCGAAGCCTTCCGGATACTTGTAGTTGCCTTCCTCGTCGTACTCGGCCGGCATGCCGTAGAGGGCCGGGTCGAAGTCCTCGGAAGCCGGGTCGACGGAGTCGTTGGCCTGCTTGAGCGACAGCGAGATGCGGCGACGGTCGAGATCGACGTCGATGACCTTGACGAAGACCTCTTCGCCCGGCTTGACGACGGTCTCGGGGTTCTCGACGTGGCGGTTCGCGAGCTCGGAGATGTGCACGAGACCCTTGTCGCCGACCTTGACGACCTCAGACGGGTGGTCGATGTGCTTCCAGGACAGCTCAGAGACGTGGATCAGGCCGTCAACACCGCCCAGATCGACGAATGCGCCGAAGTTGACGATGGAGGACACCACACCTTCGCGGATCTGGCCCTTCTTGAGCTGCGAGAGGAAGGTCTCGCGCACTTCGGACTGGGTCTCCTCGAGGTACTGGCGGCGCGACAGGACGACATTGTTGCGGTTCTTATCGAGCTCAAGGATCTTCGCCTTGATCTTCTGGCCGATGTACGGGGACAGGTCACGTACACGGCGCATCTCGACGAGCGACGCCGGCAGGAAGCCACGCAGACCGATGTCCACGATGAGACCGCCCTTGACGGCTTCGATGACGGTGCCTTCGACGACGCCGTCGTCTTCCTTGATCTTCTCGATGTCACCCCAGGCACGCTCGTACTGTGCGCGCTTCTTCGACAGGATGAGACGTCCTTCCTTGTCTTCCTTCGTGACGACAAGAGCCTCGATCGTGTCACCGACCTTGACGACCTCATCCGGGTCGACGTCCTTCTTGATGGAAAGCTCGCGGGAGGGGATCACACCCTCGGTCTTGTAGCCGATGTCCAGGAGGACCTCATCGTGGTCGACCTTGACGACCGTGCCCTCAACCAGATCACCATCATCGAAGTTCTTGATGGTGGAATCGACTGCCTTGATGAAGTCATCGACGGTGCCGATATCGTTGATGGCGACCTTTTCGACTTCCTTATTGTTTTCTGCCATTAATGTGGTTCTTACAAAATAGTGGATGGATAATATCGATATTCAGTTATCGCGGCCGCGCACCCGCGCGGTCAAAGGACAAGACTACCGCGAGCCATACCCAAACACGTCCTTATCATTTCGGGCGTGTCGCACCTGCCGGCGCGCCGTGCGCCGCGGACCGTATCCACATGCGCACGTCATATCCAACGGTCCGGCGCGCGCTATTCCCCCGCCGCGCGTTCCGCGACCTCGACGACATTGCGCAGCAGCATCGCGCGCGTCATCGGCCCCACCCCACCTGGATTGGGGGTATACGCGCCGGCGACGTCATAACAGCCGTGGTCGATGTCGCCGTGGATGCGCATGCGCCCCGATTCGTCCGCGACTCGCGAGACCCCGACGTCGACGAGCACGGCCCCCGGTTTGACATCGTCCGGTTTGACGAATCCGGCGGATCCGACGGCGGCGATGATGACATCCGCTTCACGCATATGCGCGGCGACGTCCTTCGTGCCGGTGTGGCACAACGTGACGGTCGCGTTCACATCGGCGCGTGTGAGCATGAGCCCGATCGTCCTGCCGATTGTGATGCCGCGCCCAAGCACGCACACCTCGCTGCCGTCAAGGTCGATGCCGTAATGGTCGAGCAACGTGAGCACACCGTTCGGCGTACACGGCAGCGGCGTCGTCAATGCGCCTCGTGTATGCAGGACAAGTTCCCCGAGATTGTAGGGGTGCATGCCGTCCGCGTCCTTCGCCGGATCGATCGCGTCGATGACGGCGTTCTGGTCGATGCCTCCGGGCAACGGCAACTGGACGATGTAGCCGGTGCATGCGGGGTCGGCGTTGAGCTCGGCGATGACGTCGAGCAGTTCCCGCTGCGTCGCGTCGGCGGGGAGGTCATGGCGGATCGACGCGATGCCGACCTCCTCGCAGTCGCGGTGCTTGCCGGCGACATATTTGACCGAGCCGGGATCGGAGCCGACAAGCACGGTGCCGAGACCCGGCACGATGCCCCTCGCACGCAGGACACGTACGCGCTCTGCCAAATCCGCCTTCACACGGGCGGCGACCGCTTTGCCGTCGAGTATCATTGCCATGAGGAAAACCCCTTCATTGCCGTGGAACGATGTGCCTTGCCGTATCGTACGATACCGCCGCGCCAACGCGCGTGCGCCGGCGCGGCGCACGCGGGTCACGGCCGTGAGCATATGCAAAGGAAACCATCGCCATGAGCATTTCAACTCCGCCCCACCGCCTGCGGGCGGCCATCGCAGCCGCCATCGCGTTCGCGCTGGGCGTGACGCTCGCGGGCTGCTCCTTCTCCAAGCAGGAGGAGCCCTCGTCTTCCGCCTCGGCGAAGCAGACGACGGGGCCGATCACCGTCGTCGCGTCGCTCAACCAATGGGGGTCGCTCGCCGCCCGCATCGGAGGGAACGACGCAAAAGTCACATCGATCCTGTCGTCGACGACGTCGGACGCCCACGACTTCGAGCCGACCGCGCAGGATGTCAAGACGCTGCACGCCGCCGACGTCGTCATCGTCAACGGCGCCGGATACGACACATGGGCGAGCAAGAACCTGCCGTCGTCGGTCACGCTCGTCTCCGCCGCCGACATCGTCGGCGCTATGGACGGCGACAATCCGCATCTGTGGTTCTCGCGGGACGCGCGGTACGCGATGGCCGACGCGATCAAGGACACGTTCACGCAGTTGCGCGCGAAGGAATCGAAGACGTTCTCGACGAACCTCGAGAACTGGAAGAAGGACGAGGATGCGCTTGAACAGCGTATCGAGGCGTTCGGCAAGGGGCATGACGACCTCACCTACGCGGCGACCGAGTCGGTCGCCTACTATCTGATGAACGACATGGGCTTCGAGGACAAGACACCAAGCGGCTATGCACGCGCGATGGCATCGGATTCCGAACCCTCCGCCGCGGACATCAAGGACTTCCAGAAGCTGCTTGACGACGGTGGCGCCAAGCTACTCGTCAACAACCCGCAGGAGGAGAATGAGACGACGCAAGGATTCGTCGACATCGCGCGCAAAGGCAAGACGCCGGTGCTCGACGTCACCGAGCAGATGCCCGGGGAGTACAAGGACCTGACATCATGGATCGAGGCGCTGTTCGACACGGTCGAACAGGACATGGGGACATGCCCGGCGTCCTCGAAGGATTGCCCGACCGGCAACGCGACCGATGAGGCCGGCGACGCCGCCAACGGCGGCAACACCGAACAGGATCGTGCCATCGACGAAGGCGACGACGACTAAAGACCGGCCCATCGCACCACAACCGTTCGTGTAAGGGGCGGCCGTCGGATGACGGTCGCCCCTTACACGATGATCGGGCCTGACGCGGGCCCTTCACCCAGACGGATGGGCATTATTGAGAATCATTGTCAATATCGGTTGCGATACTGTTCGCGTCCGAATGACAAGACAAGGAGCCGTCATGCAACGGATGGATACGGCCCCCTCCCGAGGGCCGAGCGTCGAATGCCGGGACATCGCCATCAAACGCGGTGACAACACGATATGGAGCCACGGCACGTTCACAATTCCCCGTGGCACCATCACGGCGATCGTCGGCACGAACGGGGCCGGGAAGACGACGCTCATGAAGGCCGAGCTCGGACTCATCCCGCTCTCACACGGAACGATGCGCGTACTCGGGGACGCCCCGGGCGAGCGCAACTCCCGCATCGGCTATGTGCCACAAAGCTACACGAACGACATCGATTCGAACCTCACCGCCGAGCAATCGGTCCTGCTCGGGCTGACCGGCACCCGTTTCGGCTTCCATCCCGTGACGCGCGCACAGCGCGCGAAAGCGTATGAGGCGATGGCGTTCATCGGCATCGCCGACAAAGCCGGCTTGAGGCTTTCCGAATTGTCCGGCGGGCTGCGCCAACGCGTCGCGATCGCCCAGGCCCTCGTATGCGACCCCGAGCTGCTCATGCTCGACGAGCCTCTCGCGAACCTTGACTTGGCGAGCCAGCGCACGGCGGTGCAGATTCTCGCGAAGCTCAACGCCGAGTTCGGCATGTCGATCCAAATCGTCGCGCACGACCTCAACATGCTGTTGCCGATCCTCACGGGCGCCGTCTATCTGCTCGACGGACACCCACACTACGCGAAGCTCAACGACGTGCTCGACTCACGGCTGCTCACACACCTGTATGGCACGAAGGTGCAGGTCGTCACGACGCCCCAGGGCGACATGTTCGTCACGCCGAACATGTCCGAATCGACCGGGGAACGCGACATGCACGACGCGGGCGAAATCGCACGGTTCCACCATCACGGCGGCGCGTCGGCGCATGCCGGCGCGGAAGGGGAGGCACAATGAATTCGTTCAGCTACGACCCAGCATGGGCCGAGACACTCACGACGCCGTTCATGCTCAACGCGGCCCTCGCCGGCCTGTGCATAGCCGTCGCCGCCGGCGTCGTCGGCTATTTCACGATTGCGCGGCATTCGACGTTCGCCGCCCATGCGATCGCGCACATCGGCCTGCCGGGCGCGACGGGAGCCGTATTGCTTGGCCTGCCGGTCGCGGTCGGTCTCGGCGGGTTCGCGCTCGGTGGCGCGCTCGTCATCGCGGCGCTCGGCAAGCGCGCCTCGGAGCGCGAGATCGCGACCGGCACGGTCCTTGCATTCGCGACGGGACTGGGCCTGTTCTTCGCGCGCATGTCGAGTTCCGCATCGCAACAGCTGCAATCGATTCTCTTCGGTTCGATCCTGACGATAACCGATGACCAGATCATCGGCTTCGCGGTCTTCGACGCCATCCTGCTCGCCGTCATCACGGTCATCTACCGCCCGTTGCTGTTCAGCTCGCTCGATGAACAGGTCGCACAGGCGAAAGGCGTGCCGATCGGCATCATGAACGCGCTCTTCATGGCCATCCTCGCCGGAGTCATCACGATCGCCGTGCCGGCTGTCGGCACATTGCTCATCTTCGCGCTCGTCGTCACACCGGCCGCGACCGCGACAATCGTCACGACGACACCGTTGCGCGCGATCCTCGTCTCGACGGCGCTCTGCCTTGTCTCGATATGGGGAGGGCTCGTCATCGCCGCGATGTTCCCCGCTCCCCCGAGCTTCGTCATCGTGACGCTTTCGACACTGTTCTGGGGCATCGCGAAAGGCATCGAATCACTGCGCCACCGCTCCGCGGCGTGAGCAATGGTGCCATGTGACACCGCAACCGGCCGGCGTCAGGCTGTGGTTCCGTCGTGACAGCCGTCGCATCCGGCCACTTCGACAAGGGCGGTCGCCATCGCGGCTATGCCCTCGCCATGCCCCGTGAATCCCATGCCGTCCGTCGTCGTGGCCGTAAGCGACACCTGACAGCCGCATATCACGGACAATGCGTCCTCAGCTTCCCGTCTGCGCTGGCCGATCTTCGGCCGGTTGCCGATGATGGCGATGGATGCGCTCATCGGAGTGCATCCATGTTCGCCGAGATGGCGCACAGTGCGTTCAAGCATGTCCGCGCCGTGCATGCCGGCACCTTGCGAGGCGGGTCCGACACCGAACAATGTGCCGATGTCACCCAGATGCGCCGCGGCGAGCAACGCATCGATGAGCGCATGGACGGCAACATCACCGTCGGAGTCCCCCTTGATGCCGGAGCCCTCCCAGACGAGCGTCGCGAGATACAACGGCCTGGGGTCGCCGCCACCGGCGAAACGGTGCGCGTCGAATCCCAGTCCGTTGCGTATCGCGCTCACTTCTTCTTCGACTTCTTCGATTCGGACTCGATGCGCGCGAGTGTATCGCTCGCCGCTTCTTCGGGTGCCTGTGTATGGTGCTCGTCATCCCCCGGCTGCGGTTCGCTGTAACCGAGGTTGACGTCGAGCAGGCGTTGCGCCTCCTCTTCTTCGAGTTTCTCCGACAACGCGATCTCGGATGTCAGGATGCTGCGCGCCTTCGTGAGCATGCGTTTCTCGCCCGCCGACAGTCCGTGCTCATCCACGTCACGCTGCGCGAGGTCGCGCACGACCTCGGCGATCTTGTTGACGTCGCCCGTCGAGATCTTCTCGACGTTGAGCTTGTACCTGCGCGACCAGTTCATTTCCTTTTCGATGATCGGCGTGCGCAGGATCTCGAACACCTTCGCCACCTCGTCGCCGTCCACGATGTCGCGCACGCCGACCTTCTTCACATTGTCGACGGGGACGAAGATCTCAAGGTCATCGGAGGAAAGCACCGAAAGCTTGAGATACTCACGCGTCACGCCTTTGACAGTCCGTTCGGTAATGGCCTCGATCTTCGCCGCGCCATGACGCGGGTACACGACCATATCGCCGACCTTGTAGCCCATGAATCCTCCGTGAGAAAAATCAGAAACGCCAACAATTATGCCATTTTGTGTGGACTTGGTGGAAGTTTGGGAAAAAAGATGACAAAAACGGCAAAACCGCTCGTGCCGCGGCGGAAAAATGCGTATTGTCGATTACATGACAAACTTCACTTTCAATGAAAAAGCCATCGTCCCCGTCAACGGCGATCAGCTGGACGAGGTCTGCAAAGGCGCGTTCTACAACCCCCACGAAATCCTCGGCGCCCATCTCGGCTCCCCCGACTTCCCCGACACATGCACGATCCGCGTGCTGCGTCCGGGCGCGCAACAGGTCACGATCATCACCGCCGACGGCGAGTTCGAGGCTCGTCCGGAGCATAACGGCGTATTCGTCGCGCTCGTCCCCGCGCCCGCCACGAAGGACGGCCACACCGTCCCCGACTACCGCATCCGCACCGTGCGCGCCGACGGCACGACCGCGACCGAGGCCGATCCATACCGATATCTGCCCACAATCGGCGACATGGACCTCTACCTGTTCGGCGAGGGCCGCCATGAACGCCTATGGGAGGTCATGGGCGCCCATGTGCGCCGCTATGACGATCCGCTCGGAGGCAACGACGGCACGAAGGGCGAGCAAGTCGTCGGCACGTCGTTCACCGTCTGGGCGCCGAACGCGCACGCCGTGCAGGTCGTCGGCGACTTCAACGCATGGGATGGCACATGCCATGCGATGCGCGAACTCGGCTCCTCAGGCGTCTGGGAGCTCTTCGTCCCGGGCGTCCAGTCCGGTGAGATCTACAAGTTCCATATCCTCAACGCCTACAACAACTGGGAGATGAAGGCCGATCCGATGGAGCGCTCGCACGAGGTGCCGCCGCGCACCGGCTCGATCGTCGTCGAATCCACGCATGACTGGCAGGACGGCGCATGGATGGAGCGGCGCGCGTCCTCCGACCCCCACCAGGGCCCCGTGAGCATCTATGAGGTGCACGCCAACAGCTGGCGCAAGGACGTGCACAACTACCGCGAACTCGCCGACAAGCTCGTGCCGTACGTCGAGAAGCTCGGCTTCACGCATGTCGAGTTCATGCCGCTCGAGGAGTACCCGTTCTCAGGTTCGTGGGGCTATCAGGTCACCGGTTATTACGGCGTCGACTCGCGCCTCGGCGGCCCCGATGATTTCAAGTACCTCGTCGACCGCTTCCATGAGGCCGGCATCGGCGTCATCATGGACTGGGTCCCGGCGCACTTCCCGAAGGACGCGTTCGCGTTGGGCCGCTTCGACGGCACGCCGCTGTACGAGGACCCGGACCCGACACGTGGCGAACACCCGGATTGGGGCACCTACATCTTCAATTTCGGACGCCGCGAGGTGCGCAACTTCCTCGTCGCCGACGCATGCTTCTGGCTCGACGAATACCATATGGACGGCCTGCGCGTCGACGCCGTCTCCTCGATGCTCTACCTCGACTACAGCCGTCAGCCCGGCCAGTGGCATCCGAACAAGTTCGGCGGACGCGAGAACCTCGAAGCGATCGACTTCATCAAGGAGGCGAACGCGACCGCCTACAAGAACAACCCGGGCATCATGATGATCGCCGAGGAGTCGACCGCATATCCTGGCGTGACCGCGCCGACCGACCAGGGAGGCCTCGGCTACGGCCTCAAATGGAACATGGGCTGGATGCACGACACGCTCGAATATCTGCACGAACAGCCGATCAACCGCAAATGGCACCACAACGAGATCACGTTCTCGATGGTCTACGCGTATTCCGAGCATTATGTGCTGCCGATAAGCCATGATGAGGTCGTCTACGGCAAGGGCTCGCTTTTCGGCAAGATGCCGGGCGACGACTGGCAGCGGTACGCCGGCGTCCGTTCGCTCTTCGCGTACCAATGGGCGCATCCGGGCAAGAACCTGACGTTCATGGGCAACGAACTCGCGCAATACGGCGAATGGGACTACAACAACCAGCTTGACTGGGATTGCCTCAACTGGCCGGACCACAGCGGCGTCCAGCAGCTCGTCGCCGACCTCAACAAGCTGTACAAGGAATCGCCCGCCCTGTGGAGCCAGGACTTCACGCCGGACGGCTTCCAGTGGCTCACGAGCGATGACGCCGACCACAACACGCTCAGCTTCGAACGCATCGGCGCGCACGGCGAACGCATGGTCGTCGTCGTCAACTTCTCGGGCACCGCGTGGGCGGACTATCAGGTCGCGCTTCCACAAGGTGGCCGTTGGAAGGAAGTGCTCACGACCGACGACAAGAAATACGGCGGTTCCGACATCCACAATACGGACATCGAGGCGAACGCGGGGGCGTATCATTCTCGCGAATGGTCGACGCGCATCACGGTTCCGGCACTCGGCGCCGTGTTCCTCGTCCCGGACAACAACTGAACCACTGACTGACAAGGACTGGTGATCATGGCCGCACACGCACAGACGCCGTCGCCTTACACGATTCTCGTCGTGGAGGATGAGCCGACGCTCGCCACCGCCATCGCGCAACGTCTCACCGCCGAAGGCTGGAGGGCACGCATCGTTTCGGACAGCGTCAACGCCGTGAAGGCGGCCGCGCAGCTCCAACCCGATCTCATCATCATGGACGTCATGCTCCCGGGCATGGACGGCATCGAGGCGACGAAACGCATCATCGCCCAACGCCCGGTCCCCGTGCTCATGCTCACGGCTCGTGACGACGAATCGGATGTCATTCTCGGGCTCGGCGCAGGGGCCGACGACTATATGACGAAGCCGTTCTCGATGCGTGAGCTCGTCGCACGCATCAGGGCGCTCCTGCGCCGCGTCGAACGCGCGAAGGTCATCGCGCGCAAGTCGGAGCATGAGAAGATTCTCGACTTCGGCTCGCTCGTCATCGACCCCGCGACGCGTCGTGTGACACTCAACGGCGAAACGGTGCACCTGACGCCTACCGAGTTCGACCTGCTTGCGACGCTCGCACGCAAGCCGAAGTCGGTGCTCACGCGCGAACAGCTCCTCGAGGAGATCTGGGACTGGGTCGACGCCTCGGGCACGCGTACCGTCGATTCCCATGTCAAGGCACTCCGACACAAGCTCGGCGCGGCGACGATCAGGACCGTACATGGCGTGGGCTACGCCTTCGAACCTCCGGAACAGCGATGACGAAGCCCAAATCCCCCGGAGACCCGATGGGGCGTCCGCGGCCGGCCGAGGCCGCCGGACGCCCCATCGGCGTGTTCTCCTCGCTGCGCGCCGAACTCGGCGTCCTCATCGTCGTCGCGACGATTCTCGCGTTCGTCATCGCATGGTTGTTGTCGCTGTGCGGCATCAACGGCTGGATGGCGATGCCGATGACGATCATCATCACGCTCGCGTTCATCTATTTCACGTCCCGGGGCCTGACACGCCCGCTCGGGCAGATGCGGGATGTGGCCGAGGCGATGGCGCAGGGCGACTATTCGGTGCGCGTCCATCTCAACAAGGACTCGAACGACGAGATCGGCCAGCTCGCCGAATCCTTCAACGCGATGGCCGACGATCTTGAGCACGCCGACCAGATGCGCCGTGACATGATCGCGAACGTGAGCCACGAGCTGCGCACACCGGTTTCCTCGTTGCAGGCGATGGTCGAGAACATGGCCGATGGCGTCGTCGAGCCGACACCCGCGAACATGGAGAACATCCTCAAGCAGACGCACCGCCTGTCCGACCTCATCTCGTTCCTGCTCGACATGTCGCGCGTCGAAGCGGGGGCCTCAAGCCTCGAACTTGAGCAGATCAACGTCGCGCAGCTCATTGACGGCACAGTCGGACCGCTTGAATACGCCGACGCCGGGCATGGGCACACCATCGAGCAGCGTGTCCCCGACGACCTCGTCGTCGAAGGCGACGAGGCGCGGCTGCGCCAGCTGCTGACGAACATCATCGCGAACGCGCTCAAGCATTCGCATGACGGCACGGCAGTCCTCGTCGAGGCGCACGCGGATGAGCACCGGGACCATGTGATCATCAACGTCGTCAACTTCGGCTCGGACATCCCGAAGGAAGTGCGCAACGACATCTTCCGCAGGTTCGTGAAAGGCACGTCAGGGCCTGGCACCGAGTCCGGCGGCACGGGGCTCGGCCTGTCGATCGCACGCTGGGCCGCAAAACTGAACGGAGGCACGGTACAAGTCGTCGATGACCCACGTGGTGTCGACTTCGAGATCACGCTTCCGGTCAGGCATCCCGGTCCACAGCGCACAGGGGTGCCCGCGGCCGGCAAACACACCGATGCCGCATACGACGGACAATGACGCGCTACGACTTCCCGCGTCCACCGTCCTCATGCCGTGCATCGTCTTTGGGAGGCGTATATGCGAGCGCGAGCGCGGTGAGCACATCATAGCCGGCTTCGGTGAGGGTATGTGCGCATGCGCCCATGGTCGCGCCTGTTGTGACGATGTCGTCGAGCAGGATGAGTGGCATGGGGGGTGTTGCGGCGTGGATGTGCTTGTCGATCGTGACGTGTCCGTTGATGCGGCGCATACGGTCGCGCGCGCCGGTGGTCTGCACTGATTTGCCGCGTGCGTTGTCTGTGCGCAGGAGTGGCAGCACGGTGGTGTGGGGGTATCCGTGTGTGCGGCAGTGTGTGGCGAGGGTTTGGGCGAGGGGGTCGAGTTGTCTGCGCCCGCGTCGGCGCGTGGAGTGGGGTGTCGAGGGTGCCGGGACGATACCGAGTCCGTTGGGGTGTGTGTCGAGGAGCGCCGTGGTGTGTGTGGCGGTTGTGTCGAACAGGTCGGTGAGCGCGTCGCCGAGTGGGGTGTCGATTTCGGTGTCGTTGTGATCTTTCCATGAGAGGATCGCGTATCGTACCGGTCCTTCGTAGGTGCCGCATGCGATGCCGTGACCGGTGAGTGTGTTCGGTAGTGGGTATGCGACGGGGGTGTGCAGTGCCTGGGTGCATGTCTCGCAGAGTGTTTCGTCTGGTTTGCCGCATCCTGCGCAGCCGCGTGGCAGTATCGTGCCGATGATGTGCCGCCATCGTGGTATGGGTCGTGTTGGTGGCATTGTCGTGGTCCTCAGTGGCGCAGTCGTGTGTTGATGCGGTTGATGAGGGCGAGGGTGTCTTCGGGGCCGTGCACGCGTATGGCGATTGTGCCTGCCGCGGCCGCTGGGTAGTCGTTGCCGTCGGGGTCCATGCGGTCGCCGATGAAGGCGATGGATTGGACGGTTGTGCCGAGGGCTTTCGCGAGTTCGTGTACGGCGTAGGATTTGTCTATGCCGCGTGCGGAGATGTCGACGCTTGTCGATCCGCCTGAGCGGACCTGCAGGTTGGGTACGTCGTGTTGGACGGCTTTCGCGAGCGCGTTCTTTTTTTCGTTGGTGGGGTCCCAGCGTTCCTTGGCGTCGACGGGTGCGTGTTGTCCGAGGGCGGAGAAGGTGATTTGGCTGCCGCGGTCTTCGATGATGGGTCCCCAAGTGTCGTCTTCCCATATGCCGAGTTCGTGGGCGCGTCGTGTCAGTGACGCGATTGCGGAGGCGCGGTCGGATTCGCTGAGGTCCCGTTCGTAGACCGTCGTCCATGTTCCGTTGTTCCACCGGTAGTACCGGGTGCCTGTCGTGGGCATGAGGTGCATGTTCGCCCGGTTGGCTTCGGGGGTGAGCATGTCGGTGACTTGGCTTTCGACGAGTTGCATGATGCCGCCGGAGACGATCGCGACGGGGATGAGTGTCGTCAGTTCGCTCAGGGCGGTCGCGATGTCGGCGTGCATCGGCTTTTTCGAGCGTGCGAGTGTGCCGTCGAGGTCGAATGCGGCTATGCGCATATGCGTGCACAGGGCGTCGATGTCGACGTCCGCGCTGTTGGTGATGTGCGGTTCGTTCATATCCCGTCTCACTTCCCTGTCAGTGTTGAGCCAATTGGTCCATTCTAGCTTGCCGTGGCGATGGCCTACAGTGGGTGGCATGCCTCAATTGCCTTGGAATGCCAAAGTGTACCGCAATCGTCATGGGCGTGGGATGCGCAGGCCTATGTTCGGCACGCGTCTGCCACGGTACCGTACCCGTGGTGGCATGTTCGACGATCTTGTCGTCGCGCAGATTCGCAGGTTGTCGCTTGCGTGGCCGGAGCTTGTCCGTCCGTTGCAGTTCGCGGTCGAGGATGTGCCCCCGTCGTCGCCTGCCCCGTGGGAGCGTGAGCCGCGGGTGTGCGCGCAGGCGTTCCCCGCGGAGCATGGGTTGCCGGCGCGCATTGTGTTGTACCGTCTGCCGATCCAGACGCATGCGGCGGATCGCACCGACCTGCAGTTGGCGATCCGTGACGAGATTGTCGCGGCCGTCGCCGAATTGTATGGGCGCCGCCCTGACGAGATCGATCCCGATTACGGGCTGTGACGATCGTGGATGGTGTTCAGCGTACGATCTGTTGGTCGTTGACGGCGTGGATGAGCTGTTTGGGGATGATGAGCCCTGTCGCGGGCACGAATGCGAGGGCGGCGACATGTGCGTCGGAGACCGCCTTGTTCGTCGGGAACATGCCCCAGATGATCGTCGTGTCCGCGTCATCGACACGCACGGCGGCGACATCGCGTCCCAGGTCGGCCGTCTTGAGTGTCGCCGCGGAGTCGGCGTCGACGCGCACGGTCTTCTCCCCTGTCGGCTCACCGTGCGCGTCGTAGCCTTCGAATGTGACCTTCGCCTCTTGGTTGGCCATGTTGACGAGTGTGACGCCCGCCGACGTGTCCGGTGTGACCGCGAGCGCCGATTGCGCGTAGGCCGTGCCCGCGTTGACGACGGCGAAGTCCTGCTGCTTGTCGTCGCCTTCCACGGTGAGCGTTGCCGCGAGCGCGCATGCCCTGTCGCTTTGGGCGAGGATCGCGCGGGCGTCCTTGGGCCGTTCCTCGATGGTGTGGATTGTGGCTTTGCCGCCTTCGATGTCGAATTTGCCGAGATCGATGAGCCCGTGGTCGCTTATCCATGACAGGGTGACGTTCGTGTGTTCCTGCGCGTAGGCCATCAGTGTCGTCTTGTGCCGGTTGGTGGGCAGCAGGATCGTCTGGGTCGTCGCCATGTCGGACAGTGGTGTGATGTAGTCGTTGCCGCGTGGGGTCAGTCCGTCCATTGAGACCGATCGCACGATCGCGGCGATTGGCGCGTCCTGGCTTGATACGGTCACGTACAACGCCTGTTCGTCAGGGGCGGCGGCGTTGAGGAGCATGTCGGATTGCGCGTCGGCGGCGACGGTGAGCACGCTTGATGTGGCGAGTGTCACTTTGCCGTGTTGGGTGCCCCATACGGCGATTTGGACGCTTGTCGGCTTGTCTGAGGGATTCGTGACGACGAGCTGCTGCGTGTTGCCTGTCGTCGTGGCGGGGACGAGGAAGCGTTGGGTGAGCGCTGTTGTCACGCAACGTGCCGCAGCGGCGCCGGGGATGTCCCCTTTCGTGGCCCATGAGGTGACGGTGCCTGTTGAGCCGGTCCCCGCCCCTGCGGACAGGAGCCGTGTGTCGAGGAGCGTCGCGGCGTCGGCTTTGTCCTGTATCGCGATGAATGCGCTTGCGTCGTCCGTGGCGCCGTTTTGGGGCCCTTCGAGGACGAGCCCGTCGGTGCCGCCCACCGCCCCGAGCGTGTCGGCCTGCGCGTGGAAGATGGAGCCGAACGCGGCGTAGCCACGGCTTGACGACAGGTCACCGGTCGATGTGTGGAATTCCTTGTCGCCGTAGGATGCGTCGTCGGCGATGTCCATCTTCGCCGGACAGTATTGCATCGTCTGCTTCGCGGCGACCTCCTCGCTTGTCGCGGCGTGTGTGAGGATCGGCGCGTCGTGCGTGGTTGTCCGGGTGGGCACGAATGTCAGCGCGGCGAACAATGCCACGATGGCGGCGCTTGTCACAGCCGTCGATATGACCGAGCGGGTCTTGTGGGTGACATCGTCGATGTTCCTCGGTTCCTCGCTCATTGCTGGTCCTCCTTGCTGATGCCGTGGCTGCGTGGAATCGCGGTGATGACGTAGAGCACGGTGATGACGGCGAGGCATGTGAGCCACGCTGTGCGCCATGGGCTGTGCCGCATGAGCGTCTGTTCGGATGTGTCGATGTGCTGGTCCGGTGTGTTGTCGATTGTGAGGCGGTAATACGTGCCTTGCGTGTTGCTAACAACCTCTTGGGTGCCTTGTGATGCCGTCACGTTCGCTTGGAGCTGTTCGCTCGCCTTGCCGCTGATGTCGCGGTCCGTGTCGGTGAGGATGTAGATGCCGCCGAACCCGAGGTCGGAAAGCTCACTGATCGCGTCATTGTCGCTGTTCGCGAGTAGTTGTGCGGCCACATGCGCGAGTTGTATGTCGTCGGTGTGCCGCTCATGGCCGTATGCACGGCTAACACGGTATGCGGCGGAACTGTCGATCAGGTCGCCGCGGCCCGTGCGCATGACCGTGTATGCGACAGTGTCCGTGTTCGTCGCCGCCAATGCGAGCACACGGCGGTCGGCCTGCTGGTCGAGATAGTCCTGGGCGACCATCGGCAATCCCGAACCGGTGATGCCGATGCCTCCCGCATGGGTCGACTGCATGCCGAACAGCACGCATACAGCCGTCATCGCCGTCAGGAACAACGCGACGGCGCCTTGGACGAGCAGACCGGACGTGTTGCCACGCGTCTGTTCGGTGACAAGCCGGTGGAACGGCTGGACGGCAGGACCGCAGGCCATCGCGACGCATGCGAGCATTCCGCATGCGGCGAGCGCTACGCCGGGGAGCACCGGTCCTGCGGCGGCCCCGTACGGCATGACGGCTATGACGACGGCGGCTGAAGTGATCGCGAGCAGCAGTCCGCACAGGATGACGGTCCACAGGATGCGGCATGGCCGGAACATCGTCGGACGCAGCAGGGTAAGCAGCGCGATGAGCGCACATACCGCGCAGCATATGACGATCAGGGTGCGTACCACGGTATCCGGGGAGAACAGCGCGGACGACGCAGGCACATCCATGCCGAACGCGCGCCACACCATCGTCGTGAGGTTGATCGCCGCGGGCGCCGCATTGACTTGGGATGACGGGATCATGACATCGCCGAACAGCTGGCGCCACATCCCCTCGTCGGCATAACGCACCGCATTGACGAGCGTCGGCGCGAGCGCGAACGCGGACGGCAATGGGATGAGCAGCAGCATGAGACGGTGCCTGCGCACGAAGACAAGGAAGGCCACGAAGATGACGATGAGCGCGAGCAGCAGCTGCGGCTCGGCGGCGACGGCCGGCATGAACAACAGGGCGGCGGCCGCGGCGGCCTGCACCGAAGAGCGTGGGTTGACGGGATCCTCGGTGTGGTACATGCCTACGGCTTTGAACGACAATGCGAACGCGGCGGGAAGGAACACCATGACGGTGAGCATCGGCAGGTTCGCCGTGTCGTATAGGCCGAGCGCGAGCGCGAGGCCGTACCAGCACAACGCGGATGCGACACGGATGGGGTTCGAACGGGTGACGACCCCTGCGAGCGCCCAGAACGAGAACACGCATGCGGGGGCGGAAAGGAAGAAGATGAGGGCGAGTGCGACACTCACGTGGCCGGCGGTGAGCACGGTGGCGGCCATGAGCACGAGGAGCCATGGCGCCGGCGGCGCGGGTACCCCGGTGCCGGTGCCGAACACCCAAGGTGTCGTCGCCGCGTCGGCGAGCTGGCGCCATGTCGCACCGGTCGGCAGCAGCTGCGCCGAGTAGATCGACGTATCAGAACCCACGTAGCGCAGGATCGGCCAATACATGATGGCTGTGGCGGCGAGGGCGAGGATGGCGGCGAGGATGGCATAGGTCCAGCGCCGGATGCGGCGACGGCGCAAATGCACGGTCGCGAGTGGGTCGAGTACGATGTTGCGCCGTTCGTCGGCGAACGCGCGTGAGCGAGCTTTCCATTGGCGTATCTGACGCCTGTCGGCGCACAATGGCGCGAGTGCGGCACGTGGCGCACGCGCCACAGCGGTGATGCGGTGCCTTGCGGCGAGTGCGCCCGGTATGTTGGCGAGCGCGACCCATGGCAGGACGAGCTGGCAGGCCGCACGGTACGGGCGTTTGCGGAACAGCAACGCGACCGCGTTGCCGCATGCGGCGAACAGGCCCACGATCCACAGCAGCGGCCACCATGGCGCGGCGACGTCGGTCATCGCGTATTTCTGCGCGCCGGTCAGTTGTGCCATCGATGAGTCGGTCGCATCCGCCGGTTCGACCGCCTCGCCGTCACGGGAACGCACGCCGTCGTAACGGGCGCGCCGGTGCGCGATGCGCGCCTCGGGCACGACGACGACACGATGGCCGCTCAGACAGAGTCGCCGGCAGAAATCCTCGGATTCGTCGAATGTGCCGAACCATGGGTTGATGCCGTGCACCGCGCCGAAGGTGTTGACGGGGACAAGCGCGCCTGCAAGCGAGACGGAGAAGACGTCGGATCGTCCGTCGTACTGTTCCTGGTCGGGTTCGCCGTCGACGACAAGTGAGACGACACGGCCGCGGACGGCGTAACAGCCGACATCGTGCAGCCGTTCGCCCTCCCAGTCGAGTTGCTTGGCTCCGAGCAGCGCGGCCGTGGGTGAGTTCGCCCATGCGTCGAGCAGATGTTCGAGGCAGTGGTCGTCCGCCGGCCTTGATTCGTCATGCAACAGCCACAGCGTCTTCGTCGATGTGTCCACCTGCGCGTTGCGCAACGCCTTCGTGACGGCATCGGCGAAGGAACGCGCCTGCGCGACCCTGACGATCTGGATCGTGATGCGCTGCGGCTGTGGCATCGATTCGAGCACATCCTCCTTCGTGGGGATGATCTCGAAGCTTGTCTGCACCGATTGCACGGTGTGCCCCGAACAGTCGGCGATGACGATCGTGGAGGGCAGTACGCTCTGCGCGAGCACGGCACGGAATGTGCGGGGCAGATAGCGCAGATCGTCCTCGACGGTGATGACGGCGGTCACGTCCCGCTGCGTGCGTTGGCTGTGCGAATAGGGACGCGTCGCCAAAGCGGAGCCGATGATGCGCTGGATCTCACTGTTGCCCGAGAGTGTCATGCGTCCCAGTGTACGCAAGAGGGTATATCCGCCCCATCGCGGGCGATGCCGCATCTGGGGGCACCCATGGTGCGGCCTTCACGGACGTGCTTCTCACCATCATGCCTTATAATCGCTTACGATTACGCGTACCGGCACGGTGAAGGCCATGCCGCGCATGGGTTCGCCGAGCCCAAGGAACGACGCACGAAAGGTTGGACCGTTGGCCTCTCACACCGCGAAGAAGACACGCGAAGCATATCTGGACAGCTCACGCCGTTCGCATCCGCGGCACAGCGCATCGCCCTGGCGCATCCGCCACCGCTTGCTGCGCATCATCGCATGCGTCGTCACCGCGGCGCTCGTCTTCGTCGGCACCGTCGCCGCCACGACATGGCTGAGCCTCAACGACGCCATCATCGACGGCAAGGTCGAATCGCTCATCCCGCAGGAGGAACGGTTCGACCCCAACAAAGGCAAGGCGATCAAATTCGTCCTCATCGGTCAGGACACGCGCGACGACGGCAACGCCGACCTGTCCGGCGGACTGCATGACGGCGAGGATGGCCTGCACAACGCCGACACGACGATGGTCGTCGACATCAGCGCCGACCGCTCGTTCATCAACATCGTCTCGATCCCGCGCGACTCGATCGTCGACGTGCCCAGCTGCAAGACAACGGGCGGCAAGGACATCCCCGCCCAATACGGCGTCATGTTCAACTCGGTGTTCAGCACCGCGTACCGCGAGGGCGGCGACCTGTCGACGGCCGCGAGCTGCACCGTGACGGCCGTCAACTCGCTCACCGGCATGCATATCACGAACTTCATCGTCGTCGATTTCAAAGGCCTTGCGGACATGATCGACGCGATCGGCGGCGTTGACGTGTGCATCCCCGTCGACACCGTCGATCCAAACACCGACATGGACCTGAGGAAGGGCCTGCACCATCTCGACGGGCGTGCGGCGACGAACTACGCGCGCATGCGCCACGGCTCCGGCACGGACGGATCCGACATCATGCGAACGACACGCCAACAATACCTCATCAAATCGGTCATCAATGAGGCGATATCGAAGAACATGTTCACCCAGACGAACGAGCTGTACCAGTTGGCGCTCGCCGCACTCCGGTCGCTCAACATCAGTTCCGGCATGGCCGACACGAACGCCCTCGTCTCGCTCGCACTGAGCCTGCGCAACCTCGACATCTCGCATGTGTACGCGCAGACCGTGCCGGTCGTGCCGGCGCCATTCGATCCGAACCGCGTCGTATGGGCAGACACCGCCGACGAGGTCTGGCACAAGCTGCGCGACGACAAGCCGCTCTACGGTGGCGATGAGGCGGACACAAAGGAGGACGACGCCACGCAGACGGATCAGGACGACAATGCGTCACCGTCTGAAAGCGCGTCGCCATCCAACAGCACATCACCATCCGAGGGCGTCTCTCCGTCCGAGAGCGACGCTCCCGCCCCGTCAGACGGAACCACTGCTACGCCTACAGCGAAACCACAACCGACGGTCGATCCGAAGACCGGCCTCATCAAGCAGGAGGACGGCACACTCATCGACCCGGACACGAACGGCACCGTCGACCCGGAGAACGGAGCGATCACCGACCCCGACACCGGGCAGTACATCGGCATCGCCTACCAATATCTCAACTCGACCATATGCTCGGTCCCGACGAAGCACGAATGAGGGGCGACGTACCCATGCATGATCACAACGGCGCGACGCGCCCAGTGGAGGAACGATGAGCGGCACCGATGATTCGACGACACCACCGAGCTTCGCCCCCAAACCCAGGCGCCGGACGACACCGTCCACCCCCGCGGAGCGTCGGCAGACGCCAACATCGCCCACGACGCCGCCGAGCTTCGCGCCCCACTGCGCACGTGCACAGACAACCCACACACCACCGGCGGCGATTCCACCGCGTGCGTCACGGCACACCGCTTCCGAGCGTCATGCACCGGCACCATCCGTGACACCCCGTGCAACCGCCACACCTCCATCCGCGCCGAATCCCGCCCGCGGCAATTCCGCGGCAACGCGTAACACACCACCGCGCAAACACCACGTCCGCAACGTCGTCGTGACGGTCCTCGTGCTGCTGCTCGCCGCCATCGCCATCGCGGGCGTGAGCGCATGGCATTGGATCGACAACGGACTGCGACGCGAGGATTGGCTCACCGCCACTCCATCAGGACCGGCGACCTCATGGCTCATCCTCGGCTCGGACGAACGCGACGGCACGACCGGCCAGGACGGCACGACCGGCGAACGCACCGACACGATCCTCGTCCTGACGAAACCGAAGAACGGACCCAGCTCACTCATCTCGATCCCGCGCGACTCGCTCGTCGAAGTCGACGGGACCCTCTCGAAGATCAACGCCGTGCTCGGCCTGTACGGCAGAAAGGCACTCGTCACGCAGATCGAGGGCATCACCGGCCAGAAGATCGACCATGTCGCGAAAATCAACTTCGGCGGCCTGACGACGATCGTCGACGCGCTCGGAGGCGTCGAACTGTGCTACGACGCGGATGTCGACGACGAGAAATCGGACATGCACTGGAAGGCCGGCTGCCATGTCGCCGACGGCACGCAGGCGCTCGCGTTCTCACGCATGCGCTACTCCGACCCACAAGGCGACTTCGGCCGTGCGATGCGCCAACGCCAGGTCATCGGCGCGATCGCGAAGAAAGCGGCATCCCCCTCGACACTGCTCAACATCGGCAAGCTGACGAAAGTCGGCGACGCGGCGATGGACGCGGTCACCGTCGACGAACAGGCATCTCCGATGACGATGCTCAGGATGCTGCTCGCTTTCCGTGACGCCTCGGGTGCGGACGGCATAACCGGCACCGTGTACTGGACCGACCCCGACTATTACGTCGATGGCGTCGGATCGTCCGTCCTGCTCGACGACGCGCGCAACACCGACCTGTTCAAGCAGCTCGCCAACGGCGAACACACACCCGGCACCGTCGGCACACAGGCGGAAACGCAGCAATGACGCGGTGCACCGGCCATCCGCGGCCGGTGCACCCATGGCCTGAGGCGCCAATACGGCGCACCGGCCATTTGCCACAGCAACCGTTATCCATGGACACTGTGCGCATGAAAAACGGCACGACGAGGGACACGGAGCATACGGCGAAGATGCGCCGCCTGCAGCTGTGCGCCTATGCGGCGCCGCTCGTGGCGCAGTGCGTGATGCTCATGATGCTCATCATCCAACGCCAGTGGCTCTTCGCGATGATGATCGGCTCGGGCTGCGTCGCGACACTCGCATCGCTCATGCTCATGACGGCGCATCCACATGCCGGCGACGACGCGGATGCCATAGGCGCCCCAGCCGCATATGGTGGCATGTCCACGCCCGACGAGGACCGGGCGGCGGCCACGATTGCGGCCGCAGCCGCCCGCATCGCACCCCCGGACCTGCCAACACTGCTCGGATTCGCCGACGACGCCGCACCGTTCCGCTCAATCGCGCACATGTGGTGCATCCACGACGCCGGCTGCCATGCGCCCGTGGGCCTCGACACCGCAGGCGACGCCGTCGACATCGACATGGGACGCTTCGGACCACATGCGATCGTCGCGGGGACGACGGGATCGGGCAAATCGGTACTGCTGCAGGATTGGTGCCTTGCGCTCGCGTGCCGCTATCCGCCGGAACGCATCCAATTCGTGCTGTTGGACTTCAAAGGCGGATCGGCGATGGATGTGCTCGGCGCGCTCCCCCACGTCCGCGGCTGCGTCAACGACCTCGACCTCGCCTATGCGAAACGCTCGCTGCTCGCGCTCGAACGCGAACTGACACGGCGCGAACGAATCGCCGCCGCGCAACATGCATCCGACCTCATGGACATCGCCGACGCACCTGCGAGACTCGTCGTCATCGTCGATGAATTCCATATGCTTGCCGGGCAGTTACCCGATCTGACCGGACGCCTCGCCCGTATCGCGTCACTCGGCCGTTCGCTCGGCATGCATCTGATCGTCTGCACACAGAACCCGCTCGGCGAGGTCAGCGCGCCGATGAAGGCGAACATGGCGTTGCGCGTCTGTCTGCGCGTACGCGATCCGATGCAGTCGCAGGAACTCCTCGGCGTGAGCGATGCCGCCTTCATCGGCGCGAAGGCGCCGGGCGCCGCAATCGCCCAACAGGATGACGCGCATACGCTCCTGCGTTGTGCGGCCAATCCCGATCCGGCACGGCTCGTCGATGAGGTGCGCCGCGCGGCGCGCGTGCACGGGGCGCGCACCGAACCCGCATTGTTCACCGCCCCGCTGCCCACGCGCGTACGGCCCTGCGATGTCGCGCGGATGGCCGACGCCCGGTCCGCTGCGCCGACGATGATCCCGATCGGCCTTGAGGACGACGGCGTGGCGACCGGCGCCTGCATGCTCGACACATCCGACGGCAACCTCGCCGTCATCGGCCGTCCCGGGCGGGGGCGCACGACGCTGCTCACCCTCATCGGGACCCAGGCCGAAGCGCGCGGTCTCGACGTCGTATGCCTCGACGACGCCGACGCATGGCTCGACCCGTTCAACGCCGATCCCGAGGCTGTGCGCATCCAGGATCTCGTGTGCAACGGCCATGGATGCGTCGTGTTCGCGCTCGGTACAACCCGGCGGCTGCGCGTCCCCGACCATTGCACACGCCGCCTCGTCTTCCCGACGGGTGACCGCGCCGTCGATCTCGCCGACGGCATCCCCGCGCCGCTCCTCGACGCGATGGACGCGCAGGACATGCGCAACGCGGGCCGCGGCGTCCTCATCGAAGCCGGCCGTATCCGCCTCGTGCAATGCGCATGCCTCTGATGCGCCACGGCGGCGATATCACGATGCATACCGCCGAATTTCACGCAGGCTCTTGAAATTGCGCGGGTTATTGCTTAGCATAAGCAACGTACTCGTTATCGAAATCAGACAGAAGGATGTCATCAGTATGAGCAGTGCATTCGATTGGCGTGCGAAGGCGGCATGTCGCGACAAGGATCCGGAACTGTTCTTCCCTGTCGGCAACACCGGCGCCGCCTATCAGCAGATCGAGGAGGCCAAGTCCGTCTGCCGTACCTGCAAAGTCATCGACGCATGCCTCAAATGCGCGCTCGACACGAACCAGGACTATGGCGTATGGGGCGGCCTGAGCGAGGATGAACGCAGGGCGCTCAAACGCCGTGCGATGCGCGCGCGCCGTTCCGCGTCGATGCAGCTCGGCTGAACGGTCCGCGGCATACCGCATCACCGGAGCATCAGGAAGGCCCTGTGTGTGGCCGCCACGACGATTGTGGCGGCCACACACAGGGCCTTCCCCCTTTGATGGGACGGACACAGGCCTATGCGGCGCGCAGCTTGATGTTGAGCCGCACGCGCGTACCGCCCGTCTCGACGGGTTCCCAATCGACGGTCCCTCCGAAATCGTTCGTGACGAAGGTGTTGATGATCTGCGTGCCGAGCCCCGAACCGGAGGCACGAGCCATGCCGTCCTCCTCCTCGCTGCCCATGCCGTTGCCGTCGTCCTGGACGACGATGTCAAGATGGTTGCCCTGACGGCCGACCGTGACCGTGATATGGCCTTCCTTGCGCCCCTCATAGCCATGTTCGACGGCGTTCGTCGTCAGTTCGGTCAGCACAAGCGACAATGGCGTGGCGTCCTGCGCGGGCATCATGCCGAATTTGCCGACGAAGTCGACCGAGATGCGCTGGTCGCTCATCGCCGTCAGGTCGACGCTCATACGCAGCAGGTTGGCGATGACCTTGTCGAAATCGACGATCTCATCGGCGGACTGGCTCAACCCCTCATGCACCATCGCGATCGTCTGCACACGACGCTGCGCCTCTTTGAGTTCCTTCTTGACCTCCTCCGATTTCGTCTTGCGCGCCTGAAGGCGCAGGAGCGCTGACACGGCCTGCAGGTTGTTCTTGACGCGGTGGTGGATCTCGGAGATCGTCGCGTCCTTCGTCTGCAGCTCCACTTCACGACGGCGCAGTTCGCTCACATCACGGCACAGCACGACCGCACCGATGCGGCCAGTCTCGTCCATGAGCGGCAGCGAGCGCATCGACACGGCCGACCGGTTCGCGACGAGTTCCGAATCGATCGCGGCTTTGCCGAGGAGCACGAGCGGCAATGATTCGGGGACCGGATCGTTCTCATGGATCAGGCTCGTGCCCACCTCGCTCAGGTTCTCGCCCTGCAGCATGTCGACCATGCCGAGGCGGCGGAAGCAGCTGATGCCATTCGGGGAGGCGTATTGGACGATGCCGTCGGCGGACAGCAGGATGAACCCGTCGGATACGCGGGCGTTGTGACGCTGGCTGAGGACCGCGTCCTTGTAGGGGAACTGGCCGCGGGGGATCATCTCATAGAGCTGCTTGCCCGCGCGGATGCTTTCGAGTTCGTAGCGCCCGTTCGATTCGCGCGTCGCGAGGTTCGTCTCCCTGATGACGAGGCCGAGCGTCTTGCCGTTGTGACGCAGTGGCGCGTAGACATTGCAGACCGTCGAATCACCGACCTTGCGCAGCACCGACGAGCGGTAGATGCCGGTCGACCCCATCGCCTCGGTCATCTCCTCCTGCAGTTCGTCGTCGACACGTTCGCCGACGACGTCGTCGGCGCGCAGGCTCACGACCGTGGATGGGCGGCATTGGCCTGCGATGACGAAGCTGCCGTCGCCTTTTTGCAGTACAAGCAGCAGGTCGGCGAGGCTCAGATCGGCGATGACCTGCCAGTCGGCGACGAGATGATGGAGCCATTCCTTGTCGGACGCGTCGAAATCGGGACGAGTCGCGAGAATCTGTGAAAAATCTGCCATGCCACCATGATAATGGCAGCACGGCCGCGGCGGCACGGCGTCCGTTGCGCTCGCGCTCGGCGCAATCCGTCCGCAGGAAGCCACACACGTCATCAACCTACGATATAGTAACCTACGATTGCGTAACCTAGAGAGGGTGGTCGGCATGACGACAGACCAGACGGTCGACGCGCGCCCGGCGCATGACGTGGGCGGCGTGTACAGGGACATGGGCACGCAGGCGCGGCTCGACGCGAAGCGCGAGGCGCTGGCACAGGCGCAGCGCAAAGCGCTCGAGGCGAAAGCCGAAGCGGTGCGCGGCAAGGCGCATGCGAAAGCGGCGGCAATCCGCGCGAAGGCCGACGGCAGGGCGGAACACGCCATCGCGAAAGGCGAAGCCAAGGCGGCGAGGATCGAAGGCGTCCGGACGGCGCGCAAACCCCGCAAGATCCGCCTCGACGTCCACGGGCGCGAGAAGCCGCTCATGCGCGGCTGGCTGCACGCATGCGCCACACCGCTCGCGGTCGCCGCAGGCATCGTGCTCATATGCCTCGCGCACGGCGCAGGGCTCAAATGGGCATGCGCGATCTTCATGACCTCGTCACTCATCCTGTTCGGCAATTCCGCCGCCTACCATCTGGGCGACTGGTCGCCGCGCGTGACCGACGTGCTGCGCCGCATCGACCACGTCAACATCTTCCTGCTCATCGCCGGCACCTACACGCCCGTCTCCTTCGCACTCGACGCGTTCTGGCGCAACACGATCATCATCGGCATGTGGTCGTGCACGGCGGTCGCGATCGGCATCCACGTCATCTGGATCAACGCGCCACGCTGGCTGTACACGATTGTCTATATCATCTTCGGCGTCTCGGGCGTCGCGTTCATGGGCCTGTTCTGGACCTCCCCCGCCGCCGGTCCCGCTGTCGTCTGGCTGCTGCTCGCCGGTGGCGCATGCTACATCGCAGGAGCGGTCGTCTACGCGCTGCGCCGCCCCGATCCGTGGCCGAAGGCCTTCGGGTTCCACGAGATCTTCCATCTGGGGACAATCGCCGGATACGCATGCCATATGGTCGCGATCTACCTCGTCATCTGCCACCTCGCCTAGCGGCGCACCACGGCATGTACGGATATGCGGGGGCTCCCGGGGGAGGTCCGTCGACGGACCTCCCCCGGGAGCCCCCGCATATCCGTACATGGCAGCGCGCTCAGTCGAGCGGCTTCGCCTCCTTGACCGTAACGGAGATGTCACGACCGTTCGGCGCCTTGTAGGTGACGACATCGCCTTCGTGCGCACCGAGGATCGCCGCGCCGATCGGCGATTCGGGGCTGATGACGTCGTAGTCGGTTGCGACGGCGATGTCACGTGAACCGAGCACGTACTTCATCTCGCGGCCGGCGAAGTCGATCGTCACGAGCGAGCCGTTGCCGACGGTGCCGGCATCGGGCGCCTCGAGGATCTTCGCATTGCGCAGCTTGACGATGAGCTCGTTGATGCGCCCCTCGTTCTTGCCCTGCTCCTCGCGTGCGGCCTGATAGCCGCCGTTCTCGGACAGGTCGCCTTCGGCGCGGGCCGCGGCGATGCGCTCGGTGATCTCCTCGCGGTACTCGCCTTCGCGGTATGCGAGTTCCTCCTTGAGCTTGTCATAGGCGTCCTGCGTGAGCAGGACGGTCTTTTCCTCTTCCGCCATGTGTGTCCTCCTTCATACAAGGCCGCGGTGCGGCCCCGCGCCGTTGTCAGCGCGTCGAGATGATGTCCACAACGAACTCGAGCGTGTCATCGCCGCCGATGCCGGCCTGCGGCACGCCACGCGAGCCATAGCCGTACTCCGGCGGGATCGAGATGAGCAGACGCGAGCCGACGTTGTGGCCTGGGACGGTCTGGTCCCATCCCCTGATGACCTGGCCGACGCCGATGCCGAAACTCGCCGGCTGATGGCGTTCGAAGCTCGAATCGAACGCCTTGTCATTGCCCCACACCTGTCCGTGGTAGTTGACGGTCACCGTGTCGCCACGGCGCACCATCGGGCCATTGCCCTCGATGAGTTCGACGACCTTGAGCCCCTTGGGCGCATCCCCTTGCGGGAACGTCATCACCGGAAGGTCGCCGAACGCGCCCTCGACCGCTGGCATATCCTGAGCCATGTTTCCTCCTTGGTTCTCAGCACGACGCAACATAGAGTAGCACACGCCGCCCCATTGCGCCTGACGGCCCAACCGGACGCCGCGGCCGCGCCGTCAGCATTCGACGACATTGAGCGCTAGGCCGCCTTTCGACGTCTCCTTGTACTTCGCCATCATGTCCTCGCCGGTCTCCTTCATCGTCCGGATGACCTGGTCGAGCGTCACGATGTGCGAGCCGTCGCCGAGCATCGCCATACGCACCGCGACGAGCGCCGTGTTCGCGGCGACGGCGTTGCGTTCGATGCACGGTATCTGCACCAATCCGCCGACTGGGTCGCATGTCAAGCCAAGGTGGTGTTCCATGCCGATCTCCGCCGCGTTCTCGACCTGCCGGGGCGTGCCCCCAACGACCGCGCACAACCCGGCCGCCGCCATCGAACACGCCGAGCCGACCTCGCCCTGGCAGCCGACCTCGGCGCCGGATATCGACGCGTTGCGCTTGATGAGGTAGCCGATCGCCCCGGCCGTGAGCAGGAAATCGCGTACGTCCTCGTCGCGCGCATCCGCGAGGAGCGTACGGGAGTACATCAGCACGGCCGGTATGACCCCCGCCGACCCGTTCGTCGGTGCCGTGACGACACGGCCGCCCGCCGCATTCTCCTCGCTCACGGCGAGCGCGAACAGGTCGACCCACGCCGTCGGCGAGGATTCAAGTTCCCGGAAGCGTCCCACGACGCCCGTGTGCAGTACGTCGCCGGCGTTGCGCAGGCGCGCATAGACGCCCGGCGCACGGCGCGGGACGTCAAGCCCTCCCGGGAGCGTGCGTTGCACGCTTGTGCAGCCGGCGACGACACATGCGCGCATCGCCTCCCAAATCGCGTCGAGGCGCCTGTCGAGCACATCCGCGCCGTGCAACGCCGTCTCGTTCTCACGGACGATGCGCGCGATCGGCTTGTGTTCGCGGTCGCATATCGCGAGCAGCTCGTCCGCGCTTATGAACGGATGCGGCACACCGTTGAGCTCGTCCTGGCTTCGGTACTCCCCTTCGCGTGTCCCCTTCGCGACGCGCTCGGCCTCGGCATCGTGCTCGTGCAGCGGCAGGACAGCGTCGTTGACGAGCCCTTCCTGGATGAAGCCGCCGCCGATCGAATACCAGACCTGTTCAAAGATGACGGTACCGTCGCCGCCGTAGGCGATGCAGCGCATCCCGTTGGGGTGCGCCGCGAGGCGATGCCACACGTCAAGGATGATGTCATGGTCGAAATCGAACGGGACCGTGCGTGTGCCATCGAGATCGATCGTGCCGCGCGCGTCGCAACGTGTGTGGATGTCGGCGAGATATGTCGTGTCGACGTGTTGCGGATCATTGCCTTCGAGCCCTGCGACGGCGGCGCGGTCGGTGCCGTGGCCGAGTCCCGTGAGCGCAAGGGATCCGTACAGCACGACGGCGACGCGTCCGACATGCGGCAGCACACCGCGTTCGCGCATCGCCGCGGCAAACGCCCGCGTCGCGAGCATCGGCCCTACCGTATGCGATGAACTGGGGCCGACCCCGATGGAGAACAGATCAAGCACGCTAAACATACACGGCAGTATAGGTGCGCGTCCCCCGCAATGCCATGGCCGCTCGCGCGACGCGTAAGCCGACGGCGCCGCGGTGTCACAGCGCGTGGATCATCGTGTACAGCACATAACCGCCATAGCAGGCGATGAGCACCGTGGCGGCCGCGGCCACGATGAGCGCCGTACGGTGCTTCGCGAGCCGTTCGCCGAGCGTATATGCGGCGAAGAACGCGGCAAGGCCAAGCAACGCGCCGTTGACCCCCATGAGCATCGTGTCGTGCGAGGAAAGCACGCCCGCGCCGAGCCGTCCGGTGATCATATTGCGGATGCCGAGGATGACCCACACCGTCCATACGCCGAACGAGAGCGCACCGACCGACGCGTAGACGAGTGGCCGGAGCTTGCGGCGCATGCGGTAGGCGAACGATTCGGCGCACCACAGCAGTGCGAAGCCGACGACATACGCGAACATGACGGCGAGCAACGCGCAGACGCCAGCCCACGGCACGAGCGCGAAGACGGACGGTTCGAGGTTCGCGGTGAGCGGTGCGCAGAAGATCTCACAACCCGTGAGTGTCGCGGCGAGCACGACTGCCTGCGCGAGCATGATCGGCACGCCGCTTGTCTTGTCCTTCGTGATGTCCATGTACCGCCGTGCGCGTGTCGTGTCCGCCGCCCGCATCGAGGTTGATTCGCCCATGTCGTTCCCATCGTCCGTTCGTCTGATTGCCATGATGCTTGGGAGTGTACGGAGCAAAAGCGCGCATTGTGTTACGGGGGCATGACGTGTGCGTGAGGAGGCGTCCGCCATCGGATGCGCGTGGGCCTCCCATCCGCCGCGACATGTCGCGGCGGATGGGAGGCCCACGTTTCCGGTGCCCCCAGTGGGACTCGAACCCACAAGCCGAAGCGTTCGATTTTAAGTCGAATGCGTATACCGATTTCGCCATGGGGGCGGGCCGCGCCGGCGGCCAAACCGTCATTATGCCATATCAGCGTTTGGCAAGCAAACGACGTCCCAAGTCGAGCACAAGCCCGTCGAGCAGGCCATGCTCGCTTGCGACATACGAGTCGATGACCTTGCCGTGGTCGTCGACTCGTATGTCGC
>Dunbar_p2__coassemble_1026_pt1 | contig 32647 bp, 25 predicted proteins | sample Dunbar_p2__metabat2_high_PE_041 | metagenome-assembled genome bin Dunbar_p2 | reverse complement strand
GCCGGGGCAGAAGGTCGCGATCGTCGGCCCGACGGGCGCCGGCAAGACGACGATGGTCAATCTGCTGATGCGTTTCTACGAGATCAACGGCGGGAGAATCTCGATTGACGGCATCAATACGAAGGACGTGCCTCGTTGGAACGTGCACGACCAGTTCTCGATGGTCCTCCAGGACACGTGGGTGTTCGAAGGAACGGTACGTGAGAACATCGTGTACGCGAAGGAAGGCGTGAGCGACGAGCAGGTCATCGCGGCGTGCAAGGCCGTCGGACTGCACCGCTACATCATGTCGCTCCCGGACGGCTACGACACCGTGCTCGACGAGTCGGCGACGCTTTCGCAAGGCCAGAAACAGCTGCTGACGATCGCGCGTGCGATGGTGCAGGATTCGCCGATCCTGATCCTCGACGAGGCGACGAGTTCGGTCGATACGCGTACCGAGGAGCTCATCCAGACGGCGATGGACAGACTCACCGAAGGGCGCACGAGCTTCGTCATTGCGCATCGTCTGTCCACGATCCGTGACGCCGACATGATCCTCGTCATGAAGGACGGCGACATCGTCGAACGCGGCACGCACGACGAGCTGCTCGCGCGCGGCGGCTTCTACGCCGACATCTACAACGCGCAGTTCTCACTCGCGCAGTAGCGCGGTGTCCGTCGGCATCCATGAACCATGCGTCGGCGTGTGGTCAGCGTTCCGCGTCCTTCGGCGGCAGCAACGTGAGCTTCATGATCGGGATCGACAGCAGCGTCAGATAGGCGATCGAGTACAGGCAGCCGGCGAGCACGTCGCTCGCGTAGTGGACGCCCAGATAGACGCGCGTGGCCATGACGATCGGCGGGATGAGCGCGAGCAGCACGATCGCGATCCATTTGACCGCGCGCCGCCAATAGCGGTAGACGAGGTAGATGAGGAAACCGTAGAACGCCGTCGACGCCATCGCATGGCCCGACGGGAAGCTGAACCCCCGTTCGGCGATCAGACGGTGCTCGATCGGCGGACGTGGGCGGCCGACGATCCGTTTGATGATTTCGTTGATGAGCGCTTCGGCGGCGAGGTTGACGGCGACGGCGGCGCCGATGCGCCAATGGTGCACCGCGCACGATATGACGAGGATGAGCGCGCACAATGCGATGAGCGTCGCGACGCCCGACATTTGGGTGAACATGACGATCACAGGGGTGAGCGTGTGCGAAATGACGTGCGCGGATAGGAACGAATAGACCGCGGTGTCCATCGGGAGCGGTCCGTTGTGCGCGAGCAATACCGTGACCGCGAACGCCGTCGCGCCGCATATCGACAGGATACCGACGATCTGCCATCCGTACCGTCGGAGGAATGATTGGGGAGAGCGGGGTGGTGTGTTTGGTTTGATTGATTGGATCGATTGGGTCGATTGGATCGTGGGGGAATCGTGCATGCGTACCAGCGTAGTGTGCGTGTGGACGCCGATTTGCGCAGTCGTGACGCGGTGGGCATAATGAAGTGCAGCATCGAACAGACGTTCGAATCGAAATCGGTCGGATTCGGATGAAGGAAAGCGGGAACGACGTGAGTGTGTGGCGCAGCGTGCGGAGGTTCTACAGACGGCATCGGACGGCGGTCACGGCGGCGGCGATATTCGCGGTGTCGGCGGGACTCATCGGACGTGTGCCGCTCATGCCCGACGCGGACGCGATGTATACGCCACTGAGCGGACTGAGTTCGTTCGTATTGTCCCCGGCGGCGGGCGGCGCGCTGCTGTACCGGCAGCGTTCGCGTAAGGCGATGTGGTGGTATGCGCTCGCGATCGCTGCGGGCACGACGGCGCCGATGTTGTACGGGTATTTCCACAACATCGTCGGCGATGGGGGATCGATCAGCGGCACGTTGCGCAGCGTATTCGGCACTGTGTCCGGCGCGGCGGCGAACCTCTGGGCGACGGTCGCATCGTGCGCGCCCGCGCTGCTGTTCATCGGCGGCGCACTCGTCGGCCTGTGTCTCGCGCGCAGGTACGGCAGAAGACGGAGGTGGTGAGGGAAAGAAAAGAAAAGAGGCCCGGCCGAAGGGGAAGAAGCCGGGCCTCTGAGAGAGAGGAAAGAGAAGAAAGAAGGTTTTCGGTTATGTCAACCTTTCGGTTGATGTCTTCATATAACCATCGGTATCTTGAAGCAACGCTAGAGCAATCTGTGAAGTAGCTGAAAATATCTGAGATACCGCAGCGCAGTACGGTGAGGGATGCGTAAGCATACCGCGGTGCGTGTAATACCGCAGGACGGTATTGTGAGAGTCGCCTGAGCGTACCGCACTGCGGGAATCAGGATTACGCGCGGATCGCGGGCCACAACAGTTCGGTCATATGCGACGCCCACGCCTCGTGCGAATCGCGCGGGTCGCCGAGCGCCTTGCATGCGAGCATCGAACCGAGGACGGTGCGGAACAGGAACGGCATATCCAATCCGCGGCGGTAGGTGCCCGCGTCCACACCTCGGGTGAGGAATGCGCAGAAGCGTTCGCATGCGGGTCGCAATACGCCGTCCGCGAGCGCACGCAGATGGTCGTTGCTCGACGACAATACGACGCCGACGGCCGTCAGCCCGATCCTGTCGTCGAAACAGTCGACGATACGGCAGAGCACCGTGCGTAATCCGGCGTGTGTGGGTTCGACGTCGTCGAAGTCGAGCGGCAGCACAATCGTCGATGTCAGATGGTGGATGAGGTCCTCGCGGTTCGCGTACCGACGGTAGATCGTCGTCTTCGCGACGCCCGACCTGCGCGCGACCGCTTCGATCGTGACCGCGCCGATGCCTTGCGCGATGATGATATCCAACGCCGCGCGCAGGATCTTCCCGTCGGTCCGCTCGCGGCGCTGTCCGTGCCGTTGTGCACCGCGCATCGGCACGCCGTCGTCGCCGCGCGGTGCCGTTATGCCGTCGTGTGCCGTCATCGTCCTCTCACACCTTCTCCCACTTGTGTTCGCACCATCCTTGGGCCATATCGCCGTCAGCCGATGAGTTTCGTGCTTTCGACTTTCTTCTCGTACCACACATTGAACCGGACGAACCAGCGGCGCAGGACGAAACCGATGATGAGCAGCGGTACGAGGAAGAGCGCGAGCTTGCCCATCGCGATCCAATAGTCGTTCTGATAGATGCCGGCGATCGCGCTGCGCAGCGCGGCCGTCGAATAGGTGACCGGGAGCCACGGGCTGACGTCACTGAGGAAGTGCGGCAGGATCGCGAGCGGATAGGCGGCGTCCGAGCCGGAGATCTGCATGACGAGGAACAGCACGGCGATCGCCTTGCCGACGTTGCCGAAGCTCGCGATGAGCGTGTACGTGAAGAACGAGAACACGATCGAACTGAACCATCCGTCGAGCATGAACAGCCACGGGTGCACGGCCTGCACGCGCAGGAACAGCAATGTGCCGGCGAGCGAGAACGTCGACTGCATCAGCCCGATGACGCCGTAGACGAGGTAGTGGCCGAGGAATTGCTGCCACGGTTTCGGATTGCCGAGCGCGAGCAGGCGTTTGCGTGAGAGGTTCACTTTGAGCGTGACCGCGGTCAGGATCGCGCCGACCCACAACGGCAGGAACGTGTAGAACGGCGTGAGCGATGTGCCGAAGTTCGCGACCGGGAACAACGCCTTCGTCTTGAGTTCGACGGGTGCGGAAAGGGTCGTCGCGAGCTGTGACGAGTTGCTCGCGAGCACTTGTTTGACGAGTCCCATGTCGCCGGTGTTGAGCGCTTTCGTCAGCTGTCCGTTGAAGTCGGAGAGTTTTTTGCTCGCCGTGTCGAGTTCGCCGGCCGCGTCGTCGAGGAGCGCGCGGACCTTTGTGATCTGCGCGTTCGCCGTGTCCGCGGAGCCGTCGAGGTCGCCGAGCGCGTCCTTGAGTGTCGTGACGCTTGACGTGAGCTGTCCCGCGGCCGTCGTGAACGCCGCGTTCATCTGCTCGAGGTCCGGTTTGATCGATGTGTCGAAATCGGCGGATATGCCGCTGACGGCCGATTTCGCCTGCGCGGCGAGGTCCTTGATTGACTGCCGGTCCTGGTCGTTGACGTTCACATGGTTCGTGATGTCGTCGGCGGCCGCGTTGAGGCGGTTCGCGAGCTGTGTGAGCGTGTCCGCGGCGGCGCCGATGCGGTTGATCGCCGATTGGATGCCCGCACGTACCGCGCCGTTTTGCGGCAGCGACGATGTGTCGAGCAACGCCTGCAGACGGTCGCGCGTCGTCGCGTACGCTTTCGCCTCCGCCGAGACGTTCGACGCCATATTCTTGATCGCGGCCGCCGACGTGTTCGCCTGGCCGTCGACGCTGTCGAAGAGCGTATCGACGCTTCCCGCGAGCGAACCCATGCTCGCGGCGCTCGTGTCGAGCGCCTGCTGCAACGCGTCCGTCGATGTGCCGAGCGCGCCGGAAAGGTCAGCGACCGCCTGCTTCGAACCCGACAAGTCGCCGACGGCGCCTTCGATGCCCGACTTCGTCTGCGCGATGAGGTCCTTCGAACTCGACATGAGCGTCTGCGCGGAGCCGGTGAGCTGGCTGTAGGAGCGCAATGTCGACGCGCTGTCGGCGAGCGCCGACGACAGGTCGCCGACGTTCTTGTTGAAATCGGTCAACCGGTCCTTCGATTCCGGTTTGCCGAGCATGTCGACCATCGACGACGCGATGTTGAGCGCCGTGTCCGTGATCGTCTTCGCGAACATCTCGTTGATCGACGCGGCGATCGTGTCCGCGCCCTGTCCGGTGACCTTCGGCGCGAGCGCGTTGAGTTTCTCGTTGTCGTAGTAGTCGAGCATCGCATGGTCCGCGTCACTGGAGAAGAACGTCAGCATCGTTTTGCTGAAGTCCTTCGGAATGATGACGGCGGCGTAGTATTTGCCCGACTTCGTACCGTCGATCGCCTCCTGCTTCGTCTTCGTGAAGTTCCAGTCGAGCTGTGTGTTCGCGCGCAATGTGTTGACGACTTCGTCGCCGATGTTGATGCGCAGCGGCAGCATGTCGCCTTTGTACCCCTCATCCTCGTTCGCGATCGCGAACTGGAGGTTCTTCGTGTTCGCGAACGGATCCCAGCATGCCGCGACGTTGAACCATGTGAACAGTCCCGGGATGACGGTCAGGCCGATGACGATGATGATCGACGCGATGTTGCTCGTCAGACGCCTGACATCGTCGACGAAGATCGTTCCTACCATCTTCATGCGGAACGCCTCCCTTCGTCATTCGCGTCTTCCGCGTCGTCCACTTCGTCCGTATCGTCCTCGTCCGTATCGTCCTCGTCCGTATCGTCCTCATCATCGTCGTGCACGTTGCGCGCATCATGTTCGCCGTGGTGCGGACGCAGCCGTCGCACACCGTGTTCGAGGCGTTCGCGCAGCTCATGGAGATCGAGGTCGAGCGTGTCCTCGAGGTCGCTCATATGTTCCTCTTCCTCCTCTTCCTCCTCCTCGGGTTCGTCGGGGTCGCGCAGTGTGCGCGCGGCCTTCGCGTACGTCTTCGCGAACTTCGGCGCCGATGGCATCGTGATGATCCCACGGTTGAGCACGAGCGCGCGCAGCGCGTCCTTGTCGAGCGTGCCGAGTTCGGCTTCGCGACGCAGGCTGTTGCGGATCGATTCGACGACCATGAGGAAGATGATGACGAACAGGATCCAGATGATCCATGTCGCGAGCGCGACGAGTTTCGTGCCGTTCGTGAACGAGAACGTGATGAACAGGACGATCGGCACGACGAAGCCCGCGATGAGCGCGCCGCGCATGAGTTTTGGATACAGGTCCGCGAATTTGCGCGCGCGTGCCTCGACCTGCTTGCGGTAGCCTTCCTGGTTCGCGAGTACGGCGACCGCCTGCCGCAGGCTGTATTGGTGCGTCGGTGTGTAGACGCGTTCGCTGTTGACCATGTCCGATTCGTTCAGCTCGTTGGAGAACAGATGGTTGAAGTTCGACATGAGCGGACGGAGCCCCAGTCCGACCGCGAACGCGAGCGCCATGAACAATACGAGCATGAGCATGTCCTTCGCCCAGTGGCCGTCGTAGAAGCCGCCGATCGTCTCACGGAACGCGCCTATCGAATACGTGAACGGGAAGAGCGGGTACAGCATGCGGTAGAACGCGGGCATCATCTCGATCGGGTACAGGCCGGACGCGCCCGGTATCTGCACCATGATGAGCGCGACGACGAGCGCCTTGCCGACGTGCATGAACGTCGCCGAGAGCGCGTACGCGATCGACACGTAGACGATCGATGTGAACCATGCGGTGAAGACGAACAGCGCCGCGTTCTTCATCTGCACGCCGATGATGATGTCACCGATTGCGCCGACGATGCCCTGCATGCCCGCGACCACGGCGAGCAGCAGCCAACGCGCGAGATATGTCTGCCACATCGTCGGATGGCGGTCGCCAAGTCCCTCGTCGTCCACTTCGAGCTTGATGAGGACCATGAGCATGAACGCGCCGACCCACAGCGCGAGGCTCGTCAGCAGTGGCGCCATCGCGGAACCGTATGTATCGACCGGGTAGAGCGTATGCGTTTTGAGGACGGTCGGCGAGAGCATGAAATTCGCGATGCGCGAGACGTCGATGTCGCCGTCCGTGCCGGTGAGCTGCGCGAGCATGTTCGCGTTGCCGAGCGACTGCAAATCGGTGCTCGTTGTGTCGAGACGTTCGATGAACGTCGTGAGCAGGTCGTCGGTGCTTTTGAGTGACGAATCGGCGTCGGCGCTGATCGCGTCGATCTGGTCGAGCACGAGTTTCGTCTGCGAGGAGAGCGATGCCTGCCCGCCGAGCGATCCGGCGAGCGCACCACTCGTGCCGGCGAGCGCGCTCAGGCCGCTGTTGAGTCTGGGGAGTGCGGAGGTGTTGATCGCCGAGCGCGCGTCGCCGAGCGCGCCAACCGTCGTCGTCGACGTCTTCGAGAACTGGTCGATCGTCGAGAGCGCGTTCGTCGCCGCCTGTTGCGTCGATGTGTTGAGCGCCGTGAGCGACGCGAGCGTCTGCGCGGCCTTTGTGTTCTCCTGTTCGAGGAGTGTCACGATCTCGTTGATCTCGTCGGACAGCGGATTGTCGGGGAGGTTCTTGAGGTCGTTGAGGATCTGCGCGGTGTCCTGGTTGACCGAGGTCATGTTGTTGAGTGCCGCGCCCGTCGCGCCGCTCGCTGTGAGCACACCGTTCGCGACGCGCGTCGCGTCCGAGGACGCGCGCCCCGTCGCCTCAAGCATCAGGTTGCCGCCTTTGTCGAGCTGGTTCGACGCGTTCGTCGCGAACGTATTGATCGACCCCTGTGATGTCGTCAATAGGTCGTTCGCCGTCGTCAGCCCATTGCTCGCGTTCGTCGACGCCGCCGTGACGTCGTCGAGCGCGTCGCGCGCGGCCGCCGTCTTCGATGTCGTCGTCTTGAGCGTCTCCCTGAGTTGTGCGATCGTCTCCCGCGTATCCTCAAGGTTCGCTTTCGTCTTGTTCAGTTGGGCGGTCGTCTTCGCGACCGCAGTGTTCGAATCGTTCTTGATCGTCGTGTTCGTTTTGTTGACGATGCCGCTTATGACGCCGCTCACCGTCGATACGAACGTGCTGTTGATCTGGCGGTCGACCGTCGTCGCGCCGACGCCGGTGATCTTCGGCGCGACCGGGTTCGCTTTCTCGTTGACGTAGTAGTCGATCTGCGGACGTGACGACGGGTCAGTGAGCACATTCGATATGCGGTTGCTGAAATCGGAGGGGATGACGATCGCGGCGTAGCAGTGCGCGGATTCGACGCATGCCATCGCCTTCGCGCGGCTCATGAAATCCCAACCGAGCTGATGGTTCTTCCTGAGTGTCTGTTCGATCTCGTCGCCGAGTTTGAGGTCGCCCATGAGGTCGCTTGTCGCGCCCTTGTCCTCGTTCGCGACGGCGACGCGGATGCCGCTCGTGTTGCCGTACGGGTTCCAGAATCCGGTGATGTTGAACCACGCGTACAGCGGTGGGATGAACGTCAGGCCGAAGAGGATGACCCACGCCGTCGGGACGCGCAGCAGCCGCTTGAGGTCGCGGCGGAAAATGAACCATATGTTGCGCATATGCGGCTCGTGCTCCTTCATCCTGCGGTCGGCTGTGTGGTGTGTCGTGCGGTCTGTCGACGGTACGGTACAGCAACGATAAACGATACGGTGTACGTAGCGCTACGCACATAGTAGCGTTAGTGGTGCCGATGGACGAGTATTGCGGTGCGCGTCGCACGACGCACGTTGCGGGCGCTGATTTCATTGTGCCCTTGCGCGTCGCCGTGCGCTTCCGCTCAAAAAGAACACCGTGGCAGCCGTCTGCGGCGGCGGTGCCGCAATGTGCAGCTGTCTGCGGCGTCGATATAGACGTAGTCAGCGGCAGCGCCGCAGTGTGCAGCCGTCTGCGGCGTACAGATGGCCGTTGTTGGCGGCGGTGCCGACTGATATGTCCACCAGCAGTCCGGAATATGGACAGTTTTGCGAAAGTTCGTCACAAAACTATTGTGCGCTCCGTGATTTGCCAATACATTGTGAGTCGACTTACGGCGTGCAGTCGCCATACCACCCACATGTACGCGTCACATACGCGTCCATGTGCCCACACGAAGGAGACGACCATGACCCAGCAGATGACTACGGCGACGCGATCGAACAGATTCGCCGTCGCCGACCTCATCACGACAGGTGTGTTCACGGCGATATATTTCGTGATCGTCGCCGTCGCCGCACTGTTCTGCAATGTTGTGCTCACGGTTGCCGGCAACATCTTCCTTCCGGCGATCGCCGCGCTGCTCGCGGGACCTGTCTATATGCTGCTCGCCGCGCGCGTGCGTACGTTCGGTCCGATCACGGTCATGGGCGTCGTGCTCGGTCTGTTCCTCGTATGCTCAGGGCATTTTGCGCTGTCACTCGTCACATCGGCCGTGTTCCCGTGCCTCGCCGACCTCATCGCGAAAGCGGGCGCCTACCGCAACACAGCGGCGATGCTCGCGAGCTACGTCGTGTTCTCGTTCGGCTGCCTCGGTCCGATCCTGCCGTTGTGGATGATGAAGGACGCGTATGTGGCAAGCCTTGAGCGCAAAGGGAAGGACGCCGCCTACATCGACCTTGTGTTCAGCCATGTCAACGGTGCGATGTTCGGTGTGACGATCGCCGCCGTCGTCGTATGCGCGCTCATTGGCGGCGCGTTCGGGCTGCGGATGATGACACGTCACTTCGAGAAAGCGGGTGTGCTCGGATGACGCAGACGGTCGAACGGGCCGCCGTCGAGCGCGCGGGGACGACATCCACCGCGGCGCGAACGTTCGTGCAACGCGATGTTGCGGTCGGCGATGCGCGCGTCGCGATCGACCCACGTGTCAAGCTCGCGGGCGTCGCGGTCGCGAACGTACTCATGATCATGCACGTCGCTCCCGTCGTGCAGATGGTCGCGGTCGCGCTGCTCTCGGTGCCGCTGTTCGTCGCGGAGAAGGCGCGCGCCGCCGTGCGCATGCTCGCATGCTACGCGCTGCTGTGCGCGGCGCAATGGCTTGTGCAGATGCACGTCGATGCGCTGCCGTGGTTGCACATCGTGGGACTGACGGCGAACGGCGTCGCGATGATGATGCCATGCCTCGTGGCGGGCGCCGCCGCGTTCACGACGACGCGCGCGGGCGACCTCGTGTGCGCGATGCGGCGCATGCATGTGCCCGACGCGGTCGTGATACCGGTCGTCGTCATCATGCGGTTCTTCCCGACGATCCGCCGCGACTACCGCATGATCCGCCACAGCATGCGGCTGCGCGGGCATGCGGGCAACGGCCTCGCGCTGTTGCGCCGGCCGGTGCGGTCATTCGAATGCATCATCGTGCCGCTGTTGATGAACGCGACGACCGTCGCGAACGACCTCACGCTCGCGGCGCTCACAAAAGGGCTCGGCACATGCGCGCGGCCGACGAGTATGCGCACCGTGCGCATGCGCGCGTCCGATTGGGCGGCGCTCGCCGTGCTTGCCGCACTCGTGTGCGCAGGCACCGCGTTCGCGTGACGCGGCGCGCGGCGGCGCATGGGGCGCGTCGATTGCCAGACAACTGCTGCCGTGAGCACAACCTACGAATTGACGACGATCTACGACGGCAGTCCACAGACCAATCCACAGACGATGGGGGTACGACGATGACCGAGGAACGCGGGGAACGCGTCGCCGATGCGGCGATGTGCGCGCTGCGCGGATGCACGTTCGGATACGCGGGCACCGCCGTGCGCGCGTTGCGCGACGTCGACGCGCACGTGTGCCGCGGTGAATTCGTCGTGCTCGCAGGGCGCAGCGGGTGTGGCAAGACAACGGTCACCCGACTGCTCAACGGCCTTGCGCCCGTACACGTCGCGGGTGCGCTCGAAGGCGAGGCGCGCACCGCGGGGCTCGTCGCGGGGCGCGCGGACATCGGCGCATACGCGCGCGTCGTCGGCAGCGTGTTCCAGAATTCAAAAACCCAGTATTTCCAAGCATGTTCGACCGATGAACTCGCGTTCGCGTGCGAGAACGCGGGCGTCGCGGGCGACGAGATCCGCGCGCGCATCGCACGCGCCGCGCGCCGCTTCGGCATCGAAAATCTCCTCGACCGTACGATCGCGGAACTCTCGGGCGGCCAACAGCAGCGTCTCGCCGTCGCCGCGGCGACGATGCTCGATCCAGACGTCCTTGTCCTCGACGAACCGACAAGCAACCTCGACGTCGACGCGATGCGCGCGTTGCACGACATGCTCGCGGCGCTCAAACGTGACGGGGTGACGGTCGTCGTCGCCGAACACCGCCTCGCATGGTGCGCCAACCTCGTGGACCGCTATATCGTGCTCGACGACGGCGCGTGCGTCGGCGGCTACGATGCGCAGACGTTCCGTGCGCTGCCCGCACAGCGCCTGCGGCAGTGGGGGTTGCGCGCGCTCGATGTGGGAGAGGCGAGCGCACAAGTGCGTCGGAAGATCGAGGAGGTGCGCGCGGCGCATGGCGGCCACGGGCGATGCCGATGGTACGCCGGTGCTCAGCGTGCGCGGTTTGCGCGTCGGATACCGCGCACGTTCGCTGTTCGGCTGGAAGCGGACGCCGACGTTCGCGCGCGAGATACCGGACCTCGACTTCCATGTGGGACGTATCGTCGGGCTCGTCGGAAGGAACGGCGCGGGGAAAAGCACCTTCGCGCGCACGATATGCGGATTGCAGCGCGCGCTCGGCGGCACGATCGCCGTCGACGGCCGCACCGCGACACGTGATGAACTGTCGCGCGCGGCCGGCATGGTCATGCAGGACGTGCACTACCAGCTGTTCTCCGACAGCGTGCGCGGTGAACTCATGCTCGACGGCGGCCGCGCACGATGCGACGCGATCTTCGGCGACCTCGGCCTGCTCGACAACGCCGACCGCCATCCGATGAGCCTCTCCGGTGGCGAACGCCAACGGCTCGCGATCGGCACGGCACTCATCGCGAACAAGCGGTTCATCGTGCTCGACGAGCCGACGAGCGGCCTCGACCACGGCAACATGATGCGCGTGGGCGCGTTGCTGCGCGCGCTCGCGGACCGTGGCGTCGCCGTCATCGTCATCACACACGACGACGAGCTCGCCGCACAATGGTGCGGCGAGCTCGTCGAATTCGCGTGAGCGCCGATGGCGCGTTGATGGCGGCCGTAGGCTTGGTCGTGACTTCAGATGTCAGGTCACAGGCCGAGCAGGTCGCTGTACCAGTAGTAGCCGCTTTCGTTCGCGGGACCGGAATCGGTCGACTTGTCCGATTGATTGGACTTGCCGTCGCCGTCCGATTCCGCATCGCCGCCGCGGCCCTGCGGACCGCCGCGCATGCCGCGGCCGCCGGCGAAGTCCTGCATGCCGCCGCGTGCGCCCATGTCCTCACCGCTGTTGCCGATGTCACCGCGTGGGCCGCCGCCCGGCATGAGCTGCTCGATGTCCTCATCGGTGCTCTGCGCGAACGGCATCGTGTGTCCCGAATGTGAGGAACCACTGAGCGCGTTCGCGATCGCGCTGCCCGCAACGCCTGCGCCGAGGCCGCACGCAAGGCTTATGCCGATGACGAACGCCATCATGTTGCCGCTCAGTTTGTCGTGGACGCGCACTGCGGTGGCCGCGTCGCCGCCATTGCGCAGCGGCACCGGATTCGCCGTGTACATCGGCGTCTGCGGACGCTGGGCGAAATCGTAGGCGAACGGTTTCGCCGACTGCGCGTCGAGCGGCGGCTGCGCGGCGGTCGGCGTCTCATCCGCGCGCATCTGCGCGTCGTTCACATCGTTCATCGTGTTGTGGAAATCGTTGTTGTTCTCATTGGTCGACATGATGTCCCTCTCCTGTATCCGTGCCATCTGTCGTGCACCGCGCGGTGCACGACAGATGATCTGTGCTGATGACATCATCTAACCCGGCGAATGTTGGGCAACGCTTGGCATCGGATTGCAATCGACTTCACAATCGCTGAAAACCTACTGAAAACACGGTTTCTTCACATTTGTGCGTACGCGGTATGCGGTGGCGCCGTCATAGTGTCGCACGATGCCGCAGCGTGCGCGGTCGGACGTCGCTGGCGTGCGCTAAGCGTCGTGCGGTGTCGCAATTGTGCGGCCGCTCGTCGCTGGCGTGCGCTCAGTGTCGCGCGGTGCCGCAATTGTGCGGTCGGACGTCGCGGACGTATATGCATCATGCGCGGATATTGGAAAAGGCTTGGCATCGTGGTGGTTCTACGATGCCAAGCCTTTACTTGTGCCCCCCCAGGGATTCGAACCCTGAACCCACGACTTAAAAGGACGCTGCTCTAACCGTTGAGCTAGAGGGGCAACAACGTGCAAGTATACATCGTCCCATCGATTTCGCAAAACCAACCTGATCCTTCTGCGTACCATCGTGCGGAATATGACGCAGAAGGGTACGATGACGCGCGCCTGAGCGTGCCATCGTGCGGAAATGTGGTGCGGTGCGGAACGCGCCGCGCTACGCTCGCGGCGGCGTTACGCGCGCGGTGTGCGCGCATCGACTAACGTGGTCATCATGTCTTGCACCACACTGTTAGTCGGAAAATCAGCCAGCATCGACGGTTCCACGATCATCGCGCGCAATGACGATTCGGGGAGCGGCACGTACGATCCGAAACGGTTCATCGTCGTGCAACCGCACGAGCAGCCGCGCGCGTACGTGAACGTCGCGGGCACGTTCCGCATCGAACTGCCCGACGACCCGTGCCGCTACAGCATCGTGCCGAACGTGCGCGCGAACCGCGGCATCCTCGCGGAAGCGGGTGTCAACGAACACAACGTCGCGATGAGCGCGACGGAGACGATCAGCGTCAATCCGCGTGTGCTCGCCGCCGACCCCTTCGTCAAAGCGGACAAGAAGGCGGACACGAAGACAGACAAGAACAACGCGGACGAACAGGTCAGCGGATTCGGCGAAGAGGACATCATCACCCTCGTGCTGCCATATGTGACGACGGCGCGCGCAGGCGTCGAACGCCTCGGCACGCTCCTCGAGGAGTACGGCACCTACGAATCGAACGGTGTCATCATCAGCGATGTGGATGAGATATGGTACGTCGAGACAATCGGCGGCCATCATTGGATCGCGCGCCGCGTGCCCGACGACTGTTACGCCGCCGTGCCGAACCAACTCGGCATCGACAGCCTCGATTTCGACGACGCGTTGAGCGAACGCCGCAACAACATGTGCAGCGCGGACCTGCGCGATTTCATCGACGACCACCACCTCGACCGCGCGATGTCGTCGGAGAACGGCAGCCCCGCGCATTTCGACACGCGTGGCGCGTTCGGCACGGCGACACCGAAGGACGCGATCTACAACACGCCGCGCGCATGGTATATGCAGCGGTACCTCAACCCGTCCCACGATTGGGACAGTGAGGACGCCGAATACCGTCCCGATTCGCAGGACCTGCCGTGGTGCCGCGAACCTGAGCGCAAAGTGAGCGTCGAGGATGTCGCGTTCCTGATGGGTTCGCATTTCGACGGCACACCATACGATCCCTATGGCACGACGGGCACCGCGGAAAGCCGCCACCGCTACCGTCCGATCGGTGTCAACAGGACCGGGCACATGGTGTGCATGCAGATCCGCCCATACGTGCCCGACGCGCACCGCGCGCTCATGTGGATCTCGTACGGCTGCGGCGCGTTCACATCGCCCGCGCCGTTCTACGCGAACGTCGACGATACGCCCGCGTTCCTACGCGACACCGACGGTGAACACGCGACGACGGACACACTGTACTGGATGAACCGCATCATCGCCGTCATCGCGGACGCCCACTGGTTCGATACGAACGGGGAGATCGAACAGTACATCGAGGACGTGCAGTCGTACGGAATCAACCTCGTCGAACACGCCGACGCATCGATCGCGAAGGATGCGGACGCGCTCGCGCAGGACGCGGACGGCGTGCGCGGCGCTGCGGTGCGCACGGCGCTCGCGGACGCGAACGAGACGATGGCGGTGTGGCTGCGCGCGCGTACACAGACATTGCTCGACCAGGTGTTGTATACGTCGAGCAACCTCATGCACAACGCGTTCAGGATGTCGGATCACTGGATGAAGTGAGCGGCGCGGCGGACGTCGGCGCAAGGTCAGGCGCCGACGTCCGTCGTCGGTTCCTCGCAATCCCCGTCCGCGTCTTCCGCGCCCGCCGCGTTCGTCGATGCCGTGGACTTCGCCGTTTTCGCGGCCTTCGCGCCTTCGAAACGCAACTGTGGTTTCGCTTCCATGCGCGACAGGCCGTTCCATGCGAGGTTGACGATGAGCGCGGCGAGCTGTTCCTTGCTGAGTTTGCGTTGGTCCGCCCAATACTGGCCTGTGTAGACGGTCATGCCGACGAGCATCTGCGCATAGTACGGTGCATGTTTCGCGGGCAGTTTCTGCCGTCGGAACCATTCCTCGAGGATTTCGCCGACCCGTGTCGAGACGTCGCCGAGGAGCGACGAGAACGAGCTCGTCGGATCGGTCGTCGGGGAGTCGCGCACGAGGACCTGGAACCCTTCCGCATTCTCCTCGATATAGGTGAGCAACGTGAGCGTCGTGCGTTCGACGATCTGCCGCGGATGCAGTTTCTCGGTCGAGAGCGCTTCGAACAACGCGTCGGTGAGGGTGCGCATCTCACGGTCGACGACGACCGCGTACAGTCCTTCCTTGCCGCCGAAGTGCTCATAGACGATCGGTTTGCTGACTTTCGCGGTCGCGGCGATCTCCTCGACGCTGACCGCTTCGAATCCTTTGGACGCGAACAGTGAGCGGCCGATGCGGATGAGTTGTTCGCGACGTTGGTACGACGACATTCTCGAAGCGTTTGCCATACCGCGTATTCTTTCACGCCCTCTTGATTGCCGAGCGCCCGCCGCGATCGTCGGCTGTCGCCGGGCGGCCGCGCGCGGGGATGCGGCGTGTCCGTTGAGGTTTTTAGGCTGGGGTTATGGATACGAATACCGTGTATGGCATCATCGCCGTCGTGGTCATCGCCCTGCTGTTCATCGTGGGCGGCATATGGGCGGATCGGTCACGCAAGAAGCGATTGGGAAAGTCCGAGGAGGAGGCGAAGGCGAAAGCCGACGCGCGCCTCGCCGCGGAACGTGAGGAGGCGCGGCGCAAAGCCGCTGCCGAAGCCGCGAAGACGGCGCCTTCCGCCGCGCAGACCATCGACGAACGTGAACGGCGGCAGGCGCAGGCACCGAAGAAGGTCCCTGCAACCGAACCCACCGCGGAACCCACCGTCGAACCCACGACCGAAACAGTCGAGGAGACGGTGACGGTCACCGGGGAACCGCAGACCACTGCGGCCATCGAAACCACCGAGACCACCGAAACAATCGAGGAACCCGAAGCCCCGGCCGTCGTCGACGAGACGATCGCCGAGGAAGTGCCGGCCCCCGTCGAGGAGAAGACCGAACGTCCCGTCGGCAAGAAGGGACGTCTCCAGCGTTTGCGCGAACGGCTCGCGAAATCGAGCAACCCGTTCGGCAAGGCGCTCTTCAACATCCTCGCGAAGGACCATCTGTCCGAATCGGATTGGGAGGATGTCGAGGACACGCTGCTGCTCGCGGACGTCGGCGCCGAAGCGAGCGAGGAACTCATCGAAAAACTGCGCACCGACGCACGTGTGACCGGTGAGACGGACGCGACACAGCTGCGTGAGGCGCTGCGCGCCGAACTGCTCAACCTCGTCGGCACCGAGACCGACCGCACGCTCGAAGCGGACAAACCGTATGCGAGCACACCAAGCGTCATCATCATGGTCGGCGTCAACGGCACCGGCAAGACGACGACAACCGGCAAACTCGCACGCCTCTTCGTCTCGGAAGGCAAGCACGTCATGCTCGGCGCGGCGGACACGTTCCGCGCGGCGGCCGCGGACCAGCTCGAGACGTGGGGCGCGAAGGTCGGTGTGCCGGTCGTGCGCTCGGACAAGGACGGCGCCGACCCTGCGTCGGTCGCGTTCGAAGCCTCCGCGAAGGCGAAGGAGACGGGCGCTGACGTCCTCATCATCGACACGGCGGGACGTCTGCAGAACAAGGCGAACCTGATGGACGAGCTCGGCAAGATCCGCCGCGTGACTGAAAAGAACCTGCCGGTCGCCGAAGTGCTCCTCGTGCTCGACGCGACGACGGGGCAGAACGGTATGACGCAGGCGAAGGTGTTCGCCGAGGCGATCGGCATCACCGGCGTCGTGCTCACGAAACTCGACGGTTCGGCGAAGGGCGGCATCGTCATCTCGGTGCAGAAGGAACTCGGCGTCCCCGTCAAACTCGTCGGCGTCGGCGAAGGCCCCGACGACCTCGCCCCGTTCGATCCGGCATCGTTCGTCGACGGCATCCTCGGCGAATAACCTGCGCGCCTTCGACGACGGAACGGGGCATGAACCGCACGGTTCATGCCCCGTTCCGTCGTTCCACGACGTTTTACACTTTCGTAACGCGTCGAAACATGCTCAAAACCCGCGGGGCGTTCCATATGGCATGTGAGCCCCGCACGGGGCTGCAAATCCAATGAGAGTCGCCCGCCGGGCCTTCTGGCGGACAAGGCAAGACAAGAACGACATATGAGAGGGAGGTGGCCGTATGGGACAGCTTGATTCCGGTAACGCCGCGTGGATTCTGACGAGCGCATGCCTGGTGTTCCTTATGACACCCGGTGTTGCATTCTTCTACGGCGGCATGGTCCGTGCCAAGGCCGTGCTGAACATGATGATGATGGAGGCCGCGGCGCTTTCGGTCACGATCATCATCTGGGGCCTGTGGGGCTGGTCGATCGCCTACGCCGGCCATTCGATCGGCGGCGTCTTCGGCGATCCGGCGACCGGGTTCCTGCTGCGTGACACGATGGTCGCACAGGACGGCGTCTTCACGTCGGCAAGCATGAACGCGAACAACTATCCGGCGTCCGTCGACGTCGGCTTCCAGGCCGCGTTCGCGATGATCACCGTCGCGCTCATCTGCGGCGCGATCGCGGAACGCGTCAAGTACAGCACGTGGATGATCTTCGTCGCACTGTGGATTACGCTCGACTACGCGCCGATGGCGCACATGGTTTGGAACGGCGGCCTCCTGTCCGCCGACGGCCCGATCTCGCAGGCGATCGGCGCGGCCGCGCACGACTTCGCCGGCGGCACCGTCGTCCACATCAACGCCGCGGTCGCGGCGCTCATCATCGTCCTCATCATCGGCAAGCGCAAGGGCTTCGGCACCGAGCCGATGCGCCCACACAACGTCCCGTTCGTCATGCTTGGAGCGTTCCTGCTGTGGTTCGGCTGGTTCGGCTTCAACGCCGGTTCCGCGTTCGCCGCGAACGGCACCGCGGGCTATGCGTGGGTCTCCACGTCGCTCGCCGCAGGCGCCGCGATGCTCGCATGGGGCTTCACCGAGAAGATCCGCACGGGCCACTACACGGCGATCGGCGCCGCCTCGGGCATCGTCGCCGGCCTTGTCGCGATCACGCCGGCCGCCGACGTCGTCTCCCCGCTGTGGTCGATCGTGCTCGGCGCGATCGCTGGCATCGTGACATGCTTCGCCTGCTCGCTCAAGTACAAGCTCGGCTATGACGATTCGCTCGACGTCGTCGGCGTCCACGGCGTCGGCGGCCTCATCGGCACCGTCCTGCTCGGCTTCTTCATGCAGGGCACGGGCCTGTTCTGCGGCGGCGACTGGCGTCAGCTCGTCGTGCAGGTCGTCATCGCGGTCGTCGCCATGGCGTTCTCCGCGGTCATCACGACGATTATCGCGTTCGGCCTTGAGAAGACCATCGGCTGGCGCGTGACCCAGGCCCAGGAAGTCGGTGGCATCGACCTTGCCGACCAGGGCGAACGCGCATACGATTTCGCTGGCACCGCCAGCTCTGTCATCAAGGAGATGTGACATGAAGCTCATAACCGCAATCATCCAGCCGTTCAAGCTCGACGACGTCAAGGAGGCCCTCGCGGCCGCTGGCGTCCACGGCCTCACCGTCTCCGAGGCGAACGGCTACGGCCGCCAGCGCGGGCACACCGAGATCTACCGCGGTGCCGAATACACGGTCGACCTCATCCCGAAGATCCGCGTCGAAGTCCTGTGCGACGATGCCGACGCCGAAACGCTCGTCGACGTCATCATCAAGTCGGCCGGCTCGGGCACGATCGGCGACGGCAAGGTGTGGGTCGCCCCGCTCGACATGGTCGCCCGTGTGCGCACCGGCGAAACGGGCTCCGCGGCCATCTGACATGGCCCGATGATGTCCGGCGTCGCCGGACCGTCATTATCCATCTGCCGGCGGCTTCCGATGCACTGTGCACGGAGGCCGCCGCCGTATACGGCGCGGCCGACGTACGGCCGTTCGCTTTCCCGCGCTGCGGTACGCTGAGGCGCCTCCCACCATACCGCAGCGCGGGAAATTCCATACCCACGAATTATCCGGCAGACGAGAGGGCCCGGCATGGGCCGGCAAGGGGGAGCGATGACGGCCGCCGTCGACGATCTCAAAGGACGCATGCTCGCATTGAGCGCACCGGACGAGGATGGCGTATACCGCGACGGCACCGCGAAACGCAAGGCGCGCACGGCGCTCGCGTTCGACGCGCTCGCGGCGTTATGGCATGAGGCATGCGCGGCCGTGCCCTTCGATGTGCCGACGGAAGGCGTCGGCCTCGCGGCCGTCGGATCGCTCGCCCGCGGGCAGTTCGGCCCCGTCTCCGACCTCGACCTTGTGCTCATCCACGACGGCAAGGCGCTTGACCGCACGCAACTCAACGCGTTCGCGAACCGACTATGGTATCCGCTGTGGGACAGCGGCCTCGACCTCGATCACTCCGTCCGCACACATGACGAATGCACGTCGGTCACCGACGTCGACCTGCCGGCCGCGATGGGCTGGCTCGACGTGCGACCCGTCGCGGGCGACGCCGACCTCATCACGCGCACATCGGTCACGATCCTCGAACGGTGGCGCAAAGCCGCGCGCAAACGCCTCCCCGAACTGCTCGACTCCGCGAAGCAGCGGCTCGACCGCTTCGGACGCATGCCATACGTCAACCAACCCGACATCAAGGAATCACGCGGGGGCCTGCGCGACACGGTGCTCACGTCGGCACTCTCCGCATCATGGCTCGCCGACCGTCCGCACGGACGGTACGACGCGGCCGTCGAACGCCTCCTCGACGTGCGCGACTGCATCCATCTCGCCGCGCGCAAGGACACGAACCTGCTGCTCGCGCCGTACCAGGCGCCCGTCGCCGCGATGCTCGGCCTCGCCGACCCGACACTGCCCGAGGACGCACGCGCGGCGGCGTCGATCGACGATCTGCAGACGCTCCTCGCACGTCTCGGGCGCGCGATCGCGTTCTCACTCGACGCGACGGCGGCTCGCGCCGAACATACGCTCGTCCACGAACGGCCACGGTTCTCGTTCTTCCAGATCATGCACCCACGCGCGGGCGGCAGGCGCGAGGCGCCGACATTCGAACTGCTCGCGCCGGGCGTCGCCGTCCACGAACAGGAGGTCGTGCTCGCGCCGGGCGTCGACGCGTCCGCGGACGGCGGCCTCCCGTTGCGCGTCGCCGTGGCTGCCGCCGAACATGGCCTGTCGATCAACACATCGACGCTCGCGAACCTAGCGACATCCCCAATCAGCTACACGGACTGGGATGACGCGTCGCGCGCGGCCTTCGTCCGCCTGCTCGCGAGCGGCGCGCAACTGCTCGACACATGGGAGGAACTCGATTTCGTCGGCATCCCGAACCGTTGGATGCCCGAATGGGCCGCGATCCGCAACCGTCCGAGCGCTTCGGCCGCGCACCGGTACACAATCGACCGCCATATGATCGCCGTGACGTCGCAGCTCGGACGTGAACGCCCGTATTTCGGCACATCATTCGCGTCCCGCGGTGACGTCTCCGGTGCGCTCGCGCCACGTACGTCCGGGCGGTACGACGATGAGCACTATGCGGCGCTTGTGCTCGCGGGCATCCTGCACGACATCGGCAAACGGCCGCGCGTCACCGACCATGCGAAGGAAGGTGAACGGCACGCGCGTGCCGTGCTCGAACGGATGGGCTTCGACGCGCGCATCGTCGGTATGGCGACGCTCCTCGTGCGCGAGCATCTGACATTGTCGACGTTTGCGACGTCGCGTAATCCGAACGACCCAGGTGTCGGCGACGAGCTCGCGTCGCGCGTCGAACGTGACCCGCTGCTGCTTGACATGCTGTTCGACCTGACGAAAGCGGATATGTGCTCGCTTGGCGCGACGTCGGGCGAGCATATCTCGGGGCAGCTCGGATGGAGCACATGGAGCGCGCAGGTCGTCACGACGATGGCGGCGACGGCGCGTGCGGCAATCGGCTGACGTCCGCGCCGCCGCGATCGGTGATGCGCGGCGCACGTAGCACAGATAGGGTGGCCGTGCAAATCGGCGTGCGCTAATGGGAGTGGTATTCCACTATGTATCCCCATGTTTTCCACAGGGTTATCCACCGAATGTGGATAACTGGAAGCGTAATCCACATGGTTATCCCCAGAATGTGGATAAGTAGGGGTTCTGTGGACAACGTTGTCCACAATGCCGCTCCGCGCGCGTCGCTCCGCCGTCCGTTGAACGTCGATAGGAAGCGGTAGCGACATGTGACGGATGCAGGATGGACTGCGTTATCCACATCGGATGGGGGATGGTGGAACACGCCGCGGCTTTCCACATATCCACATTCTTTTCGAAAGCGGTGGCATGCGGACGGCGGATACGGCACAGTGGCAGGAACACCGGTGCACATCCAAGTTTTCCGCCGACAAGGAGGCCAACGCATGTCCACAACCGCAGACCAGACCGCGCAAGGCGCGACGCTCGAACTCGATTCCAAAGGGTTCCTCGAACAGCTCGTCGAATTGCGCGCGTTGTTCGACGACCACATCGTCAACGCGGAACGCATTGTCGTCGACGAGAAGGACACGCCACAGGGAAAAATGGTGAGCACGGTCCTGCCGCCGGCGCCCGAACGGCTCCAGGACATCGCCGAGGAATTGTTCGGCGCGTCATGCTGGCCGACCGAGATCCACGCGGCGGCCGAACAGGGGGATACCACCTTCATCAACCATTGCCGGACGTTCCTGACGCATTGCGAATACGTCGTGCGCCGCCGCGGCCTCGGCTACTGGCTGTACGAACGCATGGCGCACGCGCGTGCCGCCTTCGCGACGGACAGGCCCGACGACGAACTGCCGCTGCTCATCCGGGCCTTCGACCGCAAAAGCTTCGAAAAGCGCTTCAAAGGCCACGACAAGCGCCGCTTCGGTTCGAAGCACCAACGCTTCTCCGACTTGTTCGAGTACTACCGCATGATGCGGTCGATGGCGTCGCGCTGCATCATGCGCTGGGGTGCGCCGGGCATGCAGACGTCGCGCATCGCCTATGCCGTGCTCAACGACGGCACGATAGGCGGCGCATTGCTCCTCGAGGCGACGACGCCGTGCCACCGGTTCAAATCCGAAGAGGAACGCCGCGAGCACGAGGACTCGATCGAGATCATCCATACGATCGACGGCCTGCGCGTGCAGGCCGACGCGGAATACGAGCAGGCGCTTGCGCGCGGCGACGTGCATGTCTCGATGCCGAACCGGATCATCGACGACGACGATGACGTGATGCACACCGCATACCAGTACTTCTCCTACCATGTCGGCATCGCCGATGTGCTCGACCGGGCGAAACGCAACGAGCCATGGTGCCAGGAGGACATCGAGCGGTACATGAAGGCGAAGCCGCGCGTCTCCGCATGCGAGCAGCGCATCGACAAACGGTTCCTCTATGACGCGCAGCAATTGCGCAAGGCGGTCGAGGCGCTATGGGGCACGACGGTCCCGATGGTCGACACGATCTACGAGTCGCCGCAATTGCGCGAACAGGAGATGCAGAAGCCACTGTGGGGCAATCTGATGTACATCGCCGACGTCGCCGCCTCGATCCTTGGCGTGATGATGCGCAACCAGTTGCTCGGCGCGCTCGTGACGCACGACCGTGACCTGCTCGAATCGTCGTTCAGGAGCCTCGACTCGATATGCAGGATGGTGCGTGACATCGGCGTGCTCGCGATGCCGATGCTGCTCATCGACGAGCACGAGATCGACTACGAGCAATTGCGTGGCGCCTCGAAGCACGAGCAGACGTCGATGCTGCGCCACTACTGCATCTTCCGGGACGCGGCGGTCGGCGTATGGCTTGCGCGTTCGCCTTGGAAGGACAACGCGATGATGCGCGATGCGACGCTCAAACTGTTCGGGCCGTCAACGCTTGGCTTCTCGCGCGTCATGCTGCCGCGCCTCGAACAGGAGCTCGCGATGCCCGGCACACTCGGCGAGGCATGTTGAACACGCCGGGCACACCGTCGTTGCCACGGGCTCATCGATGATGGTCCGTGGCGTCGATGGCGCATGCGCCGGAGGCTTCATATAATCGACTGCTATGGCTGATGGATTCAATGGATTTTCAGGAAACGACAAGAACGACATGGCGCTCTTCGACCGCGTGCCGCCGCACGACGACGACGCGGAGATGGCGACGCTCGGCGGCATGCTCATGGCGAAGGACGCAATCGGCGAAGTCACCGAGACCCTTGAGGAATCCGACTTCTACCAGCCGAAGCACCAGACGATCTACAAGGCGATCATCGACCTGTTCTCAGCGGGCGAGCCGGCCGACGTCGTGACGGTCGCGAACCAGCTCAACGACGCCGGCGACCTGGAGAAAGTCGGCGGCGTCGCCTACCTGCACGACCTCATCGGCGCCGTGCCGACGGCCGCGAACGCCGTGTACTACGCGACGATCGTGCACCAGCGCGCGATCCTGCGCGCCGTGATCGCCGCCGGCACGAAGATCACGCAGCTTGGTTACAACGCCGAAGGCTCGCAGGCGCAGGACGTCGTCAACCTCGCACAGGCCGAGGTGTACGAGATGAGCATGGGCAAGGTGCATCAGGACTATGCGCCAATCTACGACTCTGTCGAAGCGACGCTCAAGCAGCTCGACCTCATCCAGAAAGGCGAGATCGAATCCGGCATCTCGACCGGGTTCCGCGATATCGATTCGGTCACGAAAGGCCTGCAGCCGGGCCAGATGATCGTCGTCGCGGGACGCCCCGCGATGGGCAAGTCGACACTCGGCGTCGACTTCGCACGCGCGGCCGCGCTCCACCAGAACCTGACGACCGTCATCTTCAGCCTTGAGATGAGCCAGATCGAACTGTCGCAGCGCATCATCTCCGCGGAGACGAACATCCCGCTCTCGGCGATGCGCAACGCCGAGGACATCGACCCGGGACGCTGGAACGTCCTCAACAATTTCTTCGTCAAACTCAAGGACGCGCCGCTCTTCATCGACGATTCTCCGAACATGAGCCTCATGGAGATCCGTGCGAAATGCCGCAGGCTCAAGCAGACGAACGACCTCAAACTCGTCGTCATCGACTATCTGCAGCTCATGAGCGCCGGCAAACAGGTCGAAAGCCGCCAGCAGGAGGTCTCTGAGTTCTCGCGCGCGCTCAAGCTGCTCGCGAAAGAACTCGAAGTGCCCGTCGTCGCGCTCTCGCAGCTCAACCGAAGCTCGGAACTGCGCAACGACAGGAAACCGCAGATGTCCGACCTGCGTGAATCCGGCTCGATCGAACAGGACGCGGACGTCGTGTTCCTCGTGCACCGCCCCGACGCCTATGATAAAGAGGACCGCCCGGGCGAGGCCGACATCATCATGGCGAAGCACCGCAACGGACCGACGGCGACCTTCAACCTGGCGTTCCGTGGGCAGTACTCGAAATTCCAGGACATGCCGCAGGACTATCAGCAAGGGGTCTGACATGACGAAAGCAGCGAAAGGGCCGTGGTACGGGTTCGCGACGCCCGCACTCGGCAAGACGGTGCGGTGGGCGTCGCGCGTCACCCACCATGGCGGAAGCGCGTTCCCGGGCAAAGTCGTCGAAAAGGCCGACCCGACGTTCCTGCGCCGCACGTTGGCGCAACTGCCACTCGGCGTCATCCTTGTCTCCGGCACGAACGGAAAGACGACGACGACGAGGATGGTCGCGATGATGCTCGAATCGCTCGGGTTGCGCGTCTTCACGAACCCGACCGGATCGAACTTCACGCGCGGCGTCGTCTCCGCACTCATCAACGAAGTGACCATCGGCGGCAAGATCGACGCCGACATCGCCGTCCTCGAACTCGACGAAGCCTACGCCGTGCAGTTCGTCGACCAAGTCAAACCGCAATACGCGCTCCTGCTCAACGTCATGCGCGACCAACTCGACCGCTTCGGCGAAATCGACAACACCGCGCGCCTCCTCGGACATGTCGCCGAAGCAGCGACGCGCGCCGTCGTGCTCAACCGCGAAGACCCGCGCATCGCGGCGCTCGCCCAACTCACGCCTGTCGATACCCAGATATCGTACTTCGGCCTGTCACGCGCATTGCGCCGGTATTTCCCGACCGACGACGACATGGCAACGACCGTCGCGCTCGCGGCGGGCAACGATACGGCGGTGGCCGCCGCGGACATACCGACGAACGCGACACGCGCCGACGTCATGCTCACCGCGGTCGGCGACCACCGCGCGCAGATGGTCATCGATGGGCGCGAATACGAATCCGAAGTCAAACTCGAAGGCGTCTACAACCTCTACAACGCGGCGGCCGCGCTCGCCGTCGTACGCGCTGTGCGGCAGGACGTGCGCGCCGACGGCGCCATCAGGCGCGCGGCCGGCACGATTGCCCAACCGCGCCGCGACGGTTTCATCATGCGCGCGCAACGCTTCGCGACGGCGGACACGGCGGAGCTGCTCGACGCACTCGCACAAGTCACACCGGCGTTCGGGCGCGGCGAAGTCATCGACGTGCATGGATCGCCGACGGAACTGCTCCTCGTCAAGAATCCGATGGGCTTCCGCCTCGCGCTCGCATCGTTCCCTCCCGACGACGCGGACACGATGATCTGCATCAACGACGAATACGCGGACGGACGCGACATGAGCTGGCTGTGGGACGTCGACTTCTCAAGCCTCAAGGACAGCGGCGTCGCCGCCGTGTCCGGCGTGCGCGCATGGGACATGGCGCTGCGCCTCGCCTACGACGACGTGCGCGTCGGCACGGTCGACACCGACCTCGAACAGGCGGTCAAATCATTCGTCACAGGCAACCCCGGCAGAAGGAAGCACATCTACTGCACGTACACGGCGATGCTCGCCGTGCGTGCGTACCTGTCGAAGATCGCCGACGTCGCCGACGCCGGCGTCGGCAAATGAAGGAGCGGCGCATGGCACAACCAATCGACATCGTCTCGTTGTACCCGAAGGACATGAACATCTACGGGGACACCGGCAACGTCCTCACGATCGAGCGTAGGCTCACGCTCTACGGATACGCACCGCGCATCCACATGGTCAACCAGCGCGACCCGTGGCCCGAGCGCGTCGACGTCATCCTCGGCGGCGGCGGCCAGGACACCGGACAGAAGAAGATCATCGACGACCTCTACGCGCGCGCGGACACATTGCGCGCGCTCGCCGCAGACGGTGTGCCGATGCTCATGATATGCGGACTGTACCAGCTGTTCGGCGAATACTTCGAGACGGTCGACGGCGCGCGCCTCGACGGCATCGGCATCATCGGCGCATACACGGTCGGGCGCGACGCGCGCATGATCGGCAACCTCGTCGAACACAGCGACGAATTCGGCACCATCATCGGATACGAGAACCATTCGGGACAGACGTTCCTGCGCGACGGCGTGCGTCCTTTCGGCACCGTCGACCACGACGGCATGGGCAACAATGGTGAAGACCACACGGAAGGCGCGCGCGTGCACAACGTCATCGGCACCTATATGCACGGTTCGCTCCTGCCGAAGAACCCAGCCGTGAGCGATTTCCTCATCCGCACGGCCGTCGAACGTCGGTACGGCACGTTCGCACCCGGAGGGACGCCCACGCAGCGCGACGAACTCACACGGATCGACATGGTCGCGCAACACGCGCGGGACGTCGCACAAGTACGCCCACGCTGAACGCGCGGCACGCGGCGGGACGTGTAGAGTTAGCACTATCCAAACGATGGATGAATGAGCTGGGAGGCATCATGACCGATTCGAACAACAACATCCCCGACTTTGGCGAAGGGCTGCGCAAGATCTTCCTCGCGGGCGTCGGCGCGATCGCCACGACCGCGGAGAAGGGACAGGAACTCGTCAACCGCCTCGTCGAACGCGGCGAACTGACCGTCGAGCAGGGCAAGGAGCTCAACAGCGAACTCGCGCACAAGGCGAGCGACAAGAAGGACTCGTTCAAGGAGAAGGCGGCCGAGGCGTCGCAGACGCTCCAGAACGCCGCCGCGGGGCTGCGCAACCAGGCCGCGCACGTCGTCGACGACCTCACCGAGAAGGTCGACGACGCCGACGCGAAGGTCGATGCCGCGGACGCGGACGTCGACGAGGAAACGGTCAAGGCCGACGTCACCATCGACACCGCCGATCCGGCCACCGCCGCTTCGGGCAAGTGAGTCCGCGAACCATCAACGAACGCCGCGCGCATAAGCGCCGCAGCACAACGCGCCGCCTGACGCATGACACCGCGGGCGACGCTTCGGCATGCCTATGGACGACCACGTGAACAATCAAACAGACAGCACCGATGCGATACCGTCGGCCGACGATGGCGTGAGCACCGCGGAACTCAAACGGTTCGCGCGCGAAGAACGGCGCGATGAGCATGACGAGGCGCGCGACGAGCGGCGCGAAGACCGCGCGCGCGCACGTGCGACGCGCGAGGCGCAACGCGAAGCGCGCATCGACACCTCGAAAATCGTCGACCTCGACGCGCGACTGCAGAATCAGGAAGCGGACAGCGACACCGGTGCGTCCGCACAACGCGGCGCGCGCCGCGAACGTCTCCTCGATGCGGAGGAGACACAGGAGGCCGCGCATATCATCGCATTGCGCAACCAACTGCCAAAACAGACGAAGGAACCCGAGACGATCGGGCTGTTCGGCTCGCACCGCCGCTCGTTCTCCGACGAATACCATCTGACACGGCGCAGCAAAATCAAACGTCTGCGCCAAATCGGCAAAATCGCAATGCAATTCGACGCGCTCAAAGGGCTCACACCCGTCAAGATGCGCCTCATGTTCGAAGCGCTCGGCCCCACGTTCGTCAAAGTCGGGCAGATCCTGTCGATGCGCTCGGAGATCCTGCCGCAATCGTTCTGCGACGAACTCTCCAAATTGCGCGCCGATGCCGACCCGATGCCATATTCGATCGTCCTCGAAACACTCGAATCCGAATACCGCCGTCCACTCAGCGAAGTCTTCAGCGCGATCGACCCGACACCGCTCGGCTCCGCGTCGCTCGCGCAAGTGCACCGCGCGACGCTGTTGAGCGGCGAGGACGTCGCCGTCAAAGTGCAACGCCCCGGCGTGCGTGTGACGATGGCCGAAGACGTCTCGATCATGCGGTCGCTCGCGCGCGGCGCGACGAAGATCATGCACAACGCGCAGGTCGTCGACTTCCAAGGCGTCGTCGAGGAACTGTGGGACACGTTCGACGAAGAGACGAACTTCCTCAACGAAGCGCGCAACCTGAGCGAATTCAAACGGTTCTGCGACGACTTCGCATACATGGACTGCCCGACGCCCTACATCGACCTGTGCACCGAACATGTGCTCGTCATGGAATACGTCGAAGGCATCCCGATCGCGCACACACGTGAACTCATCGCGGACGGCTATTCACTCAAGGAAATCGGCACGAAACTCGTCGACAACTACGCGTGCCAGATCCTCGACGCCGGCTTCTTCCACGCCGACCCCCACCCAGGCAACATCGAGATCCGCGGCGGCCAGATCGTGCTCCTCGACCTCGGCATGACCGGACGCCTCAACGCGTCGACGCGCGCCGCACTCAAACAGATGCTGTTCGCCGTCGCGAAACAGGATTCGGCGGGACTCGCCGACGCGTTGCTGCGTTTCGCCGGAACCGAAACCGACCATACCGACTACCCGTCGCTCCTCGCCGACCTCGACGGCATCGTCGAGGAATTCGGCACCGTGAACCTCCAGGACCTCGACCTCGCGCAGTTCCTCGCATCGCTCACGCAAATGGCGCGACGCCACGGCATCGAGATCCCCAGTTCGATCACGACGGTCGGACGCGCCCTCGTGACCCTCGAAGGTCTGCTCGACAAATTCATCCCCAACGTCAACATGATCGAAATCATCTCCGAGCACATCGAACACTCGAAGACGAAAACACAGGTCGTCAAGGACGAAGCGCGGCAGCTCGCGCTCGAAAGCCACGAAGCGCTCCACGGCGCGCTCAAATCGCTGAGCGAGGCGAACGTCGCGCTCCATATGCTCACGCGCGGCGAACTGCGCGCGAACTTCGAACTCGTCGGCTCGCAGGAACCGCTCCAGCAGCTTTCGGACATGGTCAACCGACTCACGATGGCGCTCATTGTCGTCGGCCTGTTCGTCGGATCGTCGATCGTCTATTTCGCGGGCATGAAACCGATCATCTTCGGCATACCGGTCGTCGGATTCCTCGGCTACCTCGCGGCGTTCGTGCTCTCATGCTGGATCGTCATCGACATCTACCTCAAAGGACGCGAACGCAAACGCAACAGGAAACACAAATAACGCGGGCGCTGCCGTTCGCTCATAGCGCGCGTGGCGGCGCGGCGCGGTGCACTAGGCTCGACAGTGGAACAACGCACCATCAACGGCAATCTAAGGAGCAACCATGGCAAAGACGTTGAGGAACATCGTCATCGGCGCGGCCGTCACCGCAGGGGCCGCGGTGTGGGCGATGGCGCCGCGCACGTTCAACAACCGCAGGAAGAACTATGTGTCGTCGCTTCCGGAGGTCATGTTCGCACACCGCGGACTGCACGACGCGGGCTCCGGACTGAGCCAGCAGTACGCGGGGGAGAGCGGCGAATACGTCGCGCTCGCACGGCGCATGGCGATGCAGGCGGGATACGGCACGCCGCGCGAAGTCGGACCGATCGCGCCCGAGAATTCGCTCGCGGCGTTCGCGGCGGCGGCGCAGGCAGGATACGGCATCGAACTCGACGTGCAGCTCACGCTCGACAACAAGGTCGTCGTCGCGCACGACCCCGACCTGCTGCGCGTCGCAGGCGACCCGCGGAAGATCGCCGACCTCACCTACGACGAGCTTGTACGCATCCCACTGTTCCCGACGGCCGCGCCGGGGGCGGAGACGTCGCCGCTCCTGCCGGGCGCGACGGCCGAGGACCCGACGCTCGTCAAGACGCCGGAACAGGTGCCGGAAGGCTACTACCAGCATGTGCCGCTCCTCGCGGACGTTCTGCGCGTCGTCGACGGGCGTGTCCCGATCATCGTCGAATTCAAATTCGAGAACATGCGCGATTGGGGTTCGCGTGACGACGCGCTCATGCAGCAGGCGGCGGATCTGCTCGACGCGTACCGCGGCGTGTACGCGGTCGAATCGTTCAATCCTGCGGCAATGCACTGGTACAAGGAAAACCATCCGGGCACGTCGCGCGGACAGCTCGCGGAGGATGCGCCGTTCGGCGACGCCGATCCGATCGTGTGGGCGGCGGGCAAACTCGCGTTCAACTGGATGAGCCGCCCCGATTTCATCGCGTACGACTACCGCAACGGCAACAGCAAGGCGCTCGCGTTCGCGCGTCGCATGGGCGCGCAGACGGTCGCGTGGACCGTGCGCAGCGAGCAGGAGCTCAACTCGTGCATGCCGTACTTCGACCGTTTCATCTTCGAAGCGTTCGTCCCGGGCGAGACCGCGGCGAGCGCGGCGTTGCAGCTGTAAGCGGCCGCATTGGTTGTCGGACGGCTGTGCGTTGCGGCGGTGCCGCAGTATGCGGCCGTCTACAACGTCGATATAGACGTAGTCGGCGGCAGTGCCGCAGTGTGCAGCCGTGAGTCCGACGTTCGTATCGGACTCGCGGGTGGCGCAAACGGGGAAACCATGTACAATGGGACACGCGTCGGGCCGTGCATAGCCCCGGGCTCCATTTTTTGCCGCTGCGAGCGGCCTTTGCGCCGACATGGCGCTTTCGCGGTCCGGCGCACTTCCTTATGTCCCCATCTGCAGCGCGGCAAGCTCGTCAATGCGCCGACTGCGACGCGAGATGCAGATCGATGTACTGTGTGTACGGATGTGCGTTCACTTGCTCCATATGTGCGCGGTACCAGTCGTAGGATTCGCGCAACCCATCGTCCATCGGTGTGACCTTTGGCATGAGCTCCTGTTGCGCGTGGACGTCGAGACGGTATTCGTAATCGTGGAACGGGAAGAACTTACGCGCCTCGACGTTGTCGACAGTCGCATACGTCGCCGTCTTCCCGACGGCGGCATAGCACATGTCGACCCATTCGCGCACGCTCACGCTGTCCGGATTGCCGACGTTGAAGACACGTTGCGCCGGCTTGGCGTCGATGATCAGTTCGAGGAAACGGCACAGGTCGCGCACATGGAAGAACTGCAGACGCATACCGCCATCGTGCGGCAGATAGAAACGCCTGTCCTCGCGCGCGCAGTCGAAGACGAACGCCTCACGGTAGAGGTTGTTCATCGGTCCGTACAGATACGGCGGCCGCACGATGTACGCGTCGTTCACGCATTGCAGCAGCACACGTTCCGCTTCGATCTTGCCGGTGCCGTAGTCTCCCCAGAATGTGTTACGCCCGAGGCGGACGCCTTCTGCAAAGGGTTGTAGATTCGTTTCCGGATAGACGGCGCTCGAACTGACCATGATCGTCGTGCCGACTGTTGCATGCTCGAGGCCGCGCGCGAGGTCGAGCACATCGCACGCGTTGTATGCGGTCACGTCGATGACCGCGTCGAAATGCTCGCCGTCGAGCATATGGTCAAGGTTGTGACGGTCCGCGATGAGCGTATGCACACCTGCGATCTGCGGATGCGAACCACGGTTGAGCACCGTGACGTCATCCCCTGATTCCACGAAATACGTTGCGATGAAGCGGCTGACGAACACCGTACCGCCCGTGACAAGGATGCTGCGTGTCACGTTTCGACCCCTCTCCTGTTCCTGTTCTGTTTTGTGGGTGCCGCGCCTCCCACGCATAGGCACACACTTTCGCAATGTACAGATGCGGCACGATAATTGATGACATCGTATCCAATACTGAGATGTCATATGAGACGGCAGTACTCTGTGAGCGTAATATACGGTAAGCGTGTGCATGAACGCCGCACAACGCCGCATGTTCCATGTTTCGGCACACGACGGCGACTATGCTGGGAAAGTATGGAACTGCATGTACTCAACCATCCGCTCGTCGAGCACAAACTCACTGTGCTGCGCGACAAGAACACCCCATCCTCCACGTTCCGTGAGCTCGTCTCAGAACTCGTCTCGCTTGAGGCGTACGAAGCGACGCGCAACCTCGCCGTCGTCGACAAACCGATCGAGACACCCGTCGCGCCGATGGTCGGCAAGACGATCGCGCAACCGCGGCCGATCATCGTGCCGGTCCTGCGCGCGGGACTCGGCATGCTCGACGGCATGACGCGCATGATCCCGTCCGCCGAAGTCGGCTTCCTCGGCATGAAACGCGACGAGGAACACCCGACGCAGCAGATCACATACGCGAACCGCCTGCCGGACGACCTCTCCGGACGCCAGTGCTTCCTCATCGACCCGATGCTCGCGACAGGCGGCACACTCGTCGCGGCGACGCACTACCTCGCCGAGAAGGGCGCGAAGGATGTGACGGCGATCTGCATCATCGCGGCGCCCGAAGGCATCAAATTCGTCGAGGACAACATCGATCCGAGCATCGATTTCCGTGTCGTCGTGTGCGGCGTCGACAAAGGGCTCAACGATAAGAGCTACATCGTGCCGGGCCTCGGGGACGCGGGCGACCGCCTCTACGGCGTCATCGACTGATCCGGACGCTCGCGGCTCGGCGGGAGCTGCGGCGCAGCGTACGATGTGCGGAACGGACGTTCCCCTGCGGGGGCGTCCGTTTTTGTGTGGGTGGACGGGGTTGCGGGTGGTATGGTGTGCGGGTGGAGTCGTCGGTGCGGTCTGCTGTTCGGGACGGAAACGGGCGTGGTTGCGGGTGGGTTGGCAGGTGGCGGCTGCGGAATGGGACGTAGCGCCCCGGTTGGTTGGCGGCGTC
>Dunbar_p2__coassemble_1002_pt1 | contig 34301 bp, 24 predicted proteins | sample Dunbar_p2__metabat2_high_PE_041 | metagenome-assembled genome bin Dunbar_p2 | reverse complement strand
TGGTAGCGTCGTGCGATGCCGCGGTTGGTGGGGAAAGTGGACGCTGGCGTCTGCTCAGTGACGTGCGATGCCGCAGATTGTGGGAAGGGCGGACGCTGGCGCTGTGGTAGCGTCGTGCGATGCCGCAGATTGTGTGAACGGTGGACGCTGAGGTCGGCTCAGTGACGTGCGATGCCACGCGGTGCGGCGACGCACGACGCTGGAGACGGCGGCAGACAGCAAAACAGCCGCGGCGGCGAAGGCCACCACGGCTGCGATCGTGCCCCAGATCGGATTCGAACCGACGACACCCGCTTTAGGAGAGCGGTGCTCTATCCACTGAGCTACCAGGGCGCACAACCTGTCATTATACACCGCGTCGCGCACACAGCACAACCACGGCGCGCATCGTGTACACCGTGCGCATCGTATGCCCATACATACCGCACCACGGTACGCTCAGGTGCCCGTCAGCATACCGGGGGCGCGTGAGATGCCGCAGTGCGGTACGCTTGGGGTTCGTCGGCGTATCGGGGTGCGGAGTACGTACCATCCAACCGAGAAATCGACCTCAAGAACGATGGGAACGCGCCGCCGACCGCACTACTGTATGAAACTACCGGACGGAACCGGATGCGCACCGCTCACCCTGTACGCCCACACCACAACCAAACACAACACTGCAACGCCAACCAACAACACCGCCAACCAGCCAATCACAACCGACCATCCGCATCAACCACAGCACACACCAGCAAAACACACCACACCGCCCACACCACCCAATCAACCCACAACAGATAAGGAGACATATGGTACGGCACAAACATCCGGTACTTGCGGCGCTCGCGGCAATCCTCGCGATCGTCGCACTGCTCGGCTGCGCCGCGCGACTGCTGCCCGAGGATATGCAATCGTTGCCGTACGTGCCGTATGTGATTTCGTTGTCACCGTGGTTCGCGCTCGTCGCACTCATCTCGTTCGCGCTCGCGTGCGCGTCGCGCCGCTGGTTCACGGCGTGCGTCGCGCTCGCGTGCATCGCATTGCAGGTGTGGTGGCAGCTGCCGTATTTCCGCAGTGGCCAGCCGCTCAGCGGCGCCGCGATGTCCGCCGTCGCCCACACGAAACCCGTGACCGACGACGCCTACGCGCGCGTCATGACGTGCAACGTCTACAAAGGTGGGGCGAGCGCGCGCGACATCGTCGACACCGTGCGCGACGAACGCGTCGAAGTGCTCGCGCTCCAGGAGACGACGGAACCGTTCCTCAAGGAACTCGCGAACGCCGGCATCTACGACTATCTGCCCTATTCGACCGTCGCGTCCGCCAACCACAAGTACTACAGCAACGCGCTGTTCTCGGCGTCGCCGCTTGGTTCGCCCGCGGACGCCGAATTCGATTCGAGCGCATCCGACATGCCGGGTGCGACGATTAGTTTCGCGGGCGGCGCGCTGCCGGTTCGTTTCGTGAGCGTGCACACGACGTCGCCGACGACCGACACATGGGATCAGTGGCGTACGTCGATCGATGAGATGGATGTGCTGCGTTCGCGCAACGACGTGCGCTACGTGCTCATGGGCGATTTCAACGCGACGACCGACCACGCGCCGTTCGAGCGTCTCCTCGGCAACCGTTTCCACGACGCGGTGCAGACGAGCGGACACGGGTTCGCGTTCACGTGGCCGATGAACTACCGTTTCGTACCTGCGGGCGCCGGCATCGACCATATCGTGACCGAACGCGACGTCAAGGTCGGACAGGTCAAGACGGTCCGCATTCCCGGGAGCGACCACAAGGCGCTCCTCGCGACGCTCGAGTTCCCACAGCCGTAGCGCACGATGCGCACGTGCGCATACGGACATCCGCGTGCACACGTGCGCACCGCGCCCGCACACCCGCACACCCATCGACGCACCTACGAACGTGCATATGCACATATGCGAAGAGGTCCGCGCGTTGATGTGCGCGGACCCCGTCATGCATCGATGCGTATGTGCGGCGTATGCGCAACGTTGTACGTATGCGCGTAGCTGACGGACGCCGTCACTGCAGGTTCGACTGCGTACCCGCGGTCGCCGCCGTCTGCGCCTGCTGCGCCTGGGCGGCGTCGAGCTTCGCGCGCACGGCGCCGAGGAGCGACTGCGCGCGCTGCGCGAGCGCTTCGCCGATCTCCCACTGGCGCATCGATTCGTCGAGGCTCAGGCCGCCGTTCTCGAGCGCGCGCACGGCCTGCATGAGCTTGTCGCGCGCTTCCTCATACGGCATCTGCGCGATCATGTCGCGTTCCTGCTGCGTCAGGCTCGACGCGGCCTGCGTGTTCGCGTCGTCCGTCGTATCCACGGTGTCCGCAGTCGTCTCCGTCGCGGTGATGTCAATCGTTTCCTCGGCCATGTTGGCTCCTTTGTTCATATGTATTCGGTCTGTATTGAGATTCGTGTTTCGTTTTGTATATATGTATATACGCGCGCGCGTCACGCTTCGACGATGCGCGTCGCCTTCGCGACGATGGCACCGCGGCGCAACGTGACGGTGATGTCGTCCCCGACGGCGACAGCGGACGCGTCGTCGACGACGTGGCCGTCCGCGGTCTGCAGCACCGCGTACCCACGGTCGAGCGTCGATTGCGGACTGAGCGCGCGCAATGTCGCCTCGAGTTTCTCGACGCGCAGCTGTTCGTCGTCGACGATGCGTGTCAGGCCGATCCTCATCGTGCGCACGGCGTCGTCGATCTGCCGTTCGTACGGGTCGAGCATCGTCTGCGGCCGTGTGAGACTTGGGCGGTTCGCATACCCCTCGACGAGCCGCGTTTCATTGTCGACCATCGCGCCGATGCGCATGCGCATCGTGCCGATCGCGTTCGCGATGAGCTGTTGCTGCTCGCGCACGTCGGGCACGACTCGTTTCGCGGCGTCCGTCGGCGTTGACGCGCGCATGTCGGCGGCGAGGTCGATGAGTGTCCAATCGTCCTCGTGTCCGATCGCGGAGACGATCGGTGTGACGCACGCGGCGGTCGCGCGCACGACGCGCTCGTCGGAGAAACCGATGAGGTCCTCGAAACTGCCGCCGCCGCGCGCGACGATGATGACGTCGACGTTCGGGTCGGCGTCGAGGCGCGCGATCGCGTCGACGACTTCGGGTGGGCATTGCGGGCCCTGCACGTGCACATGGCACACGGTGAAGTCGACGGTCGGCCAACGCAGCATGACGTTCGTGATGACATCGCCTTCCGCCCTCGCCTGCGGCGCGCACACGAGGCCGATGTTCTTCGGGAATTCGGGGAGCGGCACTTTGTTCGACTCGTCGAAGAGGCCTTCGCCTTTGAGTTTGCGGCGCAGTTCGTCGATCTGTTCCTTGAGGTCGCCGACGCCGACTTTGCGGATGTCGTCGCCACGCAGGCTCAGCCTCGTCTGCTTGACCCACAGGTCGGCCTTGCCGTGCACGACGACGCGGTCGCCCTGCTTGAAGCCGCGCGCCATCTGCGCGAACGCGCCGAAGCCGTTGACCGAGATCGAGACGTCCTCGAAGCTGTCGCGCAATGTGATGTAGACGGATGTCGCGCGGCGCGCGTTGATTTCGACGATCTGTCCTTCAATCCACACCGTCGGCCAACGTTCGATGACGTCGTGCCATTTGCGGCTGAGCAGATGGACGGGCCACGGGTTCTCAGGCGTCGTGTCGCGCGCGTATTTCGGCAGTTCGTCGAGCGGTCGCGGCGCGCCGACGGCGTTGTCCGCGGGCTGCGTTCCGCCGCCATATTCGTTGTTCCAATACATGGTTCTAGGTTCCATCAGCGAACGGACATCGATTCCGCGCGGCGACGGCGTGTCATCGATGATTCCGCCGCATTGATGGCGTTTCCGGACGGTTGTGGACTTGGCGACGCTATGATGATTTCCGCTCAGCGAACACGGTGGTGCGTGATGAACGCCACACTCGAATCACATCGATGTCATTTCGGCGGCGTATCAACGAAAGTTCCATATTTAGTGATGGAGTGTCGCATGTCACACTACATATAGCGGCGCGTCGTTCTTGGGAAGGGCGTACAGTCTTATCAGTCAGCAAGACGTCCGGCGCAGCACGGGCGCACGAAAAGAGCCGGCAAGCCCCCGGCCCCGAGAAAGGAACAGCGAATGGAAGCACAGGTTCTGGATGCGACGATGGCGCAGCCGAAGACCGCCGCGAAGGTACTCGTCGAGAAGCGCGATGGGCGCATCGTCGATTTCGATCCGGTCAACATCATCGTCGCAGTCAAATCCGCATTCGCTGACCTGAACAAGGAAGTCGGTCCCGAAGAGGAACGCATGATCGCGGACATCGCCGATCAGGTCGAAGGGGAGATCAAGGAACGGTACAACGGCCCCGCGCGCATCGAGGACATCCAGAACCTCGTCGAACATGCACTCATCGACGACCATCTGTATGAGGTCGCGCGCACGTACACGACGTACCGTCTCAACAAGGACATCCAGCGTGCGAAGGCGACCGACATCAACGAAGCCGTCAAGCGACTCGTCAACAAGGACGAGTCCCTCGTACGCGAGAACGCGAACAAGGACTCGAACGTCTACGCGACGCAGCGTGACCTGCTCGCGGGCGCCGTTTCGAAGGCGTCGGCGTTCTCGATGCTGCCGGATGCCGTCGCGAACGCGCATATGAAGGGCGACATCCACTTCCATGACGCCGACTATTCGCCGTTCACGTCGATGAACAATTGCTCGCTGCCGGATTTTGGCGATATGCTGCGCCATGGATTCGCGCTCGGCAATGCGATGATGGATTCGCCGAAGTCGATTGGTACCGCGGCGACGCAGATCACGCAGATCATCAAGGACATCGCGGGCGCGCAGTACGGCGGCCAGACCGTCAACCGCGCCGACGAGATGCTTGAGGAATACGCGCGTCGCGATTACGCAAAGAACCTCAACATGGCGCAGGCGCTCATCCCGGATTCGATGCCGATCGAGGTCGCTGAGGACATGGTGCGCGGCCTCAAGGAGCAGGAACCGCAGTGGCTGCACTTCGAGAACCGCGAACCGCTTCCAGCGGATACGCCGTTCGATGAGGACCTTCCCGAGATCGACCAGCTGCGCGAGATCTACGCGAAGATCATGACGCGCAAGGCGATCTACGACGCGATGCAGACAATGGAATACCAGATCAACTCGAACCGTGTCTCGAACGGGCAGACGCCGTTCGTCACGGTCGGCTTCGGCCTCGGCACGAGCTGGTTCGCCCGTGAGATCCAGCGTGCGATCCTGCTCAACCGCATCCGCGGCCTCGGCAAGGACCGCCACACGGCGATCTTCCCGAAGCTCGTCTTTACGATCAAGCATGGCATCAACGCCGATGAGGGCGACCCGAACTACGACTTGAAGCAGCTTGCGCTCGAATGCTCGACGAAGCGCATGTACCCGGACGTGGTGTTCTACGACAACATCGTGAAGATCACCGGCTCGTTCAAGGCGCCGATGGGCTGCCGCTCGTTCCTGCAGGGGTGGATCGATCCGGAGACCGGCGAGGACGTCGAGGACGGCCGCATGAACCTCGGCGTCGTGACCGTCAATGTGCCGCGCATCGCGCTCGAATCGCACGGTGACGTCGACCGCTTCTGGCGTCTGTTCGACGAACGCATGGAAACGGCGCACCAGGCGCTCCAGTTCCGCATCATGCGCTGCAAGCAGGCGACGCCCGTCAACGCGCCGACGCTCTTCCGCTATGGCGCGTTCGGCCGCCTCGACGCGAACGACAACGTCGACCAGCTGTTCCGCAACGAGCGTGCGACCGTCTCGCTCGGCTACATCGGCCTGTATGAGGCGACGGCCGTGTTCTACGGCAAGCACTGGATGCGCGATCACGGTTGGGATCCGCAGGGCAAGGAGTTCGCGCTCGAGATCGTGCGTCGCATGAACCAGCTGTGCAAGGACTGGTCGGCCGCCGAAGGCTACCATTATTCGGTCTATTCGACGCCGGCGGAATCGCTCACCGACCGCTTCAACCGCATGGACCGCGAGAAGTTCGGCGACATCGAAGGCGTGACCGACCACGACTTCTACACGAACTCGTTCCACTACCCGGTGTGGCTCCAGCCGACGCCGATGGAGAAGCTCGACTATGAGAAGGACTTCCCGTATTACGCGTCCGGCGGCTTCATCAACTACTGCGAGTTCCCGTGCCTGCAGGCCAACCCGAAGGCGCTCGAAGCGGTGTGGGATTACGCGTACAACATCGGCATCGGCTACCTCGGCACGAACACGCCGATCGACCACTGCTTCGCATGCGGCTTCCAGGGTGACTTCGAGCCGACCGAGGAAGGCTTCAAGTGCCCCGAATGCGGCAATACCGACCCGGACAAGTGCAACGTGACGAAGCGCACATGCGGCTATCTGGGCAACCCGGTGCAGCGCCCGATGGTGCATGGCCGCCATGAGGAGATCGCCCACCGCGTCAAGCACATGGCGGGCGAGACCGGCCGCGTCACGCTCGACAACGGCGCGACGCGCGAATGGTTCGAGGAGACGAAGTAATACACACAGCGCATAGCGCGACCGGCAGGGCGGCACATCCGCGGTGGACGCGGGATGTGCCGCCCTGTGTCATGATGGATGCAGATTGGGCACGGAGGAACAGGAACGCATGGTACAGGCAGGCACACGCCACGATTTCGTCAAAACCAAGGAATACCGGGGTCCGTCGGTACCGAGCCCGCTGACGAACAACCCGCGCGCGGGGCAGTGGACGAGCGCGATGAGCCACAACATGATCGCCGACTACAAACGGTTCCTGATGACCGACGGCGAGGGCATCCGCTGTTCGCTGTATGTCTCCGGTTGCCCGTTCCACTGCGAAGGCTGCTACAACTCGTCGATCTGGGATTTCCAGTCGGGGCATGAATACAACGAACAACTCGAAGCGCAGATCATGGACGACCTTGCGCAGAGCTTCGTGCAGGGCATCACGTTCCTCGGTGGCGAACCGCTGCTCAACACCGGCATATTGTTGCCACTCGCGCGCAAGATCCGCGAACGCTTCGGGCATACGAAAGACATCTGGTGCTGGACCGGCTACACATGGGAGGAGCTCATGCGCGACGGGGAGAGCTCGGACAAGCTCGACCTGCTGCATGAGATCGACATCCTCGTCGACGGCCGCTACATCAAGACGTTGCACGATTCGCTCCTGCAGTTCCGCGGCTCGTCGAACCAGCGCATCATCGACGTGCCGGCGAGCCTCGAACAGGGCGAAGTGGTCATTTGGAGCAAACTGCACGACCAGGAGCGGTTCATCCCCGAAATCTACGGCCACGAGCGCGCCGCCGGCGAAGGCGACGCGAGCTGAGCGCTGCGTGCCGCTCTGCTGTATTTTCCGCACTCCGGTACGCTGAGACGTCCATCACCGTACCGCACTGCGGTATTTCACGCGCTGCGGTACACGCTGCACAGGGGTACTACTTCGCTTTTGCGGCCTGCGTATCGATCCAGTTGTTGACGACGGAGATCGCCTCGTCGAGCGTCGCTTTGCCGGCCTTATAGATCCTCGAATTCGTGATCGGTGACAGGTCGAGTTTTTCGGCTGCATCTATCGCGGACTGCAACCCTTCGCTGATTTTCTTCCCGGCCGCGGAATCGCCGTACTGTTGTTTGAACGAGCTCAGCAGACCTTTCGCGTGTTCGAGCGAATCCCGGAACCCGCGTTTCGCATTGTCCACGTCATTGTTCGCATTGTTGGACGCACTGTCGTCCTTCGTATCCGCGGAACTGTCCGCATTCGGCGAACCGTTGATGAATTCGAGCGCTTTCTTCTTCCAATCGCTGCCGTTGAGCAGATTGTCCTGTTCCTTCTGCTGTTTGGTAATATCATTGACTGATTCATTGAGCGATGTCGTCGCGCTCGTGACGGTGTCGGCGACAAGGTTGAGTTGGGTGATCGTCGCGTTCGTCGCGCACCCTTCCGTCGACACGGTCCCTTCCGCGGCGCCCGCGGCCTTCGCGACCGCGTCGATCATGCCGTCGACGCCGAGTGTGTCGAGCGCCCACTGCTGCACCGCGGACAGGTTCTTCGTCGTGTTGACAAGTTTCTTGCGCGCGTCGCTGAAATTGGCGACCGCGGCACGGCAGCGGACGAGCGCTTCGGCATGTTTGTTGCTGTAGACGATCGCGCCGCATATGCCCGCGACGAGCGCGACCGCAACTATGATTGCGGTAATGATCGGCCACTTTTTGCGCGGTTTGTTGTTGTCTCCGGCGTCGCCGCCGCCGCTGCCATCGTCGATCGGCGGTTCCGCGGGCGGATAGCTCGCGGGTGCCGGCTCCGCGGGACGTGGGGGGAGTGGTACGGTCGCCGGTTCCTCCTCGATATGTTCGTCGATGTCGATGCGCATCGCCGGTGATGTCTGCGGGAACACGGACGTCGGCGCCGTCTGCGGATTGTCGGGATCGTTGGTCTCAAATGCACGTTCGGACATGGGCACCCCCGTTTGCTGATCTGCTGTGTGCACGGCTTAGGATACCGGCGATTGTAGCAGCGTTCCTTCCCGGTGAACGTTATCGTGCATTTTTTCGCTGCGTGACGGTACGCTCCTACGTGCGGTACGCTGTCGGTCGCGTCAGCGTACCGGAGTGCGGTGTTTCACATGCGGAAGGGTGGACGACGTACCGGCTCACCACTAGAATAGCGAGGATTATGTCGGACGGCCGAAACGTCCAAGGTAGGATGCGCGGCCGTTCGCATACGTACGCAATCGAGACAGAATACGAGGTAATGATGGTGCATACGGTGCCGACCGACCAGTCGACCGACGACACAGGGAAGCTCGCATCGCCTTCCATCGACCCCGCGCATATCCGCATCGGCCTCGACATCGGCTCGACGACCGTCAAGGCCGTCGTGCTCGACGGTTCCGATACGCTCGACGATGCGTTGTTCTGCGATTACCGCCGCCACCATGCGAACGTGCGCGCGACGATGCAGGGCCTGCTCGAAGACATCGCGCATATGTTGCGCGCGCGGGGACGCGCCGACGAGCCCGTGCGCCTCGCGATCACCGGCTCCGGCGGCCTTGCGCTCGCCGACGCGATCCATGTGCCGTTCGTGCAGGAGGTCATCGCCGAGACGCGTACGATCGACGAACAGGTCCCGCAAGCAGACGTCATCATCGAACTCGGCGGCGAGGACGCGAAGATCACGTATCTCAAACCGACGCCCGAACAGCGGATGAACGGGTCGTGCGCGGGTGGCACGGGCGCGTTCATCGACCAGATGTCAACACTTTTGGACACCGACGCCGCCGGTCTCAACGAGATGGCGCGCGCGTACGAACACCTGTATCCGATCGCGTCGCGCTGCGGCGTCTTCGCGAAGACGGATCTGCAGCCGCTCATCAATGACGGCGCCGCGAAACCCGACCTCGCCGCGTCGATCTTCACGGCCGTCGCGACGCAGACAATCGCAGGACTCGCGTCCGGACGCCCGATCCATGGCACCGTCGTGTTCCTCGGCGGCCCGTTGTTCTTCATGTCCGAGCTGCGCGAGGCGTTCCGCCGTGCGCTCGACGGCAAGGTCGACGAGTTCGTGACACCCGAGGATGCCCACCTGTACGTCGCGTACGGCGCCGCGCTCATCGCCGGCGAACCCGACCAGTGGGAGGGGAGCGGCATCATCGCCGAGCGCACATGCGCGCAGATCATCGCCGCGCTCGACGACGCGAAACGTCTCACGGGCGCCGCGCATACGATGCCGCCTCTCTTCGCGACCGAGGAGGAACGTGCCGCATTCGACGCACGTCACCACCGCGAACATGTGCACGTCGGCACGCTCGAAGGCACGACCGGTCCACATTTCCTTGGGATCGACGCCGGATCGACGACGATCAAGGCGACGCTCGTCAACGACGACCGTGACATCGTCTGGTCGTCGTATGCGACGAACGACGGTTCGCCGCTGACGGCCGCGATCGACATCGTCAAACGCATCCAACGTGAGCTCCCCGCGAACGCGTGGATCGCGCGCAGTTGCGCGACCGGCTACGGCGAAGGCCTCATCGCGACGGGACTGCATCTCGACGAGGGCGTCGTCGAGACGATGGCGCACTACCGCGGCGCCGAGGTGACGAGCCCAGGCGTGACCGCCGTCATTGACATCGGCGGCCAGGACATGAAATACCTCGCCGTCAACGACGGCGTCATCGATTCGATCGCCGTCAACGAAGCCTGCTCGTCCGGGTGTGGGTCGTTCCTGCAGACCTTCGCGCAGTCGATGGGGCTTTCAATCGAGGAGTTCACACAGGCCGCGCTCAACTCGACGCATCCCGTCGACCTTGGTTCGCGGTGCACCGTGTTCATGAACTCGTCCGTCAAACAGGCGCAGAAGGAAGGCGCGAGCGTCGAGGACATCGCCGCCGGCCTGTGTTATTCCGTCGTGCGCAACGCGCTCTACAAGGTCATCAAACTGCGCGACTCCGGCGAACTCGGCGACACCGTCGTCGTCCAGGGTGGCACGTTCCTCAACGACGCCGTGCTGCGCGCGTTCGAACTGCTCACCGAACGCGACGTGACACGTCCGAACATCGCGGGACTCATGGGCGCGTACGGCGCCGCGCTCACCGCACGCATGCACTACGACGACGTCGCCGACGACACCGACGGCGACACGCGCAGCGGCGAGACGCTCACGGCGAACGTGTGCGGCGCCGAACATACGATATCGTCGATCCTCACCGGTGCCGCACTCGACGAGTTGACGATGACGACCGAACGCGACGTGTGCAAACTGTGCCAGAACCACTGCAAACTCACGATCACGACATTCCACGACGGTTCGCGGTACGTGACCGGCAACCGTTGCGAACGCGGCGGCGACGCGAAACGCAAACGTTCCGACCGTCCGAACCTCTACGACTACAAGTACAAGCGCGCGTTCGCATACCGCAGACTCACCGACAACAAGGCGACGCGCGGCGAAATCGGCATCCCACGTGTCCTCAACATGTACGAAAACTACCCGTTCTGGTTCACACTGCTGACGAACCTCGGATTCAAAGTCGTCATCTCGGGCCGCTCGAACCACGAACTGTTCGAAACGGGCATCGAATCGATCGCGTCCGAGAATATCTGCTATCCGGCGAAACTCGTCCACGGCCACATCACCTGGCTCCTCAACAAAGGCATCCGCACGATCTTCTACCCGTGCGTCAGCTTCGAGGACGACCTCGTGCCCGACGCCGACAACCATTACAACTGCCCCGTCGTCGCGAACTACCCGGTCGTCATCGACGCGAACATGGAAGCGTTGCGCGCCGACGGCGTACGGTTCATGAAACCATACTTCAACCTCGCGAAGCACGACCTCATGGTCGACCGCATCGTCGAGGAATTCGCATGGGCCGGCGTCACACGCGACGAAGCCGAAACCGCAGTCGCCGCCGCCTACGCCGAAGACAGCGTCTTCAAACACGACGTGCGGCAGGAAGGGCTGCGCGCGCTCGCCTATATGAAGGAACACGGATGCCGCGGCATCGTCCTCGCAGGCCGCCCCTACCACGTCGACCCCGAAATCAACCACGGCATCCCCGAAACGATATGCTCGCTCGGCATGGCCGTGCTCTCCGAGGATTCCATCAGCTGGCTCGACGCCGACAACACACCCGACGTGAGCGCCTACCTCGCGGAAGGGGAGGACAATCCGCGCGCTCACGACGCCGACGGGTTCCGCCACGCACACGCAGCCACAAAACTGCCATTGCGCGTCATGAACCAATGGGCATACCATGCGCGCCTCTACCAGGCGGCCGACGTCGTCGCCCACCATTCCGGACTCGAACTCGTCCAACTCAACTCGTTCGGATGCGGACTCGACGCGATCACAACGGATCAGGTCGCCGAAATCCTCGCCGACAAAGCCGACGTGTACACGATGCTCAAAATCGACGAAGTCTCCAACCTCGGCGCCGCGAAAATACGGTTGCGCTCGCTCAAAGCGGCAATCGAGGAACGCGAACGGAACAAGGAACCGGCGGACGCCTCGAATACGGAAACGGCGGACGCTGCGCCCACGGCGACGGGCACGTTCCGCAAAACCGGCCCCCTCGCGCCGACACCCGGCAGGCAGGCGATGCTCGACGCGATCATGGCGGCACGCGGCACGACAAACGCCGCACCGAACACCACCGCAGACAACGCGTTGCGCGCACCGCACACGAAACGCGCGCGCACAGCGACGATGAGCCACTACGCGCAACACGTGCCCTTCACGAAAGCGATGCGCAAAACCCACACCATCGTCGCGCCACAAATGAGCCCAATCCACTTCCGACTCGTCGAAGCAGCCGTCCGCGCAAGCGGCTACCACTTCGACGTCCTCGACCACGCCGACAAAACCGACGTCGAAACCGGACTCAAATACGTCAACAACGACGCGTGCTACCCGGCGATCATGACCGTCGGACAGCTCGTCGAAGCCATCAAATCCGGCAGATACGACCCGGACACGACCGCGCTCGCGATCACCCAGACCGGCGGCATGTGCAGGGCCACGAACTACTACGCCCTCATCCGCAAAGCACTCATCGACGCCGGCTACCCACAGATCCCCGTCCTCGCGATCTCCACACAAGGATTCGTCGACAACCCCGGATTCACACCAACCGTGCCCCTGCTGCACCGCGTCGCGAAATCACTCATCCTCGGCGACCTGCTGATGAAATGCCTCTACCGCGTGCGCCCATACGAACTGCGTCCGGGAAGCGCCAACCGACTCTACGAACGGTGGAACGCGATCATCCGCGAAACCCTCCTCAACCACGGACGCTCAACAATGGCGCGCAACGTCTTCGGACGCGAACGTTGGACATACGCGGCGCTCGCGAAAGGCATCGTGCGCAGCTTCGACGCGTTGCCGAAACGCGACGTGCCACGCAAGACACGTGTCGGCGTCGTCGGGGAGATTCTCGTCAAATACCATCCGGACGCGAACAACCACGTCGTCGACGTCATCGAATCACAGGACTGCGAAGCCGTCGTGCCGGGCATCATCGACTTCATGACGATGCGCCCGTACATCAACGAATGGAACGAACACAACATCGGCACCGGGCGCAACAAGGCGCTCATGGGTGCGTTCAAAGGCGTCATCAACGCGTATATGAAACCCGTGCGCGACGCGCTCGGCGCCTCGGACACATTCGACAACGATCTGCCGATGGGCGAACTCGTCAAGAAGGCGGCGACCGTCACATCGATCGGCGTACAGGCGGGCGAAGGTTGGCTCCTGAGCGGTGAAATCGTCGAACTCATCGAATCCGGCTGTCCGAACGTCATATGCGCGCAGCCGTTCGCATGCCTACCGAACCATGTGACCGGCCGCGGCATGTTCGGCAAGATCCGCAGGATGTACCCGGAAGCGAACATCGTGTCGATCGACTACGACCCCGGGGCGAGCGAAGCAAACCAGCTCAACCGCATCAAACTGATGATCGCGGCGGCGAAAAAGGCGTCGCGTCGCTGACGCTTGCCTTTTTCGCCGCCGCCTTCGCGGCAAGCCGCTCACCGAACCTACGGACGCCCCACTGGGACGTCCGTTTGACGGTTCGGCCGCGAAAAAAGCTGCGCGTCGCTGACATGTGCCTTCTTTGCCGCCGCCTTCGCGGACGTCATCGGTACGATTCACGCACGAATTTGTACAGATTATTGAAAAGTTTTAGAACACGCGCGCCGTGTCCCCATGTGCACACGTTATTATGGGCGTTTATGACGACACCACGAGTTTCATATGCGCATCTGCTCGCCCAAACGAACCCGAAGCACGTGCGCAGCCTTGTTCGCTTCTTCGAGGAAGGATGCTCCGCACCGGGCACCGGGGGATTCGGTGTGGAAATCGAACATCTGCCCGTGCACAACGCCGACGACACCGCCGTCACCTATGGCGAGGTGAACGGCGTCGAGGAACTGCTGCTGCGTCTGCGGCCCTATTATGACGCCGACGAGGAATACTGGCAGGACGACCACCTCGTCGGCCTCGCGCGCGAAGGACTCGCGATATCACTCGAACCGGGCGGACAGATCGAAACCTCGATCGGCATCCTGCGCACACCCGGGGAACTGCTCGCATTGCACGGCAGGTTCATCGCCGAAGCGCAGCCGATCCTCGACGAACTCGGCTTCCGCCTCGTCAACTACGGATACCAGCCGAAGACCTCGTACGCGGACATCCCACTCAACCCGAAACGGCGGTACGCGGCGATGAACGAATACCTTGGGCGCATCGGGCAGTTCGGGCCGTGCATGATGCGCGCGTCCGCGTCGACACAAGTGAGCATCGACTACACGAGCGAACGTGACGCGATCGACAAGATGCGCCTCGGCACCGCGATCGGACCGATCCTCGCATGGTTCTTCCGTAATACCCCGTATTTCGAAGGCGAACGCAACCCGTGGCCGCTGTGTAGACAGCGGATGTGGGACTACCTTGACGTGCAACGCACGAACGTGACCCCCGGACTCTACGATGAGCGGTTCAGTTGGGAGGACTACGCGGTCGATGTGCTCAGCACACCGCTCATGTTCGCCGACCTGACGCATACGCCCGAATACAAGGGGCGACCGGAGCACGAACTCGAGTTCGCCGCGTTCTCCTCGAACGCGGCCGACGTCTACCCGGACCGCGAGCTCAACGCCTACGAGATCAACCATGTGCTCTCGACGCATTTCAACGACGTGCGCCTGAAGAACTTCATCGAGATGCGGCATTGGGATTCGCTGCCGGTGGAGCGCGCCGAGCGGCTCACGCAGATCGTCGGCGACCTGTTCTACGACCCGGAGCGCCGCGGCAGGCTCGAATCGTATTTCAGCGGTCTGACCGGCGAAGACGTGCACGCCGCAAAAGCACTGCTCCAAGCGCGCGGGGAAGCGGCGACGCCCTACGACAAGCCGATGGCATACTGGGCGGATGTGTTGGGCGTTGAGGATACGCTCGAGCAGGTGCCCGGAGATGCGAAAAGGCCGGAGGTAAGGCAGGGGTGAGGGGAGTACTTATATCGGTGCGATCTGAGGAACGATAAAGGGCATCCCGCGTGTAGTGGTGGCGCAGGATGCCCTGTCGTTACACCGGTGGAAATCATACCGGGGCAAGAATCCCCGCGCTTGCGGGGAGCACCGTTATGTGGCCTAATTTAACGGATCATCCCCTTGATGATGGGGCGTTGGCCGCGTCTCATGTGGAAGGGGAATGAGGCCGACACACACGAGCGTACCAGAAGAATTGGTTATGGAGAAAAACTCTCATGGTTGAATCATGGAACTTAAAATAGAGAACATAACAAAATTAGTATATCTCACATTCTGAGACGATTCTAGACTTCTTATTTCCCGCACGCTATGGTTGCTAACCATCATAGGCGATGACAACCAAAAGGGGTGGGGCGATGAGAGAAGGACAACATCCGAAGATAGGAGACACGCGGCTTTCACGGGCTGCATGTTCAATTTGGGGGAAAACAGACAGGGAAGACGGCGAGGAGTGGCTGCCGCTCTATGTGCATATGTCAGATTCCGCACGTGTGGCTGCACATATCTGGGATGACTGGCTTCCTGAGGGGACGCGTGAGGTCATCGCTTGTGACTTGGAGGGACGTGAGGACGTCGCGAAGAAAATCGTCATGTTTCTCGCCGGTATTCATGACTTAGGCAAAGCCACACCCGTATTTCAGGACAAGCCGATTCGCTACGGTGATGGGGCGTCGATGTCATGGATCGTGCGGGAGGTGGGACTTGAGATTCCGGTGATGACCGATCACGCCACGCCGACGCATCCCGAAGCCGGAGCATTCCTTTTGGATCGGTATCTGGTCACCCATCATCACTGGAGGCCGCGTGTAAGCGAAGGATATGCAGGCGTCGTCGGTTCGCACCACGGCAAACCGCTGACGCACCACGCGCTTCAGGATGCGCGTTGCAGCGGCATTACCAGACGCCGCATCGGCGCGGACGACGCTGCATGGTCCAACGTGCAGCATGAGCTCATCGCCTACGTCGCCGATATCGCTGGCATCGATGATGCGTTGTTCGCATGGCTTGGTCGCCATGCGCTCAGTGCACAGTCGCAGATACTGATCACTGCAATCATCATCATGGCCGATTGGATCGCCAGCAACAGCGATGACGATCTATTCCCGTTGGTTCCCGTGCTGCCTTCTGAGGGGAGCGCCCAAACGGATATCACCACGGAAGCGGGACTGATCCGGCGTGCCGGGCGCGGATGGCGCCATGTGCATCTGCCGTCAGCATGGAGGAGCGACGGGAGTACGCTGCGGGACGCCGCCGATGCCAACGCGTTCTACGCAGCGCGTTTCCGTCTTCCGGAAGGTGCGCATCCGCGACCCGTCCAGCGGGACATCGTCCGCCTGTGCGCGGAAACAAAGGACCCCGGTCTGTTCATCATCGAAGCTCCGATGGGTGAAGGCAAGACCGAAGCCGCACTCGCCGCCGCCGAAATTCTGGGAGTGCGTACCGGCAGAGGCGGCGTATGCGTCGCGCTGCCGACGATGGCGACGACCGACGCGATGTTCGGCCGCGTGCGTGCATGGCTCGACGCGCTCCCGCAGGAGCGGGGAGAGACCGAAAAGAACATCTGGCTCTCACACGGCAAAGCGCAGCTCAATGACGAATTCTCCGACATCATCCGCACGTCGAGCATGCGCCTGTCCTCCATCGACGACGGTGACGGCGGCAACGGATTCGAGGAGCGCGTCGCAGCGGAGACGGTGGTGTCCGAATGGCTGCAAGGGCGCAAAAAGGGAGTCCTTGCAAACTTCCTCGTATGCACGGTGGATCAGGTGCTGATGGGCGCACTCCGCGTCAAGCATGTGATGCTCAGGCAGTTGGCGCTCGCGAACAAGGTCGTCGTCATCGACGAATGCCACGCCTATGACTCGTACATGCGGGAATACCTCAAGCGTGTGCTCGAATGGCTGGGCGGCTTCCATGTGCCGGTCATCATGCTGTCGGCGACGTTGCCGCGCGCCATTCGCGATTCCTTCGTCGATGCCTATATGCAGGGGCGTGACGGTGCTGCTCGTACCACCGTCATGGACGACGACAATATGGGGGAGAGCGTCGTCGATGAGTCCTATCCGCTGATCACCTATACCGATTCCGGCACGGTCCGTCATAAGGACGTGCATCCGTCGGCGCGGCGAGTCGATATGGAGTTCCGCCTCGTCGACGATGACGGCGAATCCATCATGGCATTGCTCGACCGTTTGCTCGTTGATGGCGGATGTGCGGGCGTGGTCTGCGACACCGTGGACAGGGCGCAGGCGCTCGCGAGATGCGCGTGCACCCGTTTCGGCGCGGATGACGTCATCCTCACCCATTCGAGGTTCGTCGACGAGGACCGGATGGACAACGAGGAACGCTTGCGCCGACTGTTGGGACCTCGGGCGACGAAAGCGAACGGCAAACGTCCGAAACGGTTGATCGTCGTCGGAACGCAGGTGCTCGAACAATCGCTGGACATCGACTTCGATGTCATGGTCAGCGACATCGCGCCAATCGATCTATTGATGCAGCGCGTAGGACGCGTGCATCGACATATGCGTGGCGACGGCCAATGCGACCGTCCCGAACGGATGCGTCAGGCGGTCTGCTATGTGCGTGGCATCGAGGAATGGACGCCGGACGGTCCCCCTTTCGCGCGCAACGTCGATCGGGTATACGAAAGTGCGTCGTTGATGGATGCGCTCGCCGTGTTGGGATTGACAAGAGCGGGAACGAGCTGCGTCGCGCATCTGCCGGAGGACATCGCGCGCACCGTGCGTACCGCCTACGATTCCGATTTGATCCGAGGGCTTATTCCGGAGCGGTGGGTCGATACCTACGATGAGCTGGCCGTCGAACGCGACCATAAGGAGTCCGATCAAAGGGAACGAGCACAGACCTATCTGATGAAGTCGTTGAGCGCGATGCGTGGCAGACGCGCGTCGCTGCTCGATTTCTTCGACATGAAGATAGACGATGCGCATTCGCTCAGCGACGACGCGGGCAACCGGGCCGTACGCGACACCCAGGAGACCATCGAAGTCATGCTGGTATGCCGACAGGGGGACGTCATCCACTTGCTGCCTTGGATCGGTGACACGGCGCATGGCGTCGACCAAGGCGCATCCATACCGATCCAATCGACGCCTAGAGCCGCGCTCGCGAAAACGGTAAGTCGCTCCTCGGTACGCTTGCCGGCGAAAATGTGCCGACAATGGGACATTGATGCGTTGATCGACGCGTTGGAGAAGCAATGCGAGGACATCGTCGCGCAATGGCAGGAATCCCCGTGGCTTGCCGGACGTCTTGCGCTTGTGTTGACACAGGATGGGGCATCCGATGAAGCGCTCGCCGAGGATGTGTCGTATTCGGCTTGCATCAATCAATGGAACGTCGTCTATTCAAGGAGGGAGGGGCTGAGCGTCATATCGAGAGACGATAAATCTCAATGAGGAAACAATTCGATGAAACAAGAAAGGAGAAGTTGTGTGCCATTTCAATTTGATCCGAGAACCTTGGATTCCATGCGTGGCCGCCGACGGTGAACCGATCGAACTGTCATTGCGCGAGCTGTTCGCGCAAGCTACGACCATCCGAGGTGTCACCGGCGATATTCCGCAGCAGGTCATGCCGATGCTGCGCATCGCCTTGGCGGTGCTGTACGGCGCGTATGCGGATCGTCGGGGAGACTGCGATGAGATGTGCGAGCTGTGGATGGAAGTATGGGAGAGCGACGGATTCGACATGGCGCGTATTGATGCCTACCTGTCCCGATATGAAGACCGCTTCGATCTGCTCGACGAACGCAGGCCGTTCTTCCAGACGCCTGATTTGCAGTACACGGCGAAGGATGTCGATCCGCTCGAGGCGATTATCGCCGATGTGCCGAAGGCCGATCGCACGCTGTTCTCGATGAGGTCGGGCAGCGGTGTCGCTTCCGTGTCGTTCGCCGAAGCGGCGCGCTGGCTGGCGTTTGTGCAAGCGTACGACACGGCGGGCATCAAATCGCCGGTCGTGGGCAACACGCATGTGACGAACAGCAAGGTCTACGCACCGAAAGGAGCCGTAGGCACCGGATGGCTCGGAGCCATCGGCGGCATCTTCGTGGAAGGGGACAACCTCTTCCAGACTCTCGTGCTCAACTGGGTGCTGTATGATCCGTCGACTGGCGACGACGCGGATGTGCTGCTGGGCAGGGACGGCGATGAGGCACCTTGGCAAAAGGACGATGCGCCGACGACCGACATGGTGCTGCAGGGGTCTTTCCACGGCGTAGTCGATGCCTTGACGCTGCAGGCGCGTCGCGTACGACTCGTCGTTGACGAGGAACACGGTTGCGTCACAGGATGCGTGGTCTGCTACGGCGATATCGTGCGCGCCTATGACAACAACAGGAGCGAGCAGATGACCGCATGGTATCTGAGCGCGAACCAGGCGAAGAAGCTGGGACGGAACAACGGCAACGAACCGATGATGCCTCGGACCCATATTGCAAGCAGGAACTTGTGGCGGGGATTGGCCCCGGTGCTGCAGACGTCCGGAGGACGGCACCGTGAATTGCGTCCCGGCGTTATCGGCTGGCTTGAGGAGATGCAGCGGTATGCGGGTTGGCGTTCCGATGAGTATTTGCTGGGACGGGTGACCCTGCACGCCCAAGGCATGACCTATGGCACGCAGAGTTCGATATTCGACGCAAGCGTCGATGATTCCCTGCGGATTGACTCGGTGATGTTCCGCCATGACTACGACGGTGTGAAAGTGCTGCTCGAAGTCATCGATAAAACAGAGGAATCCGTCAGGGCGCTTGCCGATTTCGTGAGGAATCTGCATATCGCGTCCGGTCAATGTACGAACTCCCAAGCGGCCCGAGATGATGTGGTCGAAATGGCCTACGCCCAGATGGACGCGATGTTCCGTGACCGCATCGCACGGTTCACCGAGGACCGGGATGCGGAACTCTATGGAAAACGGTGGCAGGATGATGTGCATCGGTCATTGCTGGCGATGGCGCAGCGATATCTTGACCAATCGCCGGCGCAGGCTTTCGGAGTGCACATACCGGACAACAGAGGCGGCAAAGGCAGCCCTATGACGTCAGGCAGGGCCCTCCTCGAACTCAGGGGAGCGCTGAACGGCATCCTTGGCGCCATCGCCGTTCCCGAAACGGTATTGGACGACAACAAACTGGAAGGAGACGACAATGGCCAGTGACATGACCGCCGCAATCGGTCGCTACGTCAACGGGAAAATCATGCCGCTGCAACGGGGCGTCCTCGCGGAAAACCCTGCCGCGAAAGCGACATTGGCGCGGCTGCGTGCCGATATCGACGGCAGGGGGACAAATTGGATGGACATCGGCAATGATTTGTACGGCGACTGGCCGACTGAATCGTTGGGCGATCCCGATCGCAACCCGCGCGCGGTCGCGGCCGTAAGTACGGCGCTGGGGCTGTACGCGTTGCACCAGCAATCGAAGACGACCGCGGTCGCGCAGGTCGATACGCTGGAAACGCGCTCCATCTCGTTCGGCGCCGCATGCAGACAAATCGTGACGGACCCCGATAGCGGCATGAACGACGACGCGGCCAAAGGCGTCGTGCGACGTCTCAGCGCGGCGGAAAGCGCGCCGACCTTCGAAGGCATCGTGTGGTTCCTCAGAGCGCTCATCATGCTCATGCGCGCGTCCGGTCGCGACATCAGCCTCGACTATCGGCGTTTTGCGCAGGATCTGTATCTGCTGCAGTTCCCCGAATACGCCAATCAGGTGTTCCAACGCTGGAGCTGCGATTTCTACTATCGGCCAGCATCCACGCGCAACACAAGTAAATAACACAGTCAAACAATAGATAACAATCAAATAATCAAGAAAAGAGGGATTAATCACCATGTCCTATCTCGATGTGCACATCATCCAGAACGTGCCTGCAAGCAATATCAACCGCGATGACACCGGCAATCCGAAGGTGGGCCACTACGGCGGCAAGCTGCGCGCACGCGTCTCCAGCCAGTCCTGGAAGCGCGCGATGCGCGAGATGTTCCCCACGATGCTCAAGTCGGATGAACTCGGCGTACGCACCAAGATGGCCGCATCGCTTATCGCAGAGGCTATCGGCGAGAAACGCCCCGATCTGGCATCCGATGCGGCAACGCTCGCAAAGGCCGTGCTGGGCTCCATCGGCGTGGAAATCAAGGAATCCAAGCGTAGCGGCGCCGACGCGGGACGTGATGCGACGAGCTACCTCATTTTCATCGCCCATTCGGAAATTCAGGCGCTCGCCGATCTCGCAATACAGTGGGCGGACGACGGGCAGCCGATCGGTAAACCCACGAAGGAGATGAAGGCTGAATCGCAAGCGGCGTTCCATGGCAAGCAGGCCATCGACATCGCCTTGTTCGGCCGTATGCTCGCCGATGCGCCGGCACTGAACACCGATGCGTCCTCGCAGGTCGCGCATGCGATCTCGGTGGATCAGATCACTCCGGAATACGACTATTACACGGCAATCGACGATTGCGCGTCGAAAGATAACGCGGGCGCGGCGATGCTTGATACGGTGGGTTTCAACTCGTCGACGCTGTACCGCTACGCCAACGTCAACATCGACTCGTTGCGCAAGCAGCTGGGGGATGATGCTGCGGCGGTGCAGGGCATCGTTGCGTTCGTCGAGGCATTCATTCGCTCAATGCCCACAGGTAAGCAGAACACATTCGCGAACCGGACGTTGCCGAGCGTATGCGTGGCGATGATCCGTGACGACCAGCCGATCAACGCCGTCAACGCTTTTGAAAAGCCTGTGTATCCGAAGGACGATGCCTCGATTACCGAACAGGCGGCCGTCAGGCTGGGCGCCCATCTGCGTGACCTGCAGGACACCTATGGGGAAACGCCGGAACGCAGCTGGGTCATGGGAGTCGGTGATCTTGCGGACAAGGTCGGCGATCTGGGGGAGGCTGTCACGCTTCCAGAACTCCATGATCGCCTTGAGCGGTATCTCACCGAGATGTTTGAAGGATGAGATTGCCATGAGCTCTGGAGTGTTGTTGCTTCGCCTCGCGGGGCCGATGCAATCATGGGGCGACGCCTCGCGATTCAACCGGCGCGAGACGCGAACGGAACCTACGAAAAGCGCGGTAATAGGGTTGCTGGCCAGCGCTCAGGGACGGACAAGGGAAGATCCGATCGAGGATCTGCTCCAACTGTCCTTCGGCGTGCGCATCGAGCAAAAAGGAGTCGTCATGAGGGATTATCAGACCGAGAAGTCCCTCGATCGCAAACGCAACTCGACAAGCTTCGCGAAGGTGCTACCGGTGACGAATCGGTTCTATCTTGCCGATGCGATGTTTCTGGTGGCGGTCGGTGCGTCGAGGGACACATTGGATGCGCTCGACGATGCGCTGCGGCATCCCCGCTGGCCGTTGTATCTCGGACGCCGGTCGTGCCCGCCCGCATACCCATTCAACCTTGGCGTGCACGATGAATACGAGAGCATTGAAGATGCGCTCGAACGGCATCCATGGCAGGCATCCGATTGGTATCGCAGAAGCCACTCCGGCGAGCGATTGGAAATCGTGCGTGATGCGCTTGCCGGAGAGTCCGGCGACGTGCAGAATGATCTGCCGGTGACCTTCAGCCAGCGTCATCGTGAATACAGCGGACGTCCTGTGCATCGGTACTACATCGATAATCCAAGTGCCGCAATGCATGACGTTGACGTGGATGTGTTGGACGCGCATGATCCGATGTTCTTCTAAAGGAGAAGGATATGTACCTATCACGAATGCAGTTGAATCTGGCGCGGTTCAACGCGAAACAACTCGTCGCCTCGCCATATCGCATGCATGCGGCTGTGGAGCACGCGTTTCCGCCTGATGCGGTTAGAAACGATGAGCGTGGGCGTGTGCTGTGGCGTATCGACCATAGCGAGCAGACCCATAGCACAGTGCTGTACGTGGTCAGTCCCGAGCGCCCCGATTTCACACATCTCGTTGAACAAGCGGGCTGGCCGACTCGTTGCGAATGGGAGACGCGGGAATATGCCAAGCTGCTTGACCGGCTTGCCGTCGGTCAGCAGTGGAATTTCCGTCTACGTGCAAATCCGGTGCGCAAGGCCGCTCATGACCGTGCTGAATACAGTCGGCGGACGGCGGAGCAAATCATCGGGAAACGGCAGGGATATGTGACAGTTGACCAACAAATCGATTGGCTGCTGCGTCGAACCGAAGCCAACGGATTTGAGGTGTTGAGCGAGGAAAACGGCCCAGCGCTGCGCGTGACGCAACGCAAGCGTGAGCAATTCGACCATGGTAAGACCCAGATTACGCTGTCGACCGCTGTGTTTGATGGCTGTCTGCGCATCACGGATGTCGAACGGTTCCGCCATGCGCTCTGCCATGGAATCGGTCCTGCAAAAGGGTTCGGCTGTGGTCTGATGACGATAGCCCCGATGGTTGCGCCCGTCGGCGGACACCAATGAGAGACAGAGACAAGGAGCATTGCGCATGAATGAGGTCTCATCGAGTTCAGGGTCAAAGACCCCTTCGCGAAAAACAGGGAAGTCGGGAATGGGCGCCAAAGCCCCTGAACTCGGTGAGCTCATCCGTTTTGAAGATCGTATATCATTTGTCTATTTTGAACATTGTGTGATTAATAGAAAAGATAATGCGATTACTGTCACTGATCGTACAGGGACGATTTTTGTTCCTGCTGCATCGCTGAGCGTACTCATGCTCGGGCCGGGAACAAACGTGACGCATCAAGCGATGACTGTCATCGGGGAGAATGGGGCGACAGTCATATGGGTAGGTGAACGTGGTGTGCGGACGTATGCCTTCGGCAAGCCGCTTACTCATTCATCGCGATTGCTGCAGCAACAGGCGAAACTTGTCAGTAATACAAGATCACGGCTTGCCGTGGCGAGAAAGATGTATCAGATGCGTTTTCCCGGCGAAGATGTCAGTGCTCTGACAATGCAGCAGCTGCGCGGTCGCGAGGGCGCACGTATTCGTAGGGTGTACCGTGCGTTATCGCAGGAGACCGGAGTTGCGTGGGATAAACGAACCTATGATCCGGACGATTATGATGCAGGGAACGAAATCAATAAAGCACTATCGGCCGCACATACGTGTTTGTATGCATTGGCGCATGCGGCGATTGTGTCCTTGGGATGTTCGCCGGGACTGGGATTCGTACATGTGGGGCATGAACGCTCGTTTGTGTATGACATCGCTGATCTGTATAAGGCAGAGTCGTCGATTCCGATTGCCTTCCGCACCGCTGCAGAAGAACCGGAGGATGTCGGGTCAGCAGTGAGGAAGGCGATGAGGGATGCGGTGTACGATCTTTCAATTCTGCAGCGGATGGCAAAAGATATTCGTGGGCTATTGGAATGCAGTGATGAAGATGACGAAGATGGAGTTGAAAGAGATCATGTGGGGTTGTGGGATGAGAGATTACGGGAAGTGGAAGCAGGAAAGTCATACGGCGCTATCAACGCTGATGATGGCGAGTGGGGAGGGACGGAATGGTAGTCATTGTGCTTACTGCCTGTTCGGCTGGATTGCGCGGAGATGTGAGCCGGTGGTTGTTGGAAATCGCCCCCGGTGTGTTCGTGGGACACATCAATGCCCGCGTTCGAGATCGTTTGTGGGAACGCATACAAGACACTCTGAAGGACGGGCGGGCTATCATGGTCTTCTCGGCGCGCAATGAGCAGCATTTAGATTTCCGTGTGTTCAGGTCGGACTGGCAGCCGACTGACTGTGATGGCCTACAATTGATCAAGCACCCTCAGGAGGAAGAGACCTTCGAGACCTATGCGGGCACAAAACGGCGTGGTTGGAGCAATGCCGCGAAATACCGTCGGGCACGACGATATGGGACTCAATCGCGTAGCCGCCGTCAGGAAAGTGAATGAAAAAGTATTCTGGCTGCTGATGGTATATTGGAAACATTGGGATTGTTTAGTGTGTTCCCCGCAAGCGCGGGGATGATCCCGGAGGAGGAATCATGGCAATCTCGGACGCGGAGTGTTCCCCGCAAGCGCGGGGATGATCCCCCCACCACCGTGCGCACATGGTTCACCAACCAGTGTTCCCCGCAAGCGCGGGGATGATCCCGGTACTCGCCTTGCCCTGCAGCGGCGCGCCATGTGTTCCCCGCAAGCGCGGGGATGATCCCCGGTCTCCTTGCCGTTGGCGTCATACGAGTACGTGTTCCCCGCAAGCGCGGGGATGATCCCACCACAGCCGTGACCCGCGCGATAGAGGCCGAGTGTTCCCCGCAAGCGCGGGGATGATCCCCCGACGGGTGTCACCCAGTATTCGCAGACGGCGTGTTCCCCGCAAGCGCGGGGATGATCCCGTCACAAGGACCGAGGGGCCGACCGTCACCCGGTGTTCCCCGCAAGCGCGGGGATGATCCCCCACTAGCGCTAGGACGACTGTTAGTCGTCCAGTGTTCCCCGCAAGCGCGGGGATGATCCTGCACGGTGACGACCTGCGCGAACGACTCGACGGTGTTCCCCGCAAGCGCGGGGATGATCCCACGAAGGTGGAGGCGGCGCAGGCGAAGGCGGAGTGTTCCCCGCAAGCGCGGGGATGATCCCTCCTCCTCGCCGACCTCGCCAAATGGGATGAGGTGTTCCCCGCAAGCGCGGGGATGATCCCAGTGGGTGAGCGGCTTGGCCGCGACTCGGTCGGTGTTCCCCGCAAGCGCGGGGATGATCCCACTGATTGGGGCAACCTACTCCCGGCCGGTGTGTGTTCCCCGCAAGCGCGGGGATGATCCCCCGCCGCACGTGGACGATTCTGTTGCGCTCTAGTGTTCCCCGCAAGCGCGGGGATGATCCCGTCATGGCGCACACTGAGTCGACGCTCGCGGCGTGTTCCCCGCAAGCGCGGGGATGATCCCGGCGCGAGTGACTGGATAGATTACTCGCGCGGGTGTTCCCCGCAAGCGCGGGGATGATCCCGGCGCCACGCTCGACACCTACACGGAGAAGGGGTGTTCCCCGCAAGCGCGGGGATGATCCCCGCCACAGGGCGACAATGGCAAGCCGACTGGGGTGTTCCCCGCAAGCGCGGGGATGATCCCATAGACGCGGCTCTCACCGTCGATGTATGCGTGTGTTCCCCGCAAGCGCGGGGATGATCCCTGCAAGCGTAACGCGCGCGGTCAGCTCGCCTAGTGTTCCCCGCAAGCGCGGGGATGATCCCGGGCACCCGGCTGGTACGCCACACTCCCATTAGTGTTCCCCGCAAGCGCGGGGATGATCCCGGCTGCAGAATCCTGCCCGACAGGACGTCGAAGTGTTCCCCGCAAGCGCGGGGATGATCCCATCTATAAATCGTTGCGCGTATTACGCTTTATGTGTTCCCCGCAAGCGCGGGGATGATCCCGAGTTTCTGCACCGTGTTCGACGTGTCGGCCTGTGTTCCCCGCAAGCGCGGGGATGATCCCCGATAAGACGACGGTGGTTGACCATACGGAGAGTGTTCCCCGCAAGCGCGGGGATGATCCTTAGTCGCCTGAACCTTCTGGTCCACCGCGTCGGTGTTCCCCGCAAGCGCGGGGATGATCCTACAGGAACTGGTAGCCGCCGCGTGTCGGTTTCGTGTTCCCCGCAAGCGCGGGGATGATCCCGTTCAAGACGGGGTATACGGAGATAGGCTCGCGTGTTCCCCGCAAGCGCGGGGATGATCCCATCAGCCGCTGCTACGCCATCCGGTCGGGCTAGTGTTCCCCGCAAGCGCGGGGATGATCCTACTGCTTGATGCGCTTGGAAGTGGCCTGCTTGGTGTTCCCCGCAAGCGCGGGGATGATCCCATAAACGCGGCTCTCACCGTCGATGTATGCGTGTGTTCCCCGCAAGCGCGGGGATGATCCCGGGTCGGGCACCCGCTACCAGCCGGGGCAACGGTGTTCCCCGCAAGCGCGGGGATGATCCCCCAAACCACTCAAACGGTTCGACTCCGCCTTGGTGTTCCCCGCAAGCGCGGGGATGATCCCACGTAGTTCGCGCGGGTTGGTTTCACGGTCGAGTGTTCCCCGCAAGCGCGGGGATGATCCCCGTTCGAGTACGTGTTTCTCGTTGGGGTGCAGCGTGTTCCCCGCAAGCGCGGGGATGATCCCTCATGGGCGTTGACCCGGACGAGGTCAACATCGTGTTCCCCGCAAGCGCGGGGATGATCCCATGGCGCAGTGGCTCGCGACCCTTGAGAAGCTGTGTTCCCCGCAAGCGCGGGGATGATCCCATCAAGGCGTATCTGCATTCAACGGAGAAGATGTGTTCCCCGCAAGCGCGGGGATGATCCCAGCACCACGCTTGATGACGCATACCCGGTCGAGTGTTCCCCGCAAGCGCGGGGATGATCCCCACAACCAGATAGGAGAAGCAGATGACCAAGAGTGTTCCCCGCAAGCGCGGGGATGATCCACGCTGCATGAGCCGCCCTTGGGCGATGACCGTGTGTTCCCCGCAAGCGCGGGGATGATCCCTTTTTCGCCATGTTCATATTCCTTTCACTTGGGTGTTCCCCGCAAGCGCGGGGATGATCCCAAGCCGATGCCGACGGGCGCACCGACGAGACAGTGTTCCCCGCAAGCGCGGGGATGATCCCATGCACAGGTCGCCCGGTTCCAGCTCGGTCTCGTGTTCCCCGCAAGCGCGGGGATGATCCCGGCAGCAGGAGGCGGACACGCTCGCCGCCGAAGTGTTCCCCGCAAGCGCGGGGATGATCCCGCCATGTTGCCCATCAAGTTCAAGACGGCGTGGTGTTCCCCGCAAGCGCGGGGATGATCCCGGTCGCGTTTCGTTGGTTTTCCAACGTTTTCGGTGTTCCCCGCAAGCGCGGGGATGATCCCAGGCTGTTCGCGAACTCATGGACGGCATCTACGTGTTCCCCGCAAGCGCGGGGATGATCCGACGAGATGGGCAAGGTCGGCGGCATCATCATAGTGTTCCCCGCAAGCGCGGGGATGATCCCGCGGTCGCCGGCGGCAACGCCGAGACCTTCAAGTGTTCCCCGCAAGCGCGGGGATGATCCCAACCATGCTGCACGTCAATGTTGAGGATTTGTGTGTTCCCCGCAAGCGCGGGGATGATCCATAGCCGTAACGCAAGCTTCAAACATCAATCGGGTGTTCCCCGCAAGCGCGGGGATGATCCCTAACATCGCACAGTTTGAGAGCGGTAAGCGTGGTGTTCCCCGCAAGCGCGGGGATGATCCCGCGGGAAGCTTTATTCGGAGGCGCATGGCGGCGTGTTCCCCGCAAGCGCGGGGATGATCCCGTCGTCGACCAACGTTGGTACGGCGACGACGGGTGTTCCCCGCAAGCGCGGGGATGATCCTTTGTCGATGACACCGCCGATACCGTCGAACGCGTGTTCCCCGCAAGCGCGGGGATGATCCTTCGACGGTGACCTTGGCTCGTGGCATCAGCCCGTGTTCCCCGCAAGCGCGGGGATGATCCCCGTGTTCCACCGGTAGGACGCCTGCACCGTCCGTGTTCCCCGCAAGCGCGGGGATGATCCTGGGCGACGATCCTCCTGTCCGCCATGGCCGGCGTGTTCCCCGCAAGCGCGGGGATGATCCCCCATATCTGGCGATCCAGTGAGGAGGATACGTGTGTTCCCCGCAAGCGCGGGGATGATCCCCAAGAACCCGCACACTGGTGGTGCAACCGCATGTGTTCCCCGCAAGCGCGGGGATGATCCCCGTGCGCCGCCCACGAGGTTTCCAGCGTCTGGGTGTTCCCCGCAAGCGCGGGGATGATCCCGGCATCGGGCATGCGAGATACGACCAGTTGCTGTGTTCCCCGCAAGCGCGGGGATGATCCCTCAAACCCGCCGGCCACGACGACACCGGCACAGTGTTCCCCGCAAGCGCGGGGATGATCCCGCATGGTCACACATAACGTCGACTATTTTGACGTGTTCCCCGCAAGCGCGGGGATGATCCCAACTCGACACGCCGTAAACGTTAATCAAGTTGGTGTTCCCCGCAAGCGCGGGGATGATCCCAGCCCCGAGGTCGCCGCGTTCGGCGCCGAACCAGTGTTCCCCGCAAGCGCGGTGATGATCCCCGGCAGGCACCGCGACGGCCGCCCATTCGCGTGTGTTCCCCGCAAGCGCGGGGATGATCCCACTTTTTTGCCGCCGATGAGGCCCTGCACCCAGTGTTCCCCGCAAGCGCGGGGATGATCCCGGGATGGCGAAAGCTGCCATTGCTGCGGTTCAGTGTTCCCCGCAAGCGCGGGGATGATCCCTGTCTTACCATGCGAGACTATCTTCACGTGTTGTGTTCCCCGCAAGCGCGGGGATGATCCCGCGATCGACACGCTCGCCGCGAAGGGCCTGAAGTGTTCCCCGCAAGCGCGGGGATGATCCCGCGATTGTTCCCAGCCAGACAAAGAACATGATGTGTTCCCCGCAAGCGCGGGGATGATCCCTCCTTGCGTGTGGCGCGCGGGATGACGAAGCGGTGTTCCCCGCAAGCGCGGGTATGATCCTGGGTTACCGCCGACGTCAAACCATACGTCGACGTCTTCCCCGCAAGCGCGGGGATGATCCCGCGACAAACGAAAGCATCAACGCGACCGCGCGGTGTTCCCCGCAAGCGCGGGTGTATTTTGTCAAGTTGGCGTTTTGGTTTTCGTCATTTACTTTTTTCGGGGTTCGTCATGAGGGCATGACGGTTTGGTTTATTGGTTGGTGTGGTCGAACATGAAGACTCCGCTCATGCGTCGGCTTGGTCCGTGGAATTCGATGATGCGTCCGTGGTGGACGATGCGGTCGATGATGACGGCGGCGAGTTTGTCGTCTGTGAAGATGGTGCCCCATTTGCCGAATTCGATGTTGGCGGTGAAGATGATGCTGCGGCGTTTACAGGCACCGGCGATGATCTGGTAGAGCAGGCGCGCGCCGTCGACGTCGAAGGGCACGTAGACGAATTCATCGAGTTCATCGAGGATGATCAGGTCGGCGTAGGCCAGGCCCTTGAGAATCTGGTCGGGGTCACCGGCGCTGGCGCGGATGCATGGGGCGCAAAGGTGCCACGCTTCGCGATCCCCAGACGCGTGTCCATCCATGAACGCCCGCAGGAAGCCGACGACCGGGGCATGTTCGGCCATTGGGAGGCGGACAGCTGTGTTTTGATCTCGTGGGTGGATGCGCAGCCGTGCATGACTCTGCCCGTATGTATCCCCGTATGTATCTCAGATCTTACCCTGGGTTTTGAGCCGTCTGTATTCGTCGCTCAGTTTGAATGTGGACAGTTCGGGATCTGTGCCGAATCGTAGTCTCCACTGTTCAGCGATCCATGCCTGTTCATCATCTGACAGTGGGTGCACACCGGTTTTCTCATGGATACGCTTGAGTTTTTCCGGGTCGGTGACCGGTGTGAGCTGACCGGGCTCAAACGTGTATCGGCTTGATCGTTCCTCGCTGATCGACATAAGGTCATCCTACCAATCTGGAGTAACCCGCCGTCGTACAATCGAGCAATGAGTAGGCAACCCAATTCGACTGATCTGCTTCTGCGGGAGCTCATCCAGGTCCTCTTGGATGGGAAGGCATATGCAGATGCGGATATGCTGCAAAGCGATGCGCATGCCGGTGAATACTCAGCCGGCTTGGATTATGCGATGCTTGCTTTCAGTGGTCTTGGGCTGATTCCGGGCGCGGGATTGATTTTTCGGGATTGATTTTTATTGTCTATCGTCCCCGCGTTCATCCGTCCCCTCCCTGATCTGCCCAACGAGCCGTTTAAGCCGTGCTTCACGCGCTTCGCCGCGCAATTCACATCCCCACACGTCGATCACACGCCATCCCATCTGTTCCAATTCTTTGTGTTGTCGACGGTCTCGGTCTCGGTTGCGTGTGAGTTTTTCTGTCCAGAATTCGACGTTTGATTTCGGCATATGGAACGACGCACAGTCTTCATGCATATGCCAGAAGCAGCCGTTGACGAACACAATCGTGTGGTATTTCGGGAGGACGATATCCGGGTGTCCGGGGAACCGTTTGTCGTTTTTGCGGAACCTGAATCCCTGCGCGAACAGGTATGACCGCACCATTTTCTCGATCGACGTGTCCTTGCCGCGTATGCGCGACATCGTATAGCTGCGCGTGCCGCGCTCGTATCGGGGTTTGTCGTGCGATTGGGGTTGTGTCACGTCACCCAGTATCGCCAAGGTGATGGATCTGGCGATCTTTGGGTGCCTTCTTCCGTTGACTCACGGCGTGTCGCGCTCCTGGCGCACCCAAAGATCCCCAGATACCGCACATCATTGCCAACCGCGCACGATCTGGAACCGCAATGTGCACAGGACGTCCACGATGATGTCGTCGAGGGGGCCGGATGAATAGTCGAGCATCGCATAGGACGCGTAGCCGTCTTCGAGCTGCCACAATGTCGCGCAAGTGAACCCGTTCGCGGCGGCACCGTGGAACCGCAGCAACGCGTGGCGTTGCGCGGTGCGTGCGGCATCATCGTGCGGTGCGGATGTGCAGTGCAGCTCGAACGCGCAAGGGTCGTCCGCGCTCACCGTCGCCGATATCGACGGCGCCGCGCCCAACCCATCTCCGTCCCAGATATCAGGTGCGAACAGGGCGATGCGTTGTTCGAGTACGTCGGCGGTGACCGTCACCGGATTGCCGACCGTGCTGATGAGGTCACGGTACGCGTAGGCGATGCGGCGCGCGGACGACGCGGACGGCGCATCCGCATCCATCGTCGTCAGGATGCGCCGCGACGCGGATGTGCCGCGCGTCAGCTCGGTGAACGTCGCGGACAGGCCGTCATCGTAGCTGCAGTCGAGCATGACCGTGCGTCCGTGGTTCGCCGACGCCTCCGTATGCAGATGTGCGTGCGCGTCCGGATCGTCGCAGAGCCGCATGAGCGCGATCGTAAGTTCGTTTTCCGATGCCATGCGCCCATCATACCGAGTGTGACGCGTGCCGCACTGCGGTACGCTGACGCGGATCTGAGCGTACCGTGCTGCGGAATGGGACTCACTGCGCAATGTGCAATGCCCGCATACTCCACGCGGGATTTGTTCACCGGTGGCTATTTCCGGTTCCCAAACATCGTCGGCGGCACGAAGATGGTAGTCAGCAAGACGGAAGCGGCGGCGCGCGCCGCACGTGTTCCGTGCCTGAACCACCGATAGGAGGACATCATGGCAGACAAGCCAACCATTGCATTCGTTGAGACGTCGCTCACCGACGGTTCGTTCGAAGCGGACCTCGCGAAAGAGATCATGAGCATCGTCGGCGACCGCGCCGAGACGATCACCGTCGATTATGAGGATCTGCCGCTCGCCGGCGAGTCCCCGGAGTATCCGCTTCCGGAGGCTGCGCTCGCCGTACGCGACAAGCTCGGCAACGCGGATGCCGTGTGGGTCGTCGTGTCCGAATACAAGAAGACGATCCCGGATTCGCTGCGCAACCTGTTCGATTGGCTGTCGCTGCCGTCGACGAAGGATGGGGAGGGCAAGAACGTCCTCGACGAGAAGCCGGTCGCGATTTCCGGTGTCGGCGGTTTCGAGGAGCTGCATCCGCGCATCATGGTCGGCGATCTGCTTGAGGATGCCGGCATGCGTCTCTTCCCGGTCGAGGTCGGCCTGTCCGTTCCGGATGAGGCCGTCGAGACTGGTGATTGGGCGATGACGGAAGCCGATCAGGAGGCGCTGCGCACGCAGGCCGACGATTTCCTGACCTTCGTCTCCGAGAACGAAGTGAAGTGATGAGGTCATGTCCGCGCGTTGTGCGTGGACATGATTGACGTCGATGACGACCCACGATCCTCCGTCGAGGTTCGTGGGTCGTCGTGTTGCTCGGCACCGTCAGTGTCGTCGAACAGTATCGTTATCGTTATGCCGTGAGCATACAACAATTGTATCTGCAACTGTTGTATCGACGACGATTTAGAATGACCGTGCATTGTCGCGAGCGCCTCCGCTGTCCGCAGTGGAACCGTTCGCGCGGTGGGCGAGCGGAAAGGAGGCGGCTGTGGGTATCGGGAACACGGATGACGCGCGCGATGGGATGTGTCTGAAGCCGAGTCTCGAGATTCGCGCGGTGCACCATCTCATCGGACGGTATTGGAATGTCGTCACGCCGCCCGAGTCCACAGGGTCGGGCACGAATATGCCGATCATCCTGTATCTGCACGACCATCGTGATGAGGATGTCTTCCAGTACGACATCGAGCGCGCGTTTTCGATCACGCGGTCGACGGCGTCGCGTGTCCTCGCGTTGATGGAGAAGAAAGGTCTCATCACGCGCACGAGTGTGCAATGGGATGCGCGTGTGCGCAAGATCGCGCTCACGGACGCCGCCGGTGCGATCGTCGCGCAATTGCAACGGCGTGCGCAGGAGCTTGAGGACACGTTGTTCAAAGGGTTCTCCGATGACGAGCAGCGGCGGTTCCTCGGCGACCTCGGGCGCATGAAAGCGAACCTCGTCGCGACCGGGCTCGTGGGCGGCGAGGCGGCGCCGGATGCAAACGCCGAGGCGGCCGAAGCCGCGACACCCACCGAACAATCCGAACAATCCGAACACACGGCACCCACAACCAGAAACGCATAGGAGCTAGGAAAGGAGCAGGGCAGTGAGCGCAACAACAGCAGCAGCCGACGCCGGGGCGAAGGCACCCCAGGCGCGCCCGGCGGCGCCGCAACAGCCGCCGAGCAAGAAGCATGTGATACGCACGCTCGGCAGATCGCTGCGTGAATACAAGAAGGCGAGCATCCTCTCGCCGTTGTTCGTCATCGTCGAGGCCGTCATCGAGATCCTCATCCCGTCGGTCATCGCCGTCCTCATCGACAGGGGCATCACCGGCGAATCGATGCCGGACATCTGGAAGTACGGCCTCATCCTCATCGCATGCGCGGCCGTGTCGCTCATCGCGGGCTTCCTGTCGGGACGGTTCGCGGCGATCGCGTCGTCCGGTTTCGCGAAGAACCTGCGCCATGACGAGTTCGAGCAGGTGCAGCGTTTCAGTTTCGCGAACATCGACCGGTTCTCGACCGGTTCGATCATCACGAGGCTCACGACCGACGTGACGAACGTGCAGAACGCGTACCAGATGATCATCCGCGTCGGCATGCGCGCCCCGGTCATGCTCATCGTCGCGTGGATCTTCGCGTTCCGCATCAGCCCGCAGATCTCGATGGTGTTCCTCGCGTGCATCCCGGTGCTCGCGGTCGGCCTGTTCGGCCTCATCATCATCGTCCATCCGATCTTCGAACGCGTCTTCCACACGTACGATGAGCTCAACAACGTCGTCGAC
>Dunbar_p2__coassemble_997_pt1 | contig 34635 bp, 24 predicted proteins | sample Dunbar_p2__metabat2_high_PE_041 | metagenome-assembled genome bin Dunbar_p2 | reverse complement strand
TCTCGAAATCGCCACGGTAGATGCCGCCGTTGTTGAGCACGACGAACGTGATCGGCAGGTTGTAGCGGCACGCCACTTCGACCTCCATGCCATCGAAGCCGAAACCGGAGTCGCCACCGATGTACAGCACTTTCTTGCCGGTCGCGACGGCCGCGCCGATCGAATAGCCGACCGCGCAGCCCATGACGCCCCACGTGCCGCAGTCGAGACGGTGGCGCGGCTCGTAGATGTCGATGATGTTGCGGCAATCATCGAGCGTGTTCGCGCCTTCGTTGGTGAGGATCACGTCCTTGTTCTCGTCGTAGACCTTCTTGATCGCGCCGAGCGCGTCGTAATGGCCCATCGGCACCTTGCCCGAGTTGATGCGCGCGGCGAACTTCTCGTCGTTCTTCTTGGAGTCGTCCTGGATGGCGCCGAGCCACTCGGAGGAAGCCTTGAACGGCGTCTTGTCAAGGCCCGCGTTGAGCATCGCCATCGCGGACTTGATGTCACCGACGACCGGGCACGCGATCGGGCGTGCGTTCTCGATCTCGTTCGGGTCGATCTCGATCTGGATGAACTTGACGTTCGGGTTCCATTCCTTGCCCTCGCCGAAGTTGAGCATCCAGTTGAGGCGCGCGCCGACGAGCAGCACGACGTCGGCGGTGCGCAGCGCCAGGCCACGGGCGCTTGCGGTGCAATGCGGGTCGTCGTCAGGGATGACGCCCTTCGCCATCGACATCGGCTGGAACGGGATGTCGGTCTTCGAGACGAACTCCCGCAGCTCATCCTCGGCCTGTGCGAGCGCGGCGCCCTTGCCCACGACCATGAGCGGGTTCTTGGCTTCGCCGAGCAGCTTGAGGGCCTCGTCGATCGACGCCTGTGCCGGCGGCATCGACGGGGCGGGATTGTTCGCGGTCCACAGCGCGGCGTCAGCCGCGTCCTTGTCCATCGTCTGCGCGACGGCGTCGTCGGGGAAATCGATGTACACGGCGCCCGGACGGCCCGAGCATGCGATGTGCATCGCGCGCGCGACGGCGAGCGGGATGTCCTCGATCTTGTCGATGCGGAACGATTCCTTGCAGAACGCCTTCGCGTAGTTCATCTGGTCGAGGCCTTCGTATTCGCCCTCGTGCATGTCCACGACGTGACGCGTCGAGGAGCCGCCGATCATGATGACCGGATACCCGTTCTCGGTGGCTTCGAGCAGCGCCGCGAGCCCGTTGAGGAACCCAGGGGCGGACACGGTCAGCGCGACCGCGGGGCGTCCCGTCAGGAACCCTTCCGCGGCGGCCGCGTTCACGGCGTCCTCCTCGTGGCGCATGCCGATGTACCTCATGCCCATGCCTTGGGCGATACGTGCGAAGTCGGTGACCGGAATGCCGACGACACCATACATGTTCTTGATGCCGTTCTTCATGAGCGCCTCAGCGAGATAGTGAGGCGAATCGGTCAGGTTCTGCGCCGGCGTGGCCGCAGCCGGAGTCGTTGAATCCGTCATAACTTCCTCCATTTCGAAATACTGTCACAACCGATTCTAAGGGGACTCGTCTCATATATTGAGAAGGAATGCGCTCAGCGTATTTCCTTCCGATCAGCCGCCGCTGCCGCTATCAGCCGATCCGCGATGCGTGTCGTGCCGTCCGCCGCGCCGCTGTCCGACGATGTGCCTCCACTGTTCGCTTTCGCGGTGTGCGGCCTGATGCGCCGTCGACGCGACCTGTTCGATTGCCGAGCCGGCGGCGACGGCGAAGTCGATGAACCCGGCGTTCCCCTCGCTCTCGTCGAGCAGCGCGCTTTCATGCATGCCGTGGAAGAACTGTTTCCATCCGGAACGCGCGAGGATGTCGATGCCCGCGCCGTAGATGCCTACCGGGTACCCGAACATGAAGGCGACGCAGACACCGATCGCGAGGAACGGGGCGGCCGCCCATCCGAATATCTCGCATCCGAGGAGGAACGCCGACAATGGGCAGCGGTTGAACGCCGCGAGGAAACACACCGAGCCGACCGCCGCGCCGAACAACGCGTCTCCACCCGTCATCGCGAACGACGCCGATCCGATCATGCCGCCAAGGCACAGCGACGGCATGATCTCGCCGCCTTTGAACCAGAACCCGAGGCATAGGATCGTCAGCAGCATCTTGACGGCGAACGCGAACGACACGTCGGGCGCCGTGAGCACGTCGTTGAGGAGCGCGTCGCCCGAACCGGTGTACCTCACCCATCCGCACGCCGTGACGAGCACGGCGACGAGCAGGCCGCCGACGACGACCCACAGATAGTAGTTGCGCCGTACACGCCCCGTGACGCCCTGCACGAGGCGGATCGCGACGGCGAAGAGGCTGCCGAAGAGCGCGGCGGCGACGCCGATGACGACGCACATGCCAACGTTGTGCCATGTCATGTGCGGTATCGCGACCTTCGTGATGACATCGCCTATGCCGAAATGGTTCGCGACGAGGAATCCGGCGAAGCACGCGACGAGCATCGAGCACACATAGCGCAATCCGGCGAATCGCATGAGCTCGAGGACGAGCATGCATGCGCCGAGCGGGGCGAAGAACAGCGCGGAGAACGTCGCGGCCATGCCCGTCGCGGCGACGTACAGATGCATGTCCTGCGTGTCGTCGTGGTGCGGACGGCGCACGACGTTGTGAAGCCGGAACGGCCGGGCGATCGTCGTGCCAAGGCTCGCGCCCATCTGCATCGCGCCCGCCTCCTTGCCGACCGACCCACCGGCGAATATCGTCATCGCGTTCGCGATGAGGATGCCCGGCGCAAGCAGTCCGCTGATGAGGTGGCCGTTGCGCATCCGTTCGATGACAGCGTCGGTCGTCAGGTTGAGCGGCAGTTTCCACCACTTGTACAGCAGCAGTTGCACGACGCCGACGACCGGCAGGAGCCAGATGAGCCATGTCGCCTGTTCGAAGACATGTCGCGCGCCATCGACGACGAGGCACAGCAGGATCGACCCGAAACCGCACAACACACCGCATACGGCCGCGTAGACGAGATGCATCGCCGCCTGCCGGACATTGAACCTCAGGACGAGCCTCGGTGGGACCGGAGGCTGCGCGTTCCCGGTCGGCTGTGGCTGTGTGCGTCCAGTGCTGCTCACGCTGCTCCCTCGGTTGCCCACTCGGTCCGCGTATGCCGATCGGCGCGGATACCGGCATATGGGGATACGAATATCGATATACCGGTATCCTAACGCCGCCGACCGCGCCGATGGCGCCATTCCATCCGACAGCGTGCGCCGCTTGCGCAATGGGTGGCACGATGCTAGTGTGCCGCCCATTGCGCCGCACAGCACGTCACACCGCCGTGTCACCGTTGTCGTACATGTCCTCCGGGTGCATCGCGGCACGCCGCAGACGGATGGCGATGATCGCGGCCGCCGCGCAGATGATGCACGACAATGTGAACGGCAGCGCGGCGCTGATTCCCGTCTTCGCGAGCGGGGCTGGCACCGCGCCCGTCGGCTCGGGCGCGCGTGGCGTCTCGGTCCGCTTCGTGTCCGTCTGCTGCGGCGGCACGTCGGGCTCCTCCGTCACATGCACGCGTTCGAGCGCATCCTCGTACGAGCTCGCGGCAGCCGCGACGCGGTCGTCACCGTCGAAACTCCAGACGAACACATACCATCCCGGTTCGTCGGCGGTGATCTGGACCGCGTCACCATGCGCATCCTGCGCCCCGCCGCCGACAGTGAACTCACCGTTCACAGCCGGGTAGTCCCATGTGCCGATGATGCGGTGATGCGCGTCCTCGTACGGTTGCGCGTCGCCTTCAGGACGATACGCCGCGTCATCGCCGCGCGCATCGCCGCCCGCCCACCACACTGTCACTTGGGCGTGCCGTTCGTCGGCGCCGACGCCGTCAAGTTCGTCGCCTGTCCATGTGCCGTGGTCGTCGGGGAAACCGGACACACGGATCGTGTCGGCGATCGTCGCGCCGACGTGCACGGTGTGCTTGTGCACACGTGAGGACACGTCGACGACGCCGCGCGTCACATTGGTTTCCTGTCCGTCGATGACATCGGTCACGATGTCCCGTTCGAGGTAGTCTCCCATCGCCCCACGCTGCCGTCCGCGCCGCGCCGCCCATAGCCATGTGCCGAACCCGCCCGATGATGGCGTCGTGTATTCGCCACCGTCCGCCGTGCGCGCGACGGCCGTCTGCTCGACACCTGGGGTATCGAACGTGAGGGTCGCCGTCGCGGCCGGCTCACGCCCGAATTCCTCTGCGACGCGTTCGACGACAGTGTCCGCCGTATCGTCGTCACGCCGTTCGATGCGCAGCCCGAGCATGTCCGTGGTGAGGCCGTCGAAATACCAGCCGTCGACGGTGAGCGTCTCGCCTTGAGGCCATACGTTGTCGTCTCCGGCGACGTCGACGGTGACCGCGTCGGTCACAGGTGAGCCGGCGTCGAGGATGCGCGGCGTCGTGACGGTGCGGATCGTCGGCGCGAACGTCTGTTTCGCTTCAAATCTGAGTGTGTCGAACGCGGCGGCCTGGCCGCCGCCGACGCGCACGAGGCGCTGTGTGGATGTGATGACGTCCACCGAGGGGACGGTCGCCGCACCTTCGACGCGCACATTACCGTCCCCTGTCGCCATCCACGGGATGACGGCCGCGTCATCGCCCGAGACGCCGCGGTAGGTCTTCGCACCGTCCGCGAACGCCGCGGGGCCGGTGAATGCAAGGCTGTAGGGGATGCCGGCGACCGGCGCGCCGTGGATGTTGACGATCGAGACGCTCACGGTGCCGTTTCGCGCTCCTTCGTCGTATGCGAGCGACGTCGTCAGTTTCGCCGGTGTGAGTGCATCGGCTTCGGCGAGCAGTTCCTTGACGCGGTCGAAGACCTCCGGATGTTGTTTTTTGAGTTTTTTGCGGCATTCCTGCCATCCTCCGACCCCTTCGCTCGTGTCGAAGAAGTCATGGATGATGACGGCAAGCGCGGCCTGGGTCGGATCCCCTTTCACGAGATGGTTCTGGTATGTGCTGATGAGGACCGACGCCCGACGCGCGTTGATCGAATCGGCCATCGGATTCGCGGCGCCGGCTTGGTGATTCGAGCCCTTGTCCTGTTCGATGCAATAGTAGCCCCGGCTTTCGCCGTCGAATCCGATGACGCCGGCTTGGTAGTAGGCGTAATCGTGCACATAGTTGAAGTTGTATGCGTCCGCCGGCGTGAGCTGTTCGCCTTCGATGGCGTGGGCGATGCCGACGCCGCCGATGAGGACCGCGGCAGCCGCGACCACGGCGACGATGGAGGCAGGGATATGTGTGGATCGCGTCATTGCGGTTCCTTTCTCCGTGTCCGTTTACGATGCGCGCCGCGCGTGCGGCGGTTGGCATGAGCATCGCATCGGGAAGGCATCGCAGGCAACGCGAACGGGGCGGTGTGACCGGAAGAGGGGCTCAGCGGCCATATGTGGACGACACGATGCGGTATCCACATGGCACGTTGTCCACATCGTGTCCACATCGATACATATATGCGCCCGGATATCCACATATCCAATCATGCAAAGCGCCAAGGCGAAGCGGTTTCGCGCACGCATACCACGCGGCATACGAGCCTGTATTACGTCCATATGTCATTCGCGTGCAGGCAAGTTCACAGCGTGACCATACAATGATGCGTATGGGAGAAGCACAAACACCTCAGGAAACAACAACCAGCACCGTCAAGCGCGCACGCAAGCCGCGCGCCGTCAAGAAGCAGCCGCAATTCGCGGGGGATGCGCCTGCACTGCCGTTGACCACGAAGGAGCCGGGACAGTTCGGCCGCGTCGCGATCACCGATGTCACCCCTGCGAACACGGACGCTGGCTTCGCCGCGCGCGTCGAGCTCGGCGAACCATTCAAGGTCGGCGCGCGTGTCTTCATGGAAGGCACGCGCCATGTCGGCGCGACGGGCGTGCTCAAAAGCCAGCGTGGCCGCATCATGGCGCGCAAGCTGATGACGCCGGCCAACGACGCCCTCGAATCCCACACCGTCATGCTCCAAGCGGGCGAGCACAGCGATGCCGCGCCATGGGACGCCGATTTCGAGACCGTCGCGAAGCAGCTCGGCAATTGGAAGTTCGCCATCGAAGGATGGGCCGACACCTTCGCCGATTGGCTTGACGCCGCCGAGCAGGCGCCGTCCTCCGACGATGTGGCGCGCGAAGGCTCCGAGATCCTGTCGCGTTGGGCCGGCACACGCGACGCCGCACTCGACGCGCAGCAGCGCAAGATGCTGCGCGACACGGCGAAGGAAATGCTCGACGAGACGGTCGATGCCGCGGACCGCATCGCGATTGCGCACGCCGCCGAGATCCTCGCGCTCCATGAGACGAATCCGCTGCGCGATGGCCTGACGTCAAGCGCCGACCATGCGCTGCGCGTCGAACGCCCGAAGTCGAGCTTCGGATCGTGGTACCAGTTCTTCCCGCGTTCCGAAGGCGCGACGAAGAACGAGGCCGGCGACATCGTCCCCGGCACGCTGCGCACCGCGATGAGCGGCCTCGAACGCGCGAAGGCCGAAGGCTTCACGATCGTCTATCTGCCGTCGTTGCTGCCTGTCGACGCCTCCGGCGCCGTGACCGACCACGCGTCGGTCGACCCGGCACTCGGCACATTCGATGATTTCAAGACCTTCGTCGAGTGCGCGCACAAGCTCGGCATCGAGGTCGCGCTTGACTTCGTGCTGCAGTTCGCCGCCGACACGATGTGGCGTGAGACGTACCCGCAATGGTTCCGCAACGATGGCACGATCGACTACGACAACGACTTCGCCGGCATCACGGAGGCGGTCGAGGCCGCGCTCGACGTATGGATCGAAGCCGGCGTCACGGCGTTCCACGTCTCCTCTCCCGAGGACGCCCCCGTGCGCCTGTGGCAGGATGTCATCGCGAACGTCACAAAGACGAACCCCCATGTCATGTTCCTCGCCGAGGACAGCGACCGGCCCTCGATGACGCGCGCGCTCGCCTATGCGGGCTTCACGCAGACCTATGGCACGTTCGCATGGCGCAACACGAGGCAGGAGGTCGACGAGTTCCTCGTCGAGACGAACTCGGACGCCGCGTTCTGGCAGCACAACGCGTTCTGGCCGACGACGCCGGAATCGCTCAGCAACTACCTGCGCGACAACGCAATCGCCGGCTACGCCGTGCGTGCCGTCCTCGCCGCGATGGGATCGCCGACGTGGGGGGTGACGAGCGGCTACGAACTCGTCGAGAACACACAGCGTGACGGCAGCGAAAAGCCGGCGGTCGACGAATACGGCACACCGCATGTACGCGACTGGGACCAGGCCGGCAACTACGGCATCGCCGAACTCGTCACGACGCTCAACGCCGTACGCGCCGCACACCCGGCCACAATGAGCTACCACAACCTCACGCTGCTGCCGAGCGCGAACCCGGCGATCCTCGCGTTCGCGCGCCAGACGCCGGCCGCATGCACCGGCACAGGCAAACCGGACACGCTCATCGTCGTCGTCAACCTCGACGGCCACCACGAGCAGCAATCGACGATCCACATCGACCTCAACGCGCTCGGACTGCCGACCAACGGCACGTACCGCGTCAAGGACGAACTCACCGGCCGTGAGTTCGATTGGAGCTGGGACAACTATGTCGCGCTTGCGCCGTGGGCGGATGTCGCGCACATCCTCAGCGTCGAATACTGACGGAACACGGACAACTTCCGGACGGGCGGATATGCGTCGGGGACGGCCCCAAGGCCGTCCCCGACGCATATCCGCATCCGCCGTACACCACGCGGCGTACGGCGGTGTATGGTGGTAGCGGGTTCATACTCACACAATCAATCAAGGAGAACACCATGGCAGATACGTTCAACGTCGTCGTCGAGATCCCGCGTGGATCGAAGAACAAATACGAAGTGGACCAGGCCTCCGGCCGCGTCTTCCTCGACCGTACGCTCTTCACGGCGATGGGCTATCCGGACGATTACGGCTACATCGACGGCACGCTCGGCGAGGACGGCGACCCGCTCGACGCGCTTGTCATGATCCCGGATTCGGTCTTCCCGGGCTGCATCATCGAATGCCGAGCCGTGGGCCTGTACCACATGGTCGACGAAGAGGGCGGCGACGACAAGGTGCTGTGCGTGCCGGCAGACGTCCGCTACGACAGCATCAAGGACATCTCCGACGTCTCCGAGTTCCACAAGGCCGAGATCAAGCACTTCTTCGAGCAGTACAAGGCGCTCGAGCCGGGCAAGGAGGTCATGCCGGGCGATTACTGGGCGGACGCCGCGACCGCCGAGAAGGAAATCAAGGCCGCGCGCGAGCGCCTCGCCACGAGTGAGAAGGCCGAGCACGACGCCGACAACGACGACTGATCCCATCCGTCCCCGCCCACAATGCGGGGAGGGACGATAGACGGCTGATGCGCGTTGAGCCCCGCCATCCGGCGGGGCTCAACCTTAACCTATTCTAGAGAAGAGCGACGGTGCCCTTTCCACCATCACACGAGCAACATTACCAAGACCGCGATACCAACGGCGCCGCCGGCGAGCATGACCGGCAGGAGCCCCATGCCGATCCATGGCGACCGCGCGTCGTCGAGCGGACGCGCGTCACGCAACCACATGCATGACATCATGCCGAGGAGCACGGCGACGGTCGCGACCGCGGCGACCGCGATGACGCGCACAGCCGTACCGACACCGTGCGCGTGGAACAGCATCGGCAGGAAGCACCATCCGGATGCCGCGATGCACGCGGCGCCGTCCATGACCATATGCGACATCTGCACGATCATGTCCGGGCGTGGGTTGCGCGCCATCTGACGCGCAAACGACACAACGACAAGGGCGACAAGGAGCACCGCGACGCCGGCGAGCCATGCGGCGACCGACAGGTAATCCGAGGCTTCGAGCACCGCCGGGCGCACATTGAAGACGAGTTCGCCAAGGAACGGCGTCGCCGCGCAGATCATCGACAGGAACCCGACGACGCACGCCGTGATGCGCCCCGGCACCCCATCGCGCAATGGCGCGAACAACGCGAAAAGCATGATGAAGAGGCCGACCGCGAACAGGATGAGCGAATAGATACCGCCGGCGACGCGTTCGCTTCCGGGGATGCAGGCGACCGCGACGAGGACGATGTATGCGACCGCCTGCACGAGCAGTGGCCCACGGACGGGAACGTCGGGGCTTGTCCGCAGTGCGTCACCCTGTTGCGCTTCGATGTGCCTTATACCCATTGCCATCCACCTTCGGTCCATGCGCGCGCCGTCCCTTGCGCGCCATCCGGCGCATGGCGGCCGCGCTTCCGTCGCTTCCCCTCCAATCTAGCCGCCGCCGCGCACATTCGCGCGACGCTCTTATGCTGGAACGCTTCAGACGCTCGTACCGTGCCTATCGGTACAATGTGTTACGCAAAGCGCGCCCGCGGCGCGCATGACGACGCAGACATCCGAAAAGGGGCGCATTGTGACGGATCTGACCTTGATGACCTTCTCCCATGACCCCGCTTCCGTGTTGCCTTCGCTCGCGCTCCTCTCCCACCGTGTACGTGTGCTGCCGATGGATGCCGCAAGCCTTGTGAAAATGCCGGAGAACACGATTCTGTTCCTCGATGGCCGCGATGACCTTGCGACTGCGAAGACATTGTGCCGTCTGATCCACGCTTCGGGACTGTCGACGCCGATCGTCCTCATCCTCACCGAGGGTGGCTTCACCGTCGTCACCGCCGAATGGGGTGTGAGCGATGTTGTCGTCTCGACTGCCTCCCCCGCCGAGGTCGAAGGGCGGCTGCGTCTCGTCTCCGAACGCGGCGCGACGACCCATATGGCCGCGTCGGGCGCCGCACCGGCCGACGACGAGCAGGAGGACGGGCTCATCCGTTCCGGTGACCTCGTCGTCGACATGAACGGATACACGGCGAACCTGCGCGGCATCCCAATCGACCTCGCGTACAAGGAATTCGAACTGCTCAAATACCTGGTCCAGCATCCAGGACGTGTGTTCACACGCGCGCAGCTGCTCCAGGAGGTGTGGGGGTACGACTACTACGGCGGCACGCGCACCGTCGACGTGCATATCCGGCGCCTGCGCGCGAAGCTCGGCGGCGAATACGAGCATGTCATCGGCACCGTCCGCAACGTCGGCTACCGCTTCGACCCGCCCGAGGACGACGAGGAACGCACCCAGGCGAAAACCGCCGCCGGGCATTCCCTTACCGAGCAATGAGCAATCGGCGATTGCCGGACGGTGTCGGGCGCGTGTAGGCTCGGATGGCATCCGATAGGACCGGGAGGCATCAGATGGCTGCGCAGGAATCGAAACGCGCGCGCGTCACGCGCATGCACGACGAGTACGACCGCCTGTGCGCATTCATCCCCGTCACGAAATGCCAGCTCGACTACACGACGCCGTTCGAGCTCATCGTCGCGACGGTGCTCAGTGCGCAGACGACCGACAAACGCGTCAACAGCGTCACACCGGCGTTGTTCGCACAGTACCCGGACGCCGACGCGCTCGCGCAGGCGAACATCGCCGACGTCGAGTCAATCATCCGTGTCCTCGGCTTCTACCGGATGAAAAGCAAACACATCATCGAACTCGCGCAGGCGCTCGTCGCGCGCTTTGGCGGCGAGGTGCCGCATACGATGGATGAGCTCACCTCGCTCCCCGGCGTCGGGCGCAAGACCGCGAACGTCGTGCTCGGCAACGCGTTCGGCGTGCCCGGCTTCCCCGTCGACACGCATGTCATCCGCGTGACGGGGCGCCTCGGATGGCGTGACACAGCGGGCAAACCATCCCCCGAGGCCATCGAACGCGACATCACCGCATGCTTCCCACGTGAGGAATGGACCGACCTGTCCCACCGCCTCATCATCTTCGGACGCAGCGTCTGCACGGCGCGTGCGCCGCAATGCGCATGGTGCCCGCTCAACGACTCATGTCCAAGCGCCGGCGACTTCCTCGGTGCGGCTCCGGCCACGAACCGCGCGCACACATCAGCGAAACGTGCGCGCGCATCAGCGAAGCGCACAGCGACGTGCACGCGGTAGCCGAGTGCCGGTATACTGCACAGTCATGGAAGAGAAGGACACACACAGCGACGGACGCCGCGTCGCGCCATGGATCGTGTTCATGGCGATCATCGCCGTCATCGCGATCGTCGCGGCGTTCTTCATCGTACGCGCAAAACGCGGCGGCACATTGCCCGGAAGCGGCGCCGTGCAATCGCAGCAGTCGTATACGGTCGCACTCACCGACCAACCAACATCGCTCGACATCCGTACGAACGACGAACGCGGCGTCGAACAGGCACTCGTCGGCAATGTCTATGAAACACTGCTGACGACAGGCGACGACGTCTCCATCGCCGCGAACCTCGTCGCTCGTTGGAGTGAGACGACCGACGGCCTGCGGTACTCCTTCATCCTGCGCGACGGCCTGCGCTTCGCCGATGGAAGCGCGCTCGACGCGAGCGCCGTCGTCACATCGTTGCAGGCCATCATCACCGACCACTATGTCGGATACGAGGACCTTGGCGACGTCGCGCAAATCAGCAACCCAAGCGCGTCACAATTCACGATCACATTGCACAAGCCGAACCCACGGTTGCTGTACGCGCTCACCGGGCGCGCCGGCATCGTCTACAACATCAAGGGCGCGCACGCCGACGGCGACGGATACGCGACGCACGCGTACGGTTCGGGACCGTTCACGGTCGACCGCGTCGACGGACGGTCGATCACACTCAACCGCAACGCCGACTATTGGGGGCGCCAAGCAAGCGCCGCACATGTCACACTCACCTATTACAACTCCGACGACGCACTCGCCGACGCACTCGAACACGGTGACGCGGACGTCGCCCTTCCGCGCTCCGCGGGCGCCGCCGCACGTCTCGCGAAGAACGAATCACTCCACGTCTCCGACGGCCTCGGCATGCGCCAGACGCTCCTCGCACTCAACAGCGCACAGGAAAGCCCGTTCTCCGACGTACAGGTGCGGCAGTTCACACGGTACGCAATCGATGCGGCCGAAATCGCGAAGACACAACCCGACGCGGCGGCGCAGCTGAGCGGACCGATCGGACGGCTGCAGCCCGGGTACACCGATCTGAATGACCTGTTCCCCCACGACCCTGAAAAAGCCGCGTCGATGCGCACCTATTTCTCGTATGGGTATTTCAGACCGTTCACCGTCCTCACCGACGAACAACACCGCGCACTCGGCGAACAGATCACCGCAACCCTCACCGACGTCGTGTCGATGCCGGCTACACTCGAAGTCGTCGACACGGCGACGCTCACGAAGCGCGTCGCCGACGGCGATTACGCGTGCGCGCTCACGACGTTCGAAGGTGCCGACGGCTATATGCGGTTCGTCGACGGATCCACGATGTTCCACTACCAGAACGGCGAAGCACAACGCGCATACAACGATGCGCTCGCGAAGACGAACTACAACGGGTACCGGGAAACGATGCGCACATTCGACACGGTCGTCAGTCAGGACGCGGCGAGCGCATGGCTCTACGAGAACAAGGATTTCGTCGCCACGAAAGCGTCCGTCGGCGGCATCCCCGCCGAGAATTCGTCATGGCGGCTGCAGCTCGCCGGGCTCACGAACGGTGTGCGCGGCAACTGAACCCAGCGAACCACAACGCGCATGAAACCGCCCGTCCGGACCCGCGTTCCGCACACCGCGAAACGCCGGCCATAGGCCGTGCGCGGCGCCGCCATGATGTCATAGACGCTTTTTAGACTGACGGTTATGACTGATAGCGAAGACATCTCCATCAGCGCCAATCTCACCCCCCTCCCCGACCGCGTAGGCGTGGACGGCCTTGAGGACAAATGGCGCAGCGTCTGGGACGAAGACGGCACCTACACATTCCACAACCCCGGCGAACGCAGCGCCGTCTACTCGATCGACACACCGCCGCCGACCGTGTCCGGCCATCTGCACGTCGGCCACGTGTTCTCGTATACGCATACCGACATCATCGCGCGCTACAAGCGCATGAACGGCTTCGAGGTCCTCTATCCGATGGGCTGGGACGACAACGGCCTGCCGACCGAGCGCCGCGTGCAGAACTACTACGGTGTGCGCGTCGATACGTCGCTGCCGTACGACCCTGATTTCCAGCCGCCGTTCGAAGGCACGGAAGGCAAGAAGATCCAGGCGAAGGATCAGGTACCGTGTTCGCGCCGCAACTTCATCGAACTATGCGAACGCCTCACGGCGCAGGATGAGAAGCTCTTCGAGAACCTGTGGCGCCGCCTTGGCCTGTCGATCGACTGGACGCAGACGTACCACACGATCGGCGAGCATCCGCGCCGCGTCGCGCAGAAGGCGTTCCTGCGCAACCTCAAGCGTGGCGAAGCCTACCAGAAGGACGCGCCGGGCCTGTGGGACGTCACGTTCCAGACGGCCGTCGCGCAGGCTGAGCTCGAATCGCGCGAATACCCGGGCTTCTACCACCGTATCGCGTTCCGTTTCGAGGATGGCACGCCGATCTACATCGAGACGACGCGCCCCGAACTGCTTTCGGCATGCGTCGCGCTCATCGCGCATCCGGACGATGAACGCTACAAGCCGTTCTTCGGCAAGACGGTCACGTCCCCGCTCTACCACGTCGAGGTCCCCGTGCTCGCCCATCCGGCGGCCGAGAAGGACAAGGGCGCCGGCATCGCGATGTGCTGCACGTTCGGTGACATGACCGACGTCGAATGGTGGCGCGACCTGCATCTGCCGACACGTCCGATCATCCAGCGCAACGGCCGCATCATCATGGAGACACCCGACTGGATCCAGAACGCCGAAGGCCGCGAACGCTTCGCGGCGATCGAAGGCAAGACGACGTTCTCGGCGCGCAAGGAAGTCGTCGAACAGCTCCAGGCCGCCGGTGACATGGACGGCGAACCGAAGCCGACGATGCGTATGACGAACTTCTATGAGAAGGGCGACAAGCCGCTCGAAATCGTCACCTCGCGCCAGTGGTACCTGGAGAACGGCGGCACGAACAAGCGCCTCAACGCCGAACTCATCGAACGAGGCAAGGAACTCAACTTCTACCCCGACTTCATGCGCGTGCGCTACGAGAACTGGGTCCACGGCCTCAACGGCGACTGGCTCATCTCGCGCCAGCGCTTCTTCGGCGTCCCGTTCCCACTGTGGTATGCGCTCGACGAGCACGGCGAACCCGACTATGCGAACCCGCTCACGCCGGACGAGGACCGTCTGCCGATCGACCCGTCCATCGACGTGCCGGAAGGCTACACCGAGGAGCAGCGCAACCAACCGGGCGGATTCATGGCCGAACCGGACATCATGGACACGTGGGCGACATCGTCGCTCACACCGCAGATCGTCACGAAGTGGGCGGAACCGGGCGACGAGAACGAACGGTTCTTCAAGTCGACGTTCCCGATGGACCTGCGCCCCCAAGGACAGGACATCATCCGCACGTGGCTCTTCAGCACAATCGACCGCGCCGACCTTGAAAACCACTGCCTGCCGTGGGCGAACGCGACACTCTCGGGGTGGATCCTCGATCCCGACCACAAGAAGATGTCGAAATCGAAGGGCAACGTCGTCGTCCCGAACGAACCGATCGAGAAATTCGGCGCCGACGCCGTGCGCTACTGGGCGGCATCCGCGCGCCTCGGCCTCGACGCGACGTATGACGAAGGCCAGATGAAAATCGGCCGCAGGCTCGCGATCAAACTCCTCAACGCGACGAAGTTCGCGCTCGCGATCGGACGTGAGGACGAGCAGCACCACGTCGGCGAAGCGGCGACGGCCACATGGAACCCGAAGGACGTCACCGAACCGCTCGACCGCGCCGCGATGGCGAAGATGGCGAAGGTCGTCTACGACGCGACCGAATCACTCGAGAACTACGAGCATTCGAAGGCGCTCGAAACGATCGAGGACTTCTTCTGGCAGTTCTGCGACGACTACATCGAACTCGTCAAGAACCGCGCGTACGGCACCGCGGAATCGACCGGCAACACGCCGAGCCCGCAGGCCGTGCGCTCGGCGCGCACGACGCTCGGCCTCGGCCTCGACGCGTTCGCACGCCTGCTCGCGCCGTTCCTGCCGTATACGACGGAAGAGGTGTGGAGCTGGATGCACGCGGGTGAAGGCTCCGTGCACCGCGCGCCGTGGCCGAAGCCGCTCACCTACGCGGCGGCCGCGTTCAAGGCGTCGCCCGACCTGCTCGCACAGGCCGGACAGGCGCTCACGGCGCTGCGTGGCATCAAGTCGAAGGCGAAGGTCTCGATGAAGACGCCGATCCTGTCCGTCATGCTCAACGTCAACAACGAACTGCGCGACGCGCTCGCGCCCGCGCTCGGCGACATCGCCGAAGCGGCGCGCGTGACCGGCAAGATCACATTGCGCAAGGCGAGCGACCTCATGGAGAAGTACGCGCGCCCAAAGGACGGTGCGGACGACGGCGAGACGATGGGCGCCGATGGCAATGCGGCGCCTCAGGAAGCGGTCGAGGAGACGATCATCGTCGCCGACAGCGAACTGGGCGAACCTCCGGCGAAGAAACAGAAGCAGTGAACACGGTCCGTCACCGACGGACATGATGCGATGCATATGGTGTGGGCCCCGCGGAATTCTTCCGCGGGGCCCACACCATATTATTCATATTCATCGTGCCGTCCATCGATCAATCACTCATGTCGCCTTGTGCACGATGAGGAATCGTGTGTCGAGCACATCGGCGATGCCTGCGTGCATCGGCCCGTGCGAGAGCGCACCCGCAAGCGCGCCGCCCTGCGCCGCCGCGTCCGCCGTCGCATCGAGCGCCGGCCGCGCCGACGCGATGCGGACCGTCTCGTCGATGAGCGGCTGCGTATTCGCGGCAATGAATGTGCGCTCCCATGGATTCGCGTCGACAAGTGACATCCATTCGTCCTCGGAGATCGCCGTCGGCGACCGTCCCCTACGCGCATGCGAGGATGTGCCGTCGTCCGATGTCCCGGATGTCGTCGTACCGCCGCCGTCACCGGAACCACTGGAACCGCCGCCTATCGATGTTGTGACCGATCCCGCGTATTTCGAGATGTCGGCGGATGCGTCGTTGTCCGAAGGCGTCACGAGCGTCGACATATCCTTCACGCCATGTGCGGCCTGTGTGCGGCGCTGCGCGTCGGCGATGCGCTGCGCGCGGCGCACACGTGGCGCGCCGCCGAGCGGTTCGGCGAGCCAATGCTCGTATGCCGTGCGCATAAGCGCCGCATCGCGCATGACCGGCTGCAGCTGCGCTGAGACGGCCGCGTCGGACGTCGTGTCCGTACCGACGGACGCGATCTCATCCGGGAAGCGTTGCAAGATCTGTTCCGCTGCGTTCGCGGCACCCGTATGCTCGCGCGCGGACGCGAGCGCCGCCATCGCCGCGTCGACGCCTTCCTTGTCCGCACCGAGCGTGCCTTCGCCGCCCTGCGCGTTCGTCGCTTCGATTGCCTGCGTGGACATTGCGTTTGCGCGGCCGACGTCGCCGCCGGTGAGGTCGTTGAGGTTTGATGTATAGACGTCGGTGTACGCCATCGAATACGGGATCATCGCGCGCGACAGCTGCCCTTGGCCGTCCGCGTACATCCGCGCGCCGATGCGCGCCTGTTCGCCCGCCGTCCGTTTGAGTTCGTCGGCGAGTCCTTCCGTGCCCTGCTGCCGTATGCGGGTGATGATGCGGTCGACTTCGTCGGCGGCTCCAGTGTGCTGATGCGCGTCCGATACGTTGTTGACGGCCGTCGCGAGTCCTGTCACGGCGTGCGCGAGCGGCGTGTCGCCCTTGAGTTCGCCCGCGGTGCCCATGAGCGCCGTCATTTGCGTCTTCGTGCCGACCGATCCTGACAGATGGTTCGTGTATGAGCCGACATAGGCGGCCATGTAGTCGTGGAACGCCCGTTGGTGCTCGTCGCCGCGTTTCGCGATTTCCTGTTTCGCGAGTGTGCGTTCCTGGTCGCGCAATGCCGTCAGTGTCTTGCTGAGTGCGGCGTTCGCACCGTCATCCGTGTGCGCGGACGTCGTGACGGAGCCGGTGAGCGCCGCCGATTGTGTCCCGAGTGCGCGCAGTGCGGCGCCGTATTCGTCCGTCGATGCCGCGGACAATGCGGCGACGGTGACATCGCCCATCGAGAATTTCGTCGCGTCGATGAAGACGCGCATGTCGAGCGTTGCGCCGGGCGCGGCGGTCGACGACACGACGATCGTGTTGCCGTCATGGATGACGGCGACGTCGTCATCGGCGCTCACGTCGTTCGCGCATTGCGCGGGCACCGTGAACATCGCGAACGTACGCAGTTGCTGCGCATACCGTCGCATGTCGAGGTCAGCGAGGTCGTCGGGCGCGACGCGCACATGCACCTGGACGGTGCCGGTCGCGCCGTCGAGCGCGGCCGCGTCGACGTTCGGACCGTTGAGCGCATAGTCGACGTGCACCGTCCACGGCATCCTCGCGCGCGTCGTAATCCGTGCCACGCCGCCGCCCGACGTCGGTTCGACATAGTAGCGGCGCGCACCGTTTCCCGTCGAGGGGACGACGGCGAACACGTCGTGTCGTGCGAACCGCTCAGCGGCGGCGTCGGAGGAGATGGCGCGCACCGCGCCGCCGCGCGCGCCGGACGCGGCGGCGACGCATGGCGCGGCCGTGAGCGCGACGGTGAGCGCCGCCGCGCATGCATGGATCCATCGTATGCGCATGTCCCGTCTCCTTCCGCCATCCATCCTTGCCGCCCCCAGCCTACCCATGTCGTCGGGAAGTCCTCCGTCGGCGAAGCGGCGTCCCCACGGTCACGCGAAGATGTCGAGGACACCCGCGTCGCCGCCCGCGTCGGCGATGCGGCGGTGCCGGTTCTTCGTCTCCGTGACGACGAATTCCCGGTACTGTTCGGCGATATGCGTATCAAGGCCCGCGCCTTGCGCGACAAGACGCAGCCGTTCCATCTGCTGTTCCTCGCGCGCGTAGTCAGCGGGTGCGAATCCGGCGCGCGCCTTGAGCGCGCCGACTTGTGCGGTCGCTTTGAACCGTTCGGCGAGAAGCGCGACGATCGCCATATCGATGTTGTCTATCGACGCGCGCAATGTGTCGATGCGCGCGACGATGCGCTTCGTCTGTGGATCATCGGATTGCGCGAGCGCATCGATGTCGGTTCCTTCTTCGCGCGCGGCGGCGCGCCAGTCATCCTCCGTGGTGGTCATGCTCCCACATTACCGTGCTGTGTGGTTAGTGCGCCGCGTGCGATATCACTGTCCGAAATAGTGATGCAGCACCATCCTCGTCACGGTGCGCGCGGGAATAGCACGTTGGATGGTGTTGAGCAGGTCCTCGAGCGCGTGGACGGATGGGACGCGCACGACAATCATGTAGTTCGTCGCACCGGACACGGCGTCACATGAGACGACTCCCCCAATGCGCCTGAGTATCGTGGGGACGGCATCGATGTCGCCCCCGTAGCGGTCGGTCGGTGTCACGTCGACGTACGCGCTTACCGGTTTGCCGGTGAGTTCGTAGTTGATGTCGGCGCGGTATCCTTCGATGACGCCACGTTTCTCAAGTTTCTGCACACGCGACTGTGTCGCGGAGATGGAGAGCGAGGCCGCTTCGGCGAGCTGTGCGAGCGTCATGCGCCCGTCTTGCTCAAGCAGTCTGAGGATGATGTCGTCCTTCTCGTCGAGCGCGGCTCCTCCACCAGCATCATTGTTCGATGTCATGACCACGCGCCTTTCCTCCATACAGCTCTTGTTTCCACGATAGCTGTCAGGATGCGGTGCCATCAGTGTGCATACGCCGATAGCGTCGCCGGAGGACACAAATTGCAAACGTGCGCAATAACGGCCGTGCGGTGCCGCTGGGTTGTCATCGGCACCGCACTCCGTCACCAACCGGGCGTGTCGGAACGCCGTCAGCTGTTCGCGTTGCCGAGCGAATTGCCGCCCTGCTGCACGATTGCCGAGAAGAAATCGCGGTTCGTCATCGTCTTCTTGAGGCGCGGCACAAGCGTCTGGTACGCCTGTTCCGGTTCGAGTCCGCCAAGCAGGCGGCGCAGGCGGTAGATGATCGGCAGTATCTGCGGATCGGTGATGAGCTCCTCGCGGCGTGTGCCGGACGCGTTGATGTCGACGGCGGGGAACATGCGCTTGTCGGCGAGTTCACGGCTCAGGCGCAGCTCCATGTTGCCGGTGCCCTTGAATTCCTCGAAGATGACCTCGTCCATCTTCGAACCGGTCTCGACGAGCGCCGACGAGATGATCGTGAGCGAGCCGCCGTTCTCGATGTTGCGCGCGGCGCCGAAGAACTTCTTCGGCGGATAGAGCGCCTGCGCGTCGACACCACCCGAGAGGATGCGTCCCGACGCAGGTGCCGCGATGTTGTAGGCGCGCGCGAGGCGCGTCATCGAATCAAGCAGCACAACGACGTCCTGACCGAGTTCGACGAGGCGCTTCGCGCGTTCGATCGCGAGTTCGGCGACGGTCGTATGGTCGGCGGCCGGACGGTCGAACGTCGACGAGATGACTTCGCCCTGCACGGTGCGCTCCATATCGGTGACCTCTTCGGGACGTTCGTCGACGAGCACGACCATGAGGTACACCTCGGGGTTGTTCGTTGCGATCGCGTTCGCGATGTTCTGCAGCGTGATCGTCTTGCCGGCCTTCGGCGGCGAGACAATGAGACCGCGCTGGCCCTTGCCGATCGGCGAGACGATGTCGATGAGGCGTCCCGTCAGGCGGTTCGCCGTCGTCTCCATCTTGAGTCGTTCGTTCGGATAGAGCGGCGTGAGCTTGCTGAACTGCGGACGGCGTGCGGCTTCCTCGACGCTCATCCCGTTGATCGAATCGATTGACTGCAGCGGCACGAACTTCTGGCGCTGGTTGCGGCGGTCGCCTTCATGCGGCGCGCGGATCGAGCCTTTCACCGCGTCGCCCTTGCGCAGGCCATACTTCTTGATCTGACCCATGCTCACATAGACGTCGTTCGGCCCCGGAAGGTATCCGGACGTGCGAATGAACGCATACGAATCGAGCACATCGACGATGCCGGCGACCGGGACGAGGTCGTCACGCTGTCCGTTCGCGTCGTCGTGCCGGTTCTCGTTGTCGCGTCCGCGTCCGCGGCGGTTGCCGCGGTCGTTGCGGTTGCTGCGGTCATTGCCCCGTTCCGCGCGTCCGCGGCGGTTCTCACGCTGCTGCGGCTCGTCATGGCCATGCGATGGCACACCCGGGAGCGAGTCGAGGATCTCGTCGAGGTCGACGTTCTCGGTTTGATGCGCTGGCATGCGGCGGCGGCGCGGCGCGGCGTCGTCATGGCCGTGGCGTGCAGCGCGCTGCTCGGCGCCTTCGCCGCGGTGTGCGCGGCGCTTCGGCTGTTCGTCGAGGTTGAGCGAATCAAGGAGCGACGATTGCTGCGCGTCCGTGTCCTCGTCACCACGGCGCTTGCGCACACGGCGGGCCGTGACATGCATTTCCATGTTGCTTTCCGGCTTCGGCGCATCGACGGCGATTTTCTTCGATTTCGCCGACGCGTCCTGCGCGCGCACGGCACTCGCTGGGGGCGCCGGCTGTTCGACGGCTGCATCGGTCTGCTCGGCGGCCGGGTTCTTCACCAATTCGGCGGATGTGTCGGATTTGCCGGGCTTCGGCGCGCGCACGGTGACCCCCGCCGGCGCGGTTTCGCCGTTGCGCGCGGCCTGCAGCGTTGCAAGCAATGCGCCCTTGCGCATCGTCGAGACTCCGCGCAGACCCATCTGCTTGGCGAGTTCCTTGAGCTCAGGAAGCTTCATGTCTTCTAGTTTCGAGGTTGTAGCCACTTGGTTGTGCCTTTCTTCGGCCATGCTTGCAATACGTCGCCATGGCTTAACACAGGGGTTGCGAATATATGAACGGTGCGAAGCGCTGATGTCGGCGTCATATGTTCGCGAAAAGGAAACGCCCGAATCCGTATCGGACGTTATACACAATAACCGCAACGCACGACGAGCAGCGCGTCACGGCATGCCCTGCCGTCGGCATCGGCGTATGGAAACGCGATGGGCGGCCCCGCGTGTGCGGGGCCGCCCATCGCGGCGGCGTCATTTGGCTTCGTGGTAGGACTTGTCGGTGTTGACCGACCAGATGTTCTCCTTCGAGGCTTTGCCGGTCTTGATGTTGCCGACCGCCTCGATCGCCGTCGCCATCGAATGGTCCATGTTGTTGTAGCGGTGCTGCCCGTTGCGCCCAACGCAGTACAGGTTGCCGAAGGAATCGAGGTAGTCGATCACGGACGGCATCTCGTCATACGTGTCGAAATACGCAGGATACGCCTTCTTGACGCGTTCACGGTGCGAGTCGAGCACTTCGTGCGTCCCGTTGATGACGCCCATGCGCGTGAGCTCGCTTATCGCGAAGCGCGTCGCCTCGTCATCGGTCATATTCCAGAAGTCGTCGCCTTCCTCGCAGAAATATTCGAGACCGATCCAGACGGTGTCGTCAACGTCCTTGACGAGGTACGGGCTCCAGTTGTTGAAGATCTGCAGGCGGCCGACCTTGTATCCCGGGTCCTGCACATAGATCCAGCAATCCGGCACGATCGGCGGGTTGCCGAGCGTCGGGATATCGGTCGTGTTCTTGAGCTTGAGGTGCTTGACGAGGAGACCGACCGTCACGAAGTCGCGGTACGGCAGGCCCTCGGCGACGCGGACGAGATCCTTCGGCGCAGGCTTCGCGCCGTTGTCGATCGCTTCAACGAGGTCCTTGACCGGCATCGACGAGATGAAATCGTCCGCTTCGAGCGTCGTGCGCACGCCGTGCTCGTCCTCATACACGAGCGACGCGATCGCGCCGTCGCGTTCGTTGAGTTCGACGACCTTCGCGCCTTTGATGATCGTCACGCCCGCGTCCTCGGCGTTCTTCGCGACCGTCTCCCACAACTGCCCCGGTCCGAGCTTCGGATACCAGAACTCCTCGATGAGCGACGTCTCGACCTCTTCGGCGTTGCGCGTCTTCGGCAGCACCTTCTGGAACGCGTTCTTGAGCACGCCCATGATGCTCAGACCCTTGACTCGCTGCGAGCCCCAATCGGCCGAGATGACCGACGGATGGCGACCCCACAGCTTCTCGGTATAGCCTTCGAAGAACATCGAATAGAGCTTGCGGCCGAAACGGTTGATGTAGAAGTTCTCGAGATTGTCCTCCGGGAGCTTGTGGAAGACCGATTTGAGGTACGAGCATCCTGCGACGACGGTGAGCTTCGGGCCCATCGCCTTGAGCGTGTTCATCGAAAGCGAAATAGGATAGTCGAAGAAGTGCTTGTTCCAGAAGATGCGCGAAACACGGTGGCGCTTGAGCATGACCTTGTCCGTCTTCTCCGGATCGGGGCCGCCGGGTTCGAGGTCATGCGTTCGGCCGAGCTTTTTGTCGTCGTATGACGGCGCGCCCTGCAGCGGAAGCGTATCCTCCCACCAGCGCATGATGCGCTCGTCCTTCGAGAAGAAGCGGTGGCCGCCGATGTCCATACGGTTGCCGTCATGCTTGACGGTGCGCGCGATGCCGCCGAATTCCTGCGATTCCTCGAGGACCGTTACATCGTATTTGTCCGCGCCGCCGTCCTTGATGAGTTCCCAGGCGGCCGTGAGACCGGCGGGGCCGCCGCCGATGATCACCACGGTTTCCTTTTCAGACACGTTCGCGTTCTCCTTCAACACTGGTTGATGATGAAAGTCATCTCTGAATCATTCGTATGACGTATCCTGTCACAGGACAGCGCACAAGCCATGATGATGGCATCTCCAGCCAGTCTAACGGCCCCCATGTCCATCCTCGGTGTTCCGGGCTTCCCTTATCCATGTCCCTGTGTCTCGGACACATGAGCGCGCGGCGCAACCGGGCATCGGACAAATGTGCCGTCAGATGCCGTCGGGGATGTCGATGTCGCTCTTCTGCACCTCTTCGACGTTGACATCCTTGAACGTCACGATGCGCACGTTCTTGACGAAACGGTTCGAACGGTACACGTCCCACACCCATGCGTCGGAGAGCTGCACGTCGAAGTAGACGTCCTGCCCCGCCGAACGGACGTTGAAGTCCACTTTGTTCGCGAGATAGAACCTGCGTTCCGTCTCGACGACGTAGGTGAACAGTTTGATGACGTCGCGGTATTCCTTGTACAACGCCAGTTCGGCGTCGGTTTCATAGTTGTCGAGGTCTTCGGCGCTCATGGTCGTTCGGTCCGTCTCCTTGTCGTTCGTCCGGTCATTTGTCGTCATCCGCGGTCGTGCCACGGCGGTTGCGGTCACGTCCGAGCGTGCGCCACCACGCCTTCTTCGACGTGTTGCGCTCCGAACTGTTGTACGGCCACGCGTTCTCGGCATCGAGCGTCTCACCGGCGAGCCGTTCGGCGTCGGCGCGCATCGTCTCACCGACCGACGGTGCTCGCTCCGTGCGCGCGTGCTGCTGTACGGCGGCCTCGGCCGTGCGCTTGCGCTCGTCGTCGATGTCCTTCATGAGCCCGGCTTCGCGCAGCTGCTGCTTCTTGATCGCCATCGAATGCTCGTGCAGCGAGAGCGCCTTCTCCATGCCCGGGTTCGTCGTGATGACGTGCATGCCGAACGCGTCCATCGCACGCACCGGATCGAATTCATCGACGAGCGTGTCGAGCACGTTGAGGTCCTGGTATTTGCCGAGGCGGTTGTCCCACAGCGCGTCGCGCGACGTGCCGGACGGCACGAAGCCGAGCGACTGGTACACGGAGAACGTGCGTGTGTTCTTCTCGGGTACAGCGACCCATATACGGTGGAGCCCGAGCCCTTCCGGCTGTTCGGCGAAACCATACGTCATGACGCGAGGCATCGCGTCACGCGAATAGCCGCGGCCGCGGAAATCCTTGCCGAGCACGACCTGGATGCGCGCCGAATGCGCCCAGCCGTCTATATCGATGAGGAAGATCATGCCGAGGAACTCGGTCGCGTTGTGCGCGTTGACCGGCTCGTCGTCATGGTCGTCCGGCGTCGTCATCAACGCCCATGCGATCGTGCGTCGGCGCTCCGGGTCGTCGATGCCACTGCCGACATCGGTGCCGTCTGCCCATGCCTCCGACCGGCGCACCCACGCGTGCACGGCAGCGCGTTCCGCGACACGGTCCTTGCCGGTTATGCCGGACGCGTTCACATATGCGTCAAGGCGATCCATAAGCGGCAGGTCCTCCGATGTGGCCGGCCGCAGATACACCATCTCCCCCAGGATGTCGGGTATCGTGATGCGCGTGGGCAATACGCGTGGCCGCTCCCTCTCCTCTTCGCTGCGTTCGTCACTGTGCGTCATATCATTCCTTTGATTGGCTCCCGGAGCAATCCCTCATCTCCGGTCTTGCCATTGTAGTGTACGCCCATGTCCTTCGCGCCCCGATGTCCAGATGCACGCGTGGCACAGGCCACTGCCGGCCCGGACATGGGTGCCGGAATACACGCGGGGCGGGGTGCGGTTCAAATGCCGCGCCCCGCCCCGGGATGCCGTTGGTACGGCGTGGATGTGGATCAGCCCTTGATCTTCTCAAGGACGATCTTCGTGACGGCCTTCGCGTCGGCCTGACCCTTCGTCGCACGCATGACGGCGCCGATGATCGCGCCCATAGGCTTCATGTTGCCGCCTTTGAGCTTCTCGACGACGTCCGGGTTCGCGTCAAGCGCCTCTTGGACGGCCGCCTGCAACGCGCCGTCATCGGAGACGACCTTGAAGCCGTGGGCCTCCACGATCTGCTCCGGCGTACCCTCGCCGGCGAGCACGAGGCTCACCGTCTGTTTCGCGAGCTTGTCGTTGAGCTTGCCGTCTGCGATGAGGCGTTCGACGTCGGCGACCGCCTGTGCGTCGATCGGCAGTTCCTCGAGACTCATGCCCTTCGCGTTCGCCTCACGGGAGAGCTCGCCGAGCCACCACTTCTTCGCGCCCGCCGGCGTCGCGCCGAGTTTGACGGTCTCCTCGATGAGGTCGAGCGCGTCGGCGTTGATGACGTCGCGCATCTCGGTGTCGGAGAACTTCCATTCGCCCTTGAGGCGGTTGCGGCGCTCGCGCGGCATCTCCGGCATGACCTTGCGGATCTCCTCGACATGCTCGGGCGTGATGTGGAGCATGACGAGGTCCGGATCGGGGAAGTAGCGGTAATCGTCGGCGTCCGACTTCACACGGCCGCCCGCGGTCGACTGCGACGCCTCATCCCAATGGCGCGTCTCCTGCAGAATCTCGCCGCCCTTGTCGAGGATCGCCGCCTGACGGCGGATCTCGTACTGGATCGTGCGTTCGATGCCGCGGAACGAGTTGACGTTCTTCGTCTCGGAACGCGTGCCGAAGGGGTCGGCGGGGTCACGACGCAGCGAGACGTTGACGTCGGCGCGCATGTTGCCCTGCTCCATGCGGGCATGCGAGATGTTGAGCGCACGCACGATGTCACGGATGGCACGCATGTAGGCACCTGCGATTTCCGGGCCGCGGTCGCCAACGCCGGTGATCGGCTTCGTCACGATCTCGATGAGCGGCACGCCCGCGCGGTTGTAGTCGACGAGCGAATGGTCGGCGCCCTCGATGCGTCCGTCGGCGCCGCCGACGTGCGTGTTCTTGCCGGCGTCGTCCTCGATGTGCGCGCGTTCGATCGGCACACGGAACACGGTGCCGTCCTCGAGTTCGACGTCGAGGTAACCTTCGCCGTTCGTCGGCTTGTCGTACTGCGAGATCTGGTAGTCGCGCGGCATATCCGGATAGAAGTAGTTCTTGCGCGCGAACTGGCTCCACTCGTTGATCTGGCAATGCAGCGCGAGGCCGAGCTTGATCGCGTAATCAACCGCGGCCGCGTTGATGACAGGGAGCGAACCCGGCAGGCCGAGGCTCACCGGCGTGAGCTCGGTGTTCGGCTCGGCGCCGAACGAGATCGGGGCCGGGCAGAACAGCTTGGTGTTCGTGCTCAGCTCGACATGCGTCTCCAGGCCGATGACCGGATCGAACTTCTTGACGGCCTCGGAATACTTCATGAGTTGTTCAGCCATAATTACTTTCCTGCCACCTTCACTTGTTCAGTCCATCGAGCCACGGCGTCTTGAGCGAACTCCAGATCGGGGCGCCCCAGCTTTCCTCTAGCGCCGCTTCGAGCGCCGCCGCCGGTTTGTACATCACTTCGTCGCGCTGCTGTGGCGCGATGAACTGGAAGCCGACCGGCAGGCCGTCGTCGGACAGGCCCGCCGGGATGCTCATCGCCGGCACGCCGGCGAGGTTCGCCGGAATCGTCGCGATGTCGTTCATGTACATCGCGAGCGGGTCGTCCATCTTCTCACCGAAGCGGAATGCCGTCGACGGGCTCGTCGGGGAGACGAGGACGTCGGCCTGTTCGAAGGCCTTGCGGAAATCGTCGATGATGAGCGTGCGCACCTTCTGTGCCGAACCGTACCACGCGTCGTAGTAGCCGGCGGACAGTGCATACGTGCCGAGGATGATGCGGCGCTTGACCTCGTCGCCGAACCCCGCCTCACGCGTGTAGGACATCATGTTCGCGGCCGTCTGCGGCACATCCTCCGGCGGCATGACGCGCAGGCCGTAACGCATGCCGTCGTAGCGGGCGAGGTTCGAGCTCACTTCGGACGGCATGATGATGTAGTACGCGCCGAGCGCGTACGTGAAGTGCGGGCACGAGACCTCGACGACTTCGGCGCCCATGTCCTCGAGGCGTTTGACGGCCTCATTGAAGCGCGCCTCGACGCCCGGCTGGAAACCGTCGCCGTTGAGCTCCTTGACGAGGCCGACCTTCATGCCCTTGAGGTCGCGGTTGTCGAGGCCGTCACGCGCGGCGGCGACCATCGGGCGCGGCCCTTCGGGAAGCGATGTCGAGTCGCGCTTGTCATGGCCACCGATAATCTCCTGCAGCAACGCGGAGTCGAGGACGGTGCGCGAGACGGGGCCGATCTGGTCAAGCGACGACGCCATCGCGATCGCTCCGAAACGGGAGACGCCGCCGTACGTCGGCTTGACGCCTACGGTGCCGGTGAGCGCGCCCGGCTGGCGGATCGAGCCACCGGTGTCGGTGCCGAGCGCGATCGGGGCCTCGAACGCGCTCACGGCCGCGGCCGAGCCGCCGCCCGAGCCACCGGGGACACGTTCGACATCCCACGGGTTCGACGTGCGCTGGAACGCCGAATGCTCGGTCGACGAGCCCTGCGCGAATTCGTCGAGGTTCGTCTTGCCGAGGATCGGCATATGGGCCGCCTTGAGCTTCTCGATGACGGTCGCATCATACGGCGGCACCCAGCCTTCGAGGATGCGCGACGCGGCGGTCGTCTCGATGCCCTTCGTCACGATCATGTCCTTGATCGCGATCGGGACACCGGCGAGCTCGGGCAGCTCGGCCTTCTCCTCGTCGGACAGGTTGTCGTAGGCGTCGGCCTGCTCGAGCGCGCTTTCACCGGCGACCTTGAGGAACGCCTTGATCGTCGGCTCGGCGGCGTCGATGACGTCGAGCTCGGCGGCGACGAGGTCACGGCTCGAGACCTCCTTGTCGCGCAGTTTGCGCGCCATGTCGTATGCGGACAGCTTGACGAGTTCGTTGGTGTCGGTCATGTCACTCCTCCCCCAGAATCTGCGGCGCGACGAACATGCCGTCCTCGGTCGCGGGTGCCGCCGCGAGCACTTCGGACTGGTCGAGCGGTTTGACCGGGACGTCAGGGCGCAGATAGGCCTCGAGCGGGACCGGGTTGGCCGTCGGGACGACGTCGTCAGTCGCGACCTCCTGGACGGAGTTGATCGATTCCGCGATGACGTTGAGCTCGCTCTGCATACGGGTTATTTCCTCGTCGGTGAGCGCGATTCGGGCGAGGTCGCCCAAATGGATGATTTCTTCACGTGTGAATGTTGGCATGGTTTCCACTATACGAACCAAATGTGACGAGGCGTCCACGCAAATGGACACGGGCGTCACTTCACGTCGCGGCGGGACATGAGCAGTACGCCGACCGCGTAGATGACGGCGGCCCACAGCGCGAAGATCGCGCCGGCGACGCCCCATGACGGCTGGAAGGGCTTCGCGCCGCCGATGAGGAGCGCCGAGGCGACGTCGTTCGAGAACGTGCTCGCGCCGGCGCCGACGAACGCCGTGAGCGCATTCGCCGGAAGGCAGTTGTTGACCGATGTGATCCACACGTATCGGCGCCCGAGCAACTGCGCCATCTGCAGGACCGACGGCACGATCGCGAACAGGACGATGACGCACAACACGCCGCCGACCGTCGAACGGCATATCGCGCCCATACCCATCGCGAGCACGGCGCCGACGGCCATCGCGAGCGGCAGGCCGAGCAATGTGACGGCCGGCATCGCGGCGGGCATCGCATCCGCGCCGGTCGTCACATGTGAGCCGGCGAGGAGCGCGGCGCATCCCCATGCGACGCACACACCGGCGAACGCCGCAAGGAACGCGACCGCGCCGACGACGAGCGCCTTCGCGTGCATGAACATCGCTCGGCGCGGATTCACCGTGAACGACGAGACAATCGACGACGAGCTGAATTCGCTCGTGAGCGCCATGACACCGAGAATGCCGATGATGACAAGCACATTCGATGCGCCCGAGCTCGCCGACGTCCAGATGTCCTCGTCGCCGACAGGCATGTCGCCCTCGGCCATCATCGATACCATCCACCCCATCATGAGGCTGTTGACGGCGAGGAACGCGATCGTGAGCACGGCGAGCACATATGTGGACGTCGCACTCCACATCTTGCGCCATTCGGCGCGTACGGCACCTCCGAACGTCAGTCTCATGGCCGTCCCACGCGCCGTCGTGCGCCCATCGCCCATCATCGTCGAACTCATCGAGCACCTCCATCCATCCGCGCCGCCTGCTGTCGCATATCCGCTTGCATGCCGGACGCCGGCGGCCCGACGGGCGCCGAGACATACCGCGCATGCGCATGCGTGAGCTCCATGTACGCCTGCTCGAGCGAGACCCGCTCACGCGCGAAACGGTACATCACGATTCCGTTCGCGGCACATCCATGTGCGACGGCCGCGAGGTCGGCACCCTCGACGACGAACGCGCGAGCATCGTCCGGATACCCGTCCGCGAGCGCCGTCTCGGTGACACGCACGCCCGGCGAGTGTGAGAACATCGCGTGCAGTTTCGTCGCATCCGGCGTCACGACCGAAATCGTCGGCCGTGAATGCTCGGCGACGAAATCGGCGACCGTCGTCTGCCGGAGGATGCGGCCGTCGCCGATGATGACAAGCGCGTCCGCCGTGAGCGCGACCTCGCTCATCAGATGCGAGCTGAGCAGCACGGCGCGTCCCTGCGCGGCGCTGTTGCGGCACAGGTCGCGCACCCATTTGACGCCTTCCGCATCAAGGCCGTTGACCGGTTCGTCGAGCACGAGGTTCTTCGGGTCGCCGAGCATCGCCGCGGCGATCGCGAGACGCTGGCCCATGCCGAGCGAGAAACGCCCGGCCTTCGTCGCGCGCACGCTCGCCAGGCCGGTGAGGTCGAGGACTTCGTCGACACGGCGCTTCGGGATGTTGTTCGTGTAGGCGAGCGTTGTGAGATACGTGTACGCCGTGCGGTTCCTCGGCGCGCACCGCGCGTCGAGCACGGCACCGACGCTCGCCATCGGCGCCGGGTGCTTCGCATAGGGGACGCCGTCTACGAGCGCGGTGCCCGACGTCGGCGCGACAAGGCCGAGCAGGATGCGCATCGTCGTCGATTTGCCCGCGCCGTTGGGACCTACGAAGCCGGTCACACACCCGTCATGCGCCGTGAAGCTGATGTCGTCGAGCACGGTCCTTGCGCCGAAGGACTTGCTGACGTCATGGAATTCCATCATGCGTCACACGGTAGCAGGCGCTTCCGGCGCGGACGGCGCGGCGTCCACGACATGGCCTGCCGTATCCCCGTGCCGTCCGCGGATCACATCGGCCGCACGGCCGCGTGTTGCGCGATCCACGCATGCATCGCGACGGCCGCGGCGGCGCCCGCGTTGATCGAACGCACCGAGCCGAATTGGCTGATATAGACGACGTCGTCGGCGAGGTCGAGCGCCGTCTGCGACAATCCCGGACCTTCCGCGCCGAACAGCAGCAGGCAGCGTTCGGGGAACCGGTAGGTCTCGATCGGCACGGCGCCGTCGATGATGTCCATCGCGATGACTTTCGCGTCCTCGGCGACGCGCATGTCGCGCCGCGCGTACAGCAGCGCACGCTGCGCATCGTCCGTGTCGATGCGCCCACTGCGCGCGTCGTCCGTGATCGCCGCGATCCGCCGTTCGGCGTCGCGGCGTTCGCGCGCGATGCCGTCGCGCCAGCCACCGACGCACATCCGGATCGATGGTTCATGGACGACGTGCTGGTACAGCTCGGTCATCAACGCGCCTTTGCGGTTCCATTTGTGTGGTCCGACGATATGGACGCGGTTCGCTGTGAACGCGTTCGCCGTGCGCACGATCGAACCGATGTTGAAATCATGGGTCCAGTTTTCGATTGCGACTTCGAACGGATGACGTCCGCGCGCGTCGAGGTCGTCCCTGATCGCATCGACGCTCCAGTAGCGGTAGCGGTCGAGGACATTGCGGCGGTCGCCTTCGTCGAGGAGCGCCGTGTCGAAACGCGCGTCGAAGGCCGGGTGCTCCGGGTCGTCTGGACGTGGGGTCCCCGGATGGGTCTCGTTCCATGGGCCAACGCCCACTTCGCGGAACTCCGGTTCGCCGGATGCCTTCGCGGCGACGTCTATCGGGTTCGGTTCATGCATCGGTACGTCTCCCCTGATCGTACGCCGCTCAATGCAGTTCGGATTCGTGGAAGGTCTCGATGAACGGCACGTCGGTCGCTGTGTTGTCGACGGGATCAACGACACGTACCGTCGGTTCCTCGATGTCGACGCCGCCGATGAGCGACGCGATCGCGACGACTGTCGCACCCTGTGCGTCGACGATGCCGAAATCAAGGCTCAGTTCGTTGCCGTTGCGCAACGTGACGAGCGACGACGTCTGCACATACGATTTCTCGGAAAGCCAAGCGTCGACGAGGATGACGCGTTTGCCGCGTATCGAGGGCCCTTTCGTCGCCGGATACACGAAATCCATGACGAAGCCGTCGAGTGCCTCGCCACGCGACGCCGCGGCGTGCATGAGCGAGCAGACGATCGGCACGGCGGCCGCCGTGAGCGCGCCGACGGCGTCGAAATCATCGATCGAATACCCCTGCTCCTCAAGCGTATCGAGCATGATGTGCCCGATGAGCGACGCGCCACGGTGGTCGAACGTGACCGGTGACAGTTCGGAGAACGGACGGTCCGCCATATGCGCGCGCAACAGCGTCTTGAGCTGGTCGCGCGGCTCCATGAGCGCGAACGCGGCCTCATCGGGCGTGGCGCTCTGATCGGCGGCGCGCGGTGTGGGGACGGTCTTGCGGAATTCGGGGGCTTCTTCACTCATGTGTGCAAGCGTAGCCGTGCGCCCCGTCAAATCGGCGGCGTAGCCGGACGCCCAGGCCGCCTATTCGCCTATCGCGGACGGTGCGATGACGCCGCCGCCACCCCCTCGCGTACAGTGGTGGTGTCGAAACGGGTGGGCGCCGCCGGACGGTCGGCGGCGCGAGGAAAGCTCATAGGGAGCGACTGTATGGGACTCAATCTGTTCATCGCCGTGATATGTGTCGTCATGGCGCTCCTGATCACGTTCATCACGATCCGGTTCTTCTTCGGCGCCGAGGCGAAAGCCGAATTCACGCGCCGCACCGCGTTCCGCGACCAAGGCGAACATGAGCCCGTCCACGCGGGCGACACGTTGCGCACGCGCCGTTCCGACAACGCGGCGAGCGTGCGGCTCCTCACCGTGCAGGTCCTTGTCGCTGCCATACTCACGCTTGCCGTCGTCGTCCCCGAACTCCTGCATACGATGCACCCGTCGCTCATCCCGGACTGGCTCACCGCGCCGTGGCTCCAGGCGATCATCATCACGCCCGTCATGTTCTACAGCGGCTATCCGATTCACATCGACGGCTGGTCGGCGATCCGCCGCCGTGTGCCGAACATGAACTCGCTCGCCTCCGTAGGTTCGATCGCCGCGTATGTCTACAGCCTCCTCGTCTGCTTCGCGCAGGACGTGCTCCCCGCCGCGCTGCACGACGTCTATTTCCAGGTCACGGGCGTCATCATCACGCTCGTGCTGCTCGCGCGCCTCATGAGCGACCGTTGGCTGCCGCGGCGCGCCGCGTTCCCGCTGCAGACGAAGGTCGATACGATATCGCGCGTCTTCGTGCCGACCGTCTTCCTCATCGCCGTATGGACCTTCGTCGCGTGGCTCATCTTCGGCGCGCAGCCGGCATTTGCGCGCGCGCTGCTCATGGCGATCGGCGTGCTCATCATCGCATGCCCCGTCGCGCTCGGCTGGGCGGCGCCGCTCGCGGCGTCGTTCGCGATCGAATGCGCGCGCCGCAACCGGATGCGCATCCTCACGACGAGCGCGCTCCAGCAGGCGAAGGACACGCACGTTGTCGTGTTCTCAGACGCGGCGTCCGACCGCGCGCATGGCACGATCGGCACGTTGCTCGACCGTGGGCTGAGCGTCAGCACAATCGACACGTCCGATCCCGCGAAGGCGGTGCAGGACATCGACGAACGCCGCGCACACCATGGCGTCGACGGCCACTCGTCCGTCCTTGTGTTCGTCGGCGACGGCACCGAGGACGTCACCGTGCGCAACGCCGCCGACATCGCCGTCGTCGTGACGAAGGACCCCGAGGATGCGCGTGCGGTCGAACATGCGGACGTCATGACCGATCTCGACGGCGGCGCATGCGTCGCGCGCCTCATGCGCCTGTCGAAATCGATGGTGCGCAACATCCAGGAGAACCTCATCTGGGCGTTCGTGTTCAACATCATCGGCATCCCGATCGCGGCCGGCGTCCTTTACCCCTTCACGAAGTGGACGCTCGATCCGAGCCTCGCCGGCATCGCGATGTTCCTTTCGTCGCTGTGCGTGCTCATCAACGCGTGGCGCCTTGAGGCCGCGCATATCGACCGCTGAGCGTCCGCGGCAACCGGCTCCCACAATACGATGAGGCCGGTGCCGGCACCCTTGAGCATATCGGGTGCCGGCGCCGGCCTCATCGTAGGTGGCCCGGTGCGTCACCGGGCCGGATCAACGGTCACTTCGACGTGTCCATCAACGTCGAGGTGTCCTTCACTTCGACGTGTCGCCGGAGCCGACCGTGACCTCCGTGTCGAGCGGATTGTCGTCGCCGTCCATCGGATTGGTGTGATGCACGGAAAGCTCAAGGTGGTCGCCGCCGGTGTGGTCGACGAGCACCGTCTCGCCATCGTGCACCTTGCCCGCGAGCAGCATGCGCGCAAGCTGGTCGCCGACCTCGGTCTGCACGAGGCGGCGCAACGGACGCGCACCATACGCCGGGTCGTAACCGGTGTCCGCGAGCCATTCGCGCGCCGCCTCGGTCACGTCGAGCGTGATGCGGCGGTCGGTCAGGCGCGACGCGACCTGCTTGACCTGCAGGTCGACGATCTTGCCGAGTTCCTGACGGCTCAGCGGATGGAAGATCACGAGGTCGTCGAGACGGTTGATGAACTCGGGGCGGAACTGCGTGTGGACGGCGTTCATGACGGCGTCCTTCTTCTCCTGTTCGCTCAGGTCGGGGTTGACGAGGAACTGGGAGCCGAGGTTGGACGTCATGATGAGGATCGTGTTCTTGAAGTCCACGGTGCGTCCCTGGCCGTCGGTCAGGCGCCCGTCGTCGAGCACCTGCAGCAGGATGTCGAAGACCTCACGGTTCGCCTTCTCGACCTCGTCGAACAGGACAACCGAATACGGGCGACGACGCACGGCCTCGGTGAGCTGGCCGCCCTCCTCGTATCCGACATAGCCCGGGGCGGCGCCGATGAGGCGCGACACGGACGACTTCTCCATGTATTCGCTCATGTCGATGCGGACCATCGCCTTCTCGTCGTCGAACAGGAATTCGGCGAGCGCCTTCGCGAGCTCGGTCTTGCCGACGCCTGTCGGGCCCATGAACAGGAACGATCCGGTCGGGCGGTTCGGGTCCGAGATGCCGGCGCGCGAGCGGCGCACCGCGTCGGAGACCGCTTCGACGGCTTCGGGCTGGCCGATGACGCGTTCATTGAGGTACTCCTCCATATGGAGCAGCTTCTCGTTCTCGCCTTGCATGAGGCGGCCGACCGGGATGCCGGTCCATTCGGAGATGATGCCGGCGATCGAATCGGCGTCCACATGGTCCGGGACCATCGGGTCTTCCTTGTGCGCGTATTCCGAGGCCTGCTCGTCAGCCGTCTCGGCGGCCGCGAGCTCCTTCTGGATCTGCGGGATCTCGCCGTAGAGGATGCGGCTCGCCTGCGCGAGGTCGCCCGCACGCGTCGCCTTGTCGGCTTCGACGCGCTTCTCGTCGAGCTTCGCACGCAGGTCGCCGACCTTGTTGCGGTCCGCCTTCTCGGCATCCCAACGGGCCTTGAGGCCATGCAACTTCTCGCGGCTGTCGGCGAGTTCGGACTGCAGCTTCATGAGCCGTTCCTTCGACGCCGGGTCCTCGGCCTTCTTGAGCTGCATCTCCTCCATTTCGAGGCGCGTGACCTTGCGCTGCAGTTCGTCGATTTCCTCAGGCTGCGAATCGAGCTCCATGCGCAGGTGCGCCGCG
>Dunbar_p2__coassemble_955_pt1 | contig 38348 bp, 30 predicted proteins | sample Dunbar_p2__metabat2_high_PE_041 | metagenome-assembled genome bin Dunbar_p2 | reverse complement strand
ACCCGCACGTCTTAACCGTGTTCGTCACCTGTTCGCGCGTCGCCGGCAGCAACGTGCGCAGCATCGTCACGACGCGCTGGTAGGCGGTGATCGCCTCGTCCTCGCTGTAGAGCGATGCCTTGTACCAGGCGGTGTCCTTCGCGTCGACCGTGTATTCGCCGAGTTCGCCCGCACGTTCGAGTTTCTTCGCCCAGTCGTCGAGCGACGGCCCGATCGCCGACGCGACCTCCTTCGAAAGCCGCACATGCGTCGCCGGATGCGTCGGCAGTTCGGCGATGCTCGCAAGGTTCTGGATCGTCTGGTATGCGGAGACGTCCCACGTCTTGTTGACGCCGTGGAGGTCGCCAAGGTAACGCGTGAGACGCGAACGCACGCCGACAAGTTCGTCGGCGAGCTGCTCGTAGCGCGACGTCGCGACGCCCTGCTGGTAGCCGACCGCGCGGATGAGCTGATGGTCGATCGCGGCGTTCGCATTCGGGTCGGCGACATCAAGCACCTGGCCGTTGAGCTCGTTTGCGCGCATGATTGAAAGGAAACGGCGTTTCTGGTCGGTCACGCACGGCACATACAGCACGGAACGCCCAGCCATGATGCACCGCGACGCGATCGCCGAGGCCTGTTCGGCGGTGTCGGTGTCCTCAGTGCCGTCAACGAAAAGCGAATGCCCCGCGGCGACCATGTTCGCGGCGTAGCGGACCGTGTTGTCGACGTCGCCGATCTCGTATTCGGCATGCGGGTCGCCATCGAACGGGCTGTATGCGGGCATCTTCTCGTTTGTGAGCGAATCGCGTGCCTGCGGATACCCGGCGAGTGCATCGAGCATGATGTTGCCGCTCGGGCCTTTCGCGAGATGGTCGATGATCATCTGGCTCTCGACGAGGATCTGCGTCGACGGGTCCATGAAGCAGCCGAGGATGATCTGCCGTTCGATCGAGAAATCAGGGAAGACCTGCTGCGCGGCCTTCGAGATCGCGGCGAACACGGCGGCCGTTTCGGGTGTGCCACTCGCATAGTTCGAACCGTCGAACAGCTGGCGTTCGTCGAGGCGCACGCCATGTTCGCGCATCGCGGCGAGGAACGACGCGTTGAGGCGCACATGGCCGGTGAAGCTGATCGTCGTATGGTGCTCGACCGGGTTGCCGTCACGCACCACTTCGACCGGGTACAGCAACACGGGCATCATATTGCCCTTCCATGTCGCGACGCCGACGACGAGCGAAAGTTCGGCGACACCGCTTATGCGGCGTTTCGCGCCCTGGTCGTCGAGCACACGTTCGACACGGCGCGCTGCCGTGCGCAGCATGCCGCTGTCGCGGAACAGCGAATGCAACGGCGCGCTGCCGCGGGCGAACAGTTGGGAGATGCCCGACGGATGCGCGTGCGTGAGGTCGACCTGCGCCGTCAATTGCGTCACGTCCTCAAGCGGCGAGGGCACAAGGTTCGCCTTGAACTCCTCACGCCACCGACGCAGCTCGTCGAGCGCCCCGCTCGCTTGGGTGGAATTGTCCGTCATCTGCTCGCTCACTTTCCTACCGCCTTGCGGTAGTCCTCATATCCGGGGTTGCGGCTCAGCGCCTCGTCGATGTCCGCGTTCGACTGCGCCGCGAGCCACTCGTACAGGTCATCGTACAGCGTCGGGTTCATCGCGAGGAACGGCAGCAGTTCCGCGTACTTCGCCATTTCGAACTGTTCGGCGAAATCGTCGCTGCGTCGCGCGTCGTCCGACGTGTATCCGCCCGCTTCGATGAGTTCCTTCGGTTTGTCGAAATCGCCGTTCGCGACGCGTTCGAATACCGACCCCGGTTCGAACGCCGGTGTGAACGCCTGTGTCTCGTCGAGCGCACGCGCATCGTCATCATCGTGGCGTTGGAAACGGCTGTAGTCCTCGCCATCATCTGCCGGTTCCGCGGTGTGCGCCGCAGTCTGTTCCGACATCTGCGCGGACGTCCGCCCCGTCGTCTGTTGCGCTGTCGTGCGCGCGTCGTCACCATGTGCCGCGTCGTCGGTGACGAACGACGTCTGCCGCACAGGCGCGACCGTCACGACGGAAAAGTCGGTGCGCTCGTCCGTGTCCGCCGTGTTTGGCGATGGTTCGACGGTTGAGTCGACGCCCTCCAATGTCGATTCGATGACGTCGAAGTGCAACGCGTTGCGCTGTTCGGCGAACGCGTCGGAAGCGGTCGATTGGACAGGTTGTACGGACTGCACAGCTGTTTCGATTTCGGACGCCGCACCAACGGACGGGATGTCGACATGGACGAGCGGCACGTCCGATGGTGCCGTCTGAGGCTGCGTCGCCTGCGACTGTACAGATTGCGGCGTTTGCAGCTGTGCAGGGTGTGGCTGCTGCGACGGCGTCTGCGCGGACTGCTCAGCGGTGCGTGTGGGGATCGCTGGCTGCACCGGAAGCGTGCGCGCGCCCTGCCCATCCGAGGATGCGTCGGCGTTGCGCTCCGGGCGGATCGTCGTCGTGATCGACGGTTCCCCTGTGTACGACGTCGGCGAAACCGTCGGCGAAACCGGCGTACGTGTCGCGCCGACGGTCGGCTCAAGCGGCTGCACGACATCAAGGGAAGGAATCGGACGGTGCTGCTGCGCGAGTTCCGTCACGCTCACGAGGCTGTCGGCGTTGCGACGGTCGGCGTGTCGCGGACCGTCGTGCGTACGTGGCACGAATTCCTGCTTTTTCGCGGCGGGTTCCTCGATCTTGCCCGCCGCGACATCGTGCGCGTCGGCGAACAGGTCGCGTGGCGCGGCGTCGTCGTCCTCTTCATCACTCGTTTCGCTTGCGGCGAGCGGATTGAGCGGGGATGTGAACGGCACAAACGTCTGCTGCTCCGCCTGACGCAATTCCTTCGCGCGCGAACGCACCTGCCCGGCGTTGAAGATGTTCGTCGGCTCCCCTGCGCGCAGATTGAGGATGTCGTCGATCGACATATCGGCGGCCTCCGGCTCGCTCGGCTGGTTGTCGAGCGCGTAATCGAACAGGTTCGCGACATCATCGTCGTCGTTCGTCGTATCGTCGTCGATGTAGCGGACGAAATCGACGGGAACGTCACCGAACTGCAGACGCACCGTGTCGTCGGTCATCGCGAAGTCGGAACCGCCCGGAAGCCGCACAAGCTCATTGCCCGGGCGCACAAGGAACGTGCCGTTCGTCGAATTGAGGTCGCGCAGGATCGCGTTGCCGTCCGACTTGACCGAGAACTCCGCGTGGCGTTTCGACATCGAACGCGTGTCGTCGAGGATCTCGATGCGGCGCATGCCATCGTCCGGGACAGGGCGCAGCGGCTTGCGGCCGATTTCCACGGTTTGCCCGGCTTCGATGCTGGTCAGATCCGAACCGTCAACACGTATCATCCATTTCGTTGTCGTCCGTTGATCTCCGCTCACCGTGGGACCTTCCTTTCGCCGTTGTCCGCTCGGCATACCGCGCGCCACGTGCCTGTTCCGCGCGCACAACCGAGAAGTACGCATACGGAACACCATTTTACGCGGCAAGTTCAACAAATCATCCCATATTCGCCTAACTCGGCGCCCAATATCGCACAGAGCTTGTTCCGCGCCGCCCGCGCAAGGCGCGCGCTACGCAGCGTGTAGTGCGCGCGTCCCACTCCGCAGACCCCACCTACATCCGCGCCCGCAAACACCCGCGTTTCCGTCTCCTCCCGCAGACTCCACCTACACACGCACCCACTACGTCCCACTCCGCAGACCCCACCAACCAAACCACCCGCAACCACGTACGTTTCCGTCCCACTCCGCAGACCCCACCTGCACACCCACCCACTGCGTCCCGCTCCGCAGACCCCACCAACCAAACCACCCGCAACCACCCACGTTTCCGTCCCGCTCCGCAGACCCCACCAACCAAACCACCCACATCCACACCTGCAACCCACATCCACACCTGCAACCCCCACCTCCATCTACGCCGCCGTCTTCATCATCGGCACTCCCGCTTGCGCAAGTCGACGCGTCAGCTGCGCACGGTCGGCGAGATCGGACATCCTCACACGGATGACCGTGTGCACACCCGCGCGCACAAGTGCTTCGGAACGCTCGCGTTCATCGTCGACGATGCCGCCGACCGTACGCCCGTGCATCATCTCCGGATCGGTGTATTTCACGAGCCCATCGAGTTCAACGACGATGAGTCGACCATCCGCGGTTTGCCACAGATAATCGACGCGGAACCGCCGCCCCGTGAGTGGATCGACGAATTCCACCTGCTGCTGCGGTAGCATGAACCCACATTCGATGAACGCGGCGCCCATTCTGGACTCCCCACCGTTCTCCGCATAAGGATTCGCATATTTGAGTGTTTTACGCAGATTTGTATTCACCATTCCGTTCACGGCTGCGCATTCCATAATCGTTTCCGCGCGCACACCTTTGCGCATGACGCTGTCCGCGATCGGTTTTCCATCCAGAAACGTCATAATCGCGCAGCAATCGGCGGCAGTCTGCGCGAGCGTCGTCACACGTACACCATCAATGACGATATAATTCATATGTATATGATGTTTTCTTTCGATATGTCTACTGTTGTGATAGGTGCCCCGCGTTGCACATACGACAAGCATTCGCGCATGCAATGCCTTGCGCGCAGTCGAAAAATCCACCCACAAATCGTGCATACATGCTGCAGCCACACCGCCGAACACCCAATCCGGATGCCAATGCGCAAGGCCGCGCACGACATGTTTCACCTGATCGATCGCGTCGAGCGAACGCCACAATGCGCTCCGGATGAACAATCCAGGTCTTGGCGATACGATGTCGCCCGTCTTGACTCTTCTCAACAGCGCTTTGCGCACCGATTCGCTCGTCGGGTGCAGACATCTGCCTTCGCGCTCCGCTGCGTCGAGCTGCCTATCCATTTCCGCGTGACCCCGCATATCCAATCCTCCGTTTCGTCAGGTTTGATAGGACCTACAGGCCACGCTATGCGTTCCGACAGCGGCGCACCAGCTGTACCGGCCCCTGTGTACGGACGGTACCGTTATCCACAATTCGCAGCGAGCTGATTCCATGTATGCGCGCAGCTACGCTCCCGCGCATGCCGCGCTCCCCTATTGTGCCGGATATGTAGTGCCGTCCCGTTTCGCAGACGCCGACTGCATACCCAACCACTGCGTCCCACTTCGCACAACCCACCAACCAAACCACCCACAAACGCGCACATTTCCGTCCCACTTCGTAGACCGCACCACCCACCACACCCGCAACCGACCACAACAACGGGAAGTCCCCGCAGCCTTGCGACTACGGGGACTTCCGGAAGCGTTCGTGAATTGCGGCGTGAAGCCGCGCACATCACTTGAGCTCGACGGTGGCGCCAGCTTCTTCGAGCTGAGCCTTGGCCTTCTCGGCGTCTTCCTTCTTGGCGTGCTCGAGGACCGGCTTCGGAGCGCCGTCAACGAGGGCCTTCGCCTCAGCAAGGCCGAGGTTGGTGATGCCGCGGACAGCCTTGATGACCTGGATCTTCTTGTCGCCAACGGCGGAGAGGATGACGTCGAACTCATCCTTCTCTTCCTCGGCCGGAGCAGCGCCCGGAGCGGCGGCAGCGGCGACGGCGACCGGAGCGGAGGCTTCGACGTCGAACTTCTCTTCGAAGGCCTTGACGAACTCGGAGAGCTCGACGAGGGTCATTTCACCGAAAGCTTCGAGGAGCTCATCCTGGGTGAACTTAGCCATTATGGCTTCCTTTCAATCGTGGCGCGCGGTGGTGTTCCGTGTTCCGCACACCTGAAATTTGTGTGGTTTTCCGTTATATTCCGAACCGATTGCTATGCGGCGAGCCGCAGGGCGATCAGGCGGCCTTCTCCTGCTTTTCGCGCAGGGCGTCGACCGTGCGAACGGCCTTCGTCGGCAGCGCGTTGAACAGGCGGGCGGCCTTGGCCATCGTGCCCTTGAGCGCACCGGCCATTTCGGCAAGCAGTTCCGGACGAGACTTGAGGTCTGCGAGCTGCTTGGCACCCTCGGCGTCGTACACGGTTCCGTCTGCGAAACCGCCCTTGACGATGAGGGCCTTGTTGGTCTTGGCGAAGTCACGCAGCGTCTTCGCAGCCTCGATGAAGTCTCCCTGGACGAAGACAACCGCGGAAGGACCCTTGAGCATCTCGTCGAGACCCTCAACGCCCGCTTCCTTGGCGGCGATGCGGAACAGCGTGTTCTTAGCCACAGTGTAGGAAGTATCGCGGCCTAGCTTTTCGCGCAGATCGGAGATCTGCGGAACGGTAAGCCCGCGGTACTCGGTCAGGTAGACCGCGTCAGCGTTACGGAATGCTTCCGTAAGCTCGGCGACCACCACTTCCTTTTCGGGCCTCTTCATGGCGTTCCTTCCTAAGTCGGCCGTTGACTGTGAACCGGAACGCACACCTGGGCAACAAAAAAGCCCTGCACACAGGCAGAGCGGCAAACGCCCTCGAATAATCGAGGATCCTTGTTTCTCAACCTGCGCTGGCTTGGCGAACCAAACTTCGTGAAGTCGCACGCGACTTCCAACCAACGGTCTGTGGTTTACAAGAGAAATAAAGTACCGGCCACTCACGACACCCCACACATTCGGCGTGTCGCATACGCCCGATTCCGCAGACGCGCACTGCCAACCCACCCGCAAACGCGTACGCTCCCGTCCCGACCAGCAGACACCACCGGCAGATCCACCCGTTCCGCCCGATTTCGCAGACCACATCTACCACCCCGCCCGCAAACGCACACGTTTCCGTCCCGATCCGCAGACACCGACTACACATTCGCCCGCGCCCGCGCCCGCCACACACCACACACCACCTTATTGCGAACGATTCTCATTATGTGCTACAGTGGTCGCATCACAAACCGCACGACATGTGCCCCCTCACAACGCGCAGGCACGTGGATACCACGGAACATAAGAGAAACGAGGGAACGAATGAAGAAACTGATGCGCGCCGTCGTCGCGGCGCTCGCAGGAGTCGCGACCGTCGCCGCCGTAAGCGCATGCTCGACATCGAACACCGCACACACGAACGAACCGAACGCCGACAGCAGCAGCAAGGACGCCGTCATCACCGTCATCGCGTCAAGCAACCAGTGGGGGTCGCTCGCGAAGGACCTCGGCGGCGACTATGTCGACGTCACAAGCATCCTCAACAACACCGGCACCGACGCGCACGACTACGAACCGACGACGAACGACATCTCGAAGATCCAGAACGCGCAGGTCGCCGTCGTCAACGGAGCCGGATACGACGACTGGGCGCTCAAGGCGGCGCAGCAGTCGTCAAAGACGCTCGTCGTCGACGCAGCCGACGTGAGCGGCGTCAAGACGGGCGACAATCCGCACATCTGGTTCTCGGCGAACGCCCGCATCAAGACGGCGGACGCGATCACCGCCGACTACATCAAACTGCAGCCCTCGCACAAAGCACAGTTCGAACAGCTGCACAAGACATGGCTCGAAGAGGAACAGGAACTCGACAACGACCTCAAGGAACTCGCGAAGGACAAAGGCAGCAAGAACTATGCCGCCGTCGAATCGGTCGCGCAATACCTCGCCGAGGACATGGGATTGACGGACGTGACGCCGAAGGGCTACAAACAGGCCGCCGCGAACGAATCGGAACCGACGCCGTCGGACATCAAGGAGTTCACCGACCTCCTCAAGAAAGGCGACATGCGTATGCTCATCACGAATTCGCAGGAGCCGAGCGAGATTAACGACCAACTCACCGCCGCCGCCGACTCCGGGAACATCCCCGTCGTCGACGTGACCGAGCAGATGCCCGAGCAGTACAAGTCGCTCCACGAATGGATGCGCGCGCTCGCGAAGCAGATCAGCGAGACGAACGGCGGCGCGAAGAAGTAAGCGTAGGCATCGCGCTCCGTACGCCATAAGCAAAGGCCCGCGCCACCGAACACCGGCGGCGCGGGCCTTCGTATACTCACGCACATCTCATACGCGTGGACGCGCTACAGCATCGCCATGCACACGAAATCGAGGATGAAGAGCGCGGAGACGATCCAGACGACCGGATGGACTTCGGACGCCTTCTTCTTGCAGACCTTGACGATGCAGTACGTGATGAAGCCCGCGGCGATGCCGTAGGAGATCGAGTACGCGAACGCCATGAACACGGACGCGAAGAACGCCGGGATCGCTTCCGAGATGTCGTCCCAACGCACTTCCTTGAGCGACGCAGCCATCATGCAGCCGACGATGACGAGGACACCTGCGGTCGCCGCGGACGGCACCGCGGAGATGACGGGGGCGAAGAAGATCGACAGCGCGAAGCAGGCGGCGACGATGACCGACGTGAGACCGGTGCGGCCGCCTGCGGCGATGCCAGCCGACGATTCGACGTACGTCGTCGTGTTCGAGGTGCCGAAGATCGAACCGATCGATGTCGCGATCGAGTCGGCGAAGAGCGCCTTGTCCATCTTCGACGAGAACCCGTGGCCGTTTTCGAGCGATTCCTCGTCGGCCTGCGAGAAGATGCCGGTGCGGCGGCCCGTGCCGATGAACGTGCCGAGCGTGTCGAACGTGTCGGACATAGAGAACGCGAAGATCGTGACGAGCACGAGCGGGAGCTTCGCCGGGTCCGCGAAGAGCGTGCCGAAGCCCTCATGGCTGAAGAGCGCGCCGAAGGTCTGCGGGAGCTGGCCGAACGCCTCGCCGATCGAGATGCTGTTGTTCATCGTCGTCTGGCCCATCGGGATGCCGATAATGGCAGTGATCACGATCGCGAGGAGCATGCCGCCCTTGACTTTGAGGATTGTGAAGACGATGACAAGCAGCAGGCCGATGAGGAAGAGCCACAGCGTCGGGTTGTCGAGCGTCGCCATGCCGGGGACCGCGCTCACGGCGCCGCCCTGCGCGGCCGCCTTCGGGTCGTTCGGCGTGAACGTGACGGCTGCGACGTTGAGCAGGCCGACATATGCGACGAACAGGCCGATGCCGCCGCCGATCGCATGCTGGAGCGATTCCGGGATCGCCTTGATGATCATCTTGCGCACCTTCGTGACGGTGATCAGGATGTTGATCAGACCGCACAGGAAGACCATGCACAATGCCTGCTGCCAGGTGAAGCCGAGGCCGAAGCACACCGTGTAGGTGAAGAACGCGTTGAGGCCCATGCCAGGCGCCTGCGCGTACGGCACGTTCGCGAACAGGCCCATGACGAGCGTGCCGATGATCGCCGCGATGATCGTCGCGAGGAACACGCCGCCCCATGGCATACCCGTCTGCTGCAGGATCTGTGGGTTGACGACGATGATGTAGGACATGGCGAAGAACGTCGTCAGACCGGCCATGCATTCCCTGCTGACCGTCGTGCCGTTCTCCTTGAGATGGAAGAACTTCTCCATATAACACCCTGTATTCTTCTCGTGAACTCTGTTCTGCCGCCCTGTCGCGAGCGACAGGACAGCAAAAAGCTAGCACGCGCGTGTAAAATATGGCCGTTACATGGTGTTCGCTCAGCGCATAGTCCGATATGGGTGTGAGGGGTGGGCGATGCTCAGCCGAACCGTCCGGAGATGTAGCGTTCGGCTTCCGCGTTCTGCGGATCGTTGAACATCGTCGACGTGTCCGCGAAGTACTCCAAATGCCCAGGCTGTCCGACAGCCTTGAGGTTGAAGAACGCCGTGTAGTCGGCGACGCGCGCCGCCTGTTGCATGTTGTGGGTGACGATGACAATCGTGTAGTCGTCCTTGAGCTCGTTGATGAGGTCTTCGACCGCGAGTGTCGAGATCGGGTCGAGCGCCGAGCACGGCTCGTCCATCAACAGGACCGTCGGGTGCACGGCGACGGCGCGCGCGATGCACAGGCGCTGCTGCTGCCCGCCCGAAAGGCCGACGCCTGGTTTGTCGAGGCGATCCTTGACTTCGTTCCACAGGTTCGCGCCACGCAACGCCCATTCTACGAGGTCGTCGGCGTCCGATTTCGAGATTCGTTTGTTGTTGAGGCGCACGCCTGCGAGGACGTTCTCACGGATCGACATCGTCGGGAATGGGTTCGGCCTCTGGAAGACCATGCCTATGTCGCGCCTCACGGCGACGGGGTCGATGTCCTTCGCGTACAGGTTGCGTCCTTCGAGGAGCACTTCGCCTGTGCAGTGCGCGCCCGGCGTGATCTCGTGCATGCGGTCGAGCGTGCGCAGCACAGTCGATTTGCCGCATCCGGACGGTCCGATGAACGCGGTCACTTTGTTCGCGGCGATGTTGAGGTTGACGTCTTCGACGGCGAGGAAATTGCCGTAGTAGATGTTGAGATGGTTGACGTCGATCTGTTGTCCCATGGGTCGGGTGTTCCTTTCATCGTTCGGTGTCGACCGAACAGATCTTCGCGATGAGCCTGCCGATGAGGTTGAGGATGAGGACGATGGCGATGAGGACAAGCGCGGCCGACCACGCACGTTCCATCGGGATCGTCGTCACACATGACGCGTCCGCGTTCGCGGGGCAGTTCGCGCTGAGTTTCGAGTATTCCTGATACACGTACACCGGCAATGTCGTCATCTGTCCGGAGAAGAGGTTCGTGTTCGTCGTGACGACGTATCCCGCCGTCATGAGGAGCGGTGCCGTCTCGCCGATGACGCGCGCGACGGCGAGGATCGCGCCCGAGACGATGCCGGGCAGTGCGGTGCGCAACACGACTTTTGTGATCGTGCGTTGTTTCGTCACGCCGAGCGCGAGCGACGCTTCACGCAGTTCGCGCGGCACGATGTTGAGCATCTCCTCCGAGGATTTGCATATCGTCGGCAGCATGAGCAGCGCGAGCGCGACCGATCCCTCGAATCCGTTGAAGGTGCCGGGGCCAGCGAGTGTCGCGAAGAGCGAGAGCGCGAAGAGGCCTGCGACGATCGACGGGATGCCGCTCATGACGTCGACGAGGAGCCGGATCGTCTTCGCGAGTTTGCCGTTCTTCGCGTATTCGATGAGGTAGACGGCGCACATGACGCCGATCGGCAGCGAGATGAGCATCGCGCCGAGCGTGATCTCCAATGTGCCGATGATCGCGTGGAGCACGCCGCCGTAGCCGCCGGCGGCCGTCGGGTTGCCGCCGATGACGCCGGTCATGTTATGCGTGAGGAAGTCGATGTTGAGACGTGTCACGCCGTGCGAGACCGTCGTCCATAACAGTGAGACGAGCGGTACCGTCGCGAGCGCGAACGTCGCCGTGAACAGGACGCGCATGATCTGGTCTTTGCGTTTGCGTGCCTGTGCCGTCGACCGTGAGGTCTTGAATGCGTCGATGTCGATGTCGGGGAGCATGTGCTGCGTGTCGAGCATCGCGCCGTGGTTGATTGTCGTCATGAGGTCGCCTTCTGTGTGAGTCTGCGCGCCGCGTAGTTCACGCCGAATGTGATCGCGAACAATACGAGTCCTGTCGCGATGAGCACGCTCACGCCCAGGTCGTTCGCTTCCGCGTATTGGGCGGCGATGTTCGCGGCGATCGTCTGGTCCTTCGACGCTTCGAGGAGGTTGAATGAGTATCCGAATCCCGGGGACAGGATCATCAGGACGGCCATCGTCTCGCCGAGCGCGCGGCCGAGGCCGAGCATCGACGCCGAGATGATGCCTGACCTGCCGAATGGCAGGACCGCGAGTCTGATCGTCTCCCATTTCGTCGCGCCGAGTGCGAGCGCCGCTTCCTGGTGCAGGCGTGGCGTCTGCATGAACACGTCGCGTGTCATCGAGGTGATGATCGGCAGGATCATGACGGCGAGCACGAGCGCGACGGTCGCAACGGTGCGCGGCGGGTTCGCGGCGGGGCCGGCGAACAACGGGATCCATCCGAAGTGCTGCGCCATCCAATCCCAGAACGGGTAGGTCGCGGGCACGAGCACGAGCGCGCCCCACAGGCCGTAGACGACCGATGGGATCGCGGCGAGGAGGTCGACGATTGTGTTGAGTCCGGTCGCGAGTCGTTTCGGCGCGTATTGTGAGATGAAGACCGCGATGCCGATCGAGACGAAGAACGCGACTGTGAGCGCGAGCGCCGCGACGAGCACCGATCCGAAGAGGAGTGGCCCGATGTAGCGGGCGAATGAGTCGAAGCGTCCGCCGGTGAAGCTTGCGATGACCGCGTCGGTCGCGGCTTTCGGGCCTGCGACGGCGGGCCATGCGCGCATGAGCAGGAAGGCCGCGACCGCGGCGAGGACGCCGAGGATGAGCAGGCCGCTGCCGTAGGCGGCGCCTTTGAACAGGCGGTCGGCCGTCGCGCCGTTGGCGCGTGCCAATGTGGCGGCCCCGGGACTGTGGGTGGATCTGGTCATGGCAGCCATTGGGCTCAGCCGACCTTGATCTGATCGATTGCCGCCGTGATCTTGCCGGTCAGGTTGTCCGGCAGCGGCGCGGTGCCTGCGGCGTCCTGCGCGGCCTGCTGGCCTTCCGCGCTTGTCACGTAGCTGAGCCATGACTTCGCGAACGTCGCGTCGTCGGCTTTCTTGTAGGCGGGGCATACGATGTCATACGAAACGAGGACGATCGGGTAGGCGCCGGCGGCCGTCGTCTTGTGGTTGATGTCGATGACGATGCGGTTGTCGCCTGTCGCGCTTTCGTCGACCGGTGAATCCTCGATGACCTTCGATCCCGCTTCGGACGAGATCGGCGTGTAGGAGTCGCCGACCTTGACGGCGATCGTGCCGAGGTCGCCGACCTGTGAGAAGTCGGCGTATCCGATCGTGCCGTTCGCCTGTTTGATCGTCGAGACGACGCCCGACGTGCCCTTCGCGCCCTGGCCGACTTCGTTCGGCCAGTTCTCGGACAGCTCGTGTGTCCATGCCTGCGGCGCGACGTCCTTGAGGTAGCTGACGAAGTTGAGCGTCGTGCCCGACTTGTCGGAGCGGTGGATGACGGTGATCGCGGTGTCGGGCAACTTGAGGTCCGGGTTCTGCTTCGCGATCGCCTCATCGTTCCATCGTGTGATGTCGCCGTTGAAGATCTTCGCGATCGTCTCGGCGTCCATGTTGACGTGTTTGCCGGCGTTCGAGATGCCGTCGAGGTTGAACGCGACGGCGATCGGCGAGATGTAGACGGGCACGTCGAACGCGGAGCCCGACGCGCATACGCGCTTCGACTGTTCGATTTCCTCGTCGCTCAACGCCTTGTCGGAACCGGCCCACACGGTCGAACCGGTCAGGAACGTGCTCACACCCGCGCCCGAACCGGACGGATTGTAGGCGACCGTCGCGTTCGGCGCCTCGGCGCGGAACCCTTCGATCCATGCTTCGACGGCCGTCTGCTGGGATGAGGCGCCCGCGCCGGCGAATTCGCCGGTGAGCGAGGGGGCGCCGCTGTTCACGGCTGTCGTGTTGTCCGCGGAGGCCGTGTTGTCGCCGCACGCGGCGAGGGACATGAGGAGGCCTGCGCCGCACACCGCGGCGATTGAACGGATCACAATGTGGTTGTTCATCGGTTGTTGTTTCCCTTGTTGTTGCAGTGTCGGAACCCATCGGTTCCATCTGATTGCTCGTTACACTCCCAGCGTAAAACCGTGCAAACGGGCTCCGGACCGGATCAGGTGAACACAAGGTGAACAGTCGGGCAACATTGGGCGGCATCGACGTCCGCAGGGAGCCGCAGGCGTTCATCAACCTCCATGGACCTGCCGAACGCCCTCCCCCGATACGAAAAAACGGGGCCCTCCCGAAGGAAGGCCCCGTTCGCCGCCGCCTGCCGGATCAGCCGAAACGTCCCGACACGTAGCGTTCGGCTTCCGCGTTCTGCGGATTGTTGAACATCGTTGACGTGTCCGCGAAATATTCGAGGTGTCCCGGCTGCCCGACGGCCTTGAGGTTGAAGAACGCCGTGTAATCGGCGACGCGCGCCGCCTGTTGCATGTTGTGGGTGACGATGACGATCGTGTAGTCCTGTTTGAGTTCCTCGATGAGGTCTTCGACCGCGAGTGTCGAGATCGGGTCGAGCGCCGAGCACGGCTCGTCCATCAACAGGACCGTCGGGTGCACGGCGACGGCGCGCGCGATGCACAGGCGCTGCTGCTGCCCGCCCGAAAGGCCGATGCCCGGGTTGTCGAGACGGTCCTTGACTTCGTTCCACAGGTTCGCGCCACGCAACGCCCATTCGACGAGGTCGTCGGCGTCCGATTTCGAGATTTTCCTGTTGTTGAGCGTGACGCCGGCGAGGACGTTCTGCCTGATCGACATCGTCGGGAACGGGTTCGGCCGCTGGAAGACCATGCCGATGTCACGGCGCACGGCGACCGGATCGACGTCCGGCGCGTACAGGTTCTGCCCTTCGAGGAGCACTTCGCCTGTGCAATGCGCGCCCGGCGTGATCTCGTGCATGCGGTCGAGCGTGCGCAGCACAGTCGATTTGCCGCATCCCGACGGTCCGATGAACGCCGTCACCTTGTTCGCCGCGATGTGCAGGTTGACGTCTTCGACCGCGAGGAAGCTGCCGTAATAGATGTTGAGATGGTTGACGTCGATTTGCTGTCCCATTCGTTCTTTCCTTGCTGTTCGTACGGTGTCCTGTGCCGTGGCCCCGCTATTTCTTCTTCGGTGCGAACACTTTCGCGACGATCCTGCCGATGAGGTTGAGGATGAGGACGATGACGATGAGGACGAGCGCGGCCGACCACGCACGTTCCATCGGGATCGTCGTCACGCATCCGCTCGACGCGTCCGCCGGGCAGTTCGCGCGGTACTTCGAATACTCCTGGTACACGTACACCGGCAATGTCGTCATCTCGCCGCTGAAGAGGTTCGCGTTCGTCGACACGATGTAGCCGGCTGTAATGAGCAATGGCGCTGTTTCGCCGATGACGCGCGCGATTGCGAGGATCGAGCCCGAGACGATGCCGGAGAGCGCGGTGCGCAGGACGACTTTCGTGATCGTGCGTTGTTTCGTCACACCGAGCGCGAGCGACGCTTCACGCAGGTCGTTCGGCACGATCTTAAGCATCTCCTCGGTCGTCTTGACGACGGTCGGGATCATGAGGAGCGACAGCGCGACCGATCCCTCGAATCCGTTGAGCGTACCGGGGCCGACGAGGATCGCGAACATCGAGTAGGCGAACAGGCCTGCGACGATCGACGGGATGCCGCTCATGACGTCGACGAGCAGATGGATCGTGCGCGCGAGTTTCGAGGCGCCTGCGTATTCGATGAGGTACACGGCGCACATGACGCCGATCGGGATCGAGATGAGCATCGCGCCGAGCGTGATCTCCAACGTGCCGATGACCGCGTGCAGGATGCCGCCGTAGCCGCCCGATGGCGTCGGGTTGCCGCCGATGACGTTCGTCATGTTATGGCTCAGGAAATCCCAGTTGAGGCGTCGGATGCCACGCGCGAGCGTCGTCCACAGCACCGAAACGAGCGGGATGAGTGCGATGACGAACGCGAGGATGATGAGCGCGCGCATCGCGATGTCCTTGCGTTTGCGCGCGGCCGTATAGGAACGCGTCGGCTTGAACTTGTCGAAGTCGATGACGGGTGCCGTGTCGGCGGTCGCCGGCGTGTGCTTCGGTGTCGTCTCGTCCATCACTTCCCCGCTTTCTCGGTGATGCGGCGCGCGAGCAGGTTCACAAGGAACGTGATGACGAAGAGTACAAGACCCGTGCCGATGAGCACCGAGACGCCGATACTGTCGGCTTCGGGGTACTGTGCGGCGATGTTCGCCGCGATCGTCTGGTCTTGCGACGCCTGCAGCAGCCGGAACGAATAGGTGAGGCCAGGCGACAGGATCATCAGGACCGCCATCGTCTCGCCAAGCGCACGGCCAAGGCCGAGCATCGACGCCGAGATGACGCCGGATTTGCCGAACGGCAGCACGGAAAGCCTGATCATCTCCCATTTCGTCGCGCCGAGGCCGAGCGCCGCCTCCTCAAGGAGCTTCGGCGTCTGCAGGAAGATGTCCCGCGCGATCGACGTGATGATCGGCAGGATCATGATCGCAAGCACGAGCGCGACGGTCGCGACGGTGCGAGGCGGGTTCGCGGCCGGTCCGGCGAAGAGCGGGATCCAGCCGAGGTATTCGGCGACCCAGTTCCAGAACGGGTAGATCGCCGGCACAAGCACAAGGCCGCCCCACAGGCCGTAGATGACCGACGGGATCGCGGCGAGGATATCGACGATGTAGCTGAGCACGGCCGCGAGGCGTTTCGGCGCATAATGCGAGATGAACAACGCGATGCCGATCGAGACGAAGAACGCGAGCACGAGCGCGATCGCCGCGACGAGCACGGTGCCGAACAGGAGCGGGCCGACGTAGCCCCAGAAGTTCTTCGCCTTGCCGCCGGTGAAGTTCTCGATGACCGCGCTGTTCGCCTGCTGGTCGCCGCCGATGAGCGGCCATGCGCGGAACAGCAGGAACAGGGCGACGGCCGCGAGCGTCACGAGGATGAGGATGCCGCATCCGGTCGCGATGCCGCGGAAGACGCGGTCCGCCTTCTGGCCGTTGACCGGTTGCGTCAACGACGACGCGCGTGTGGGCGCTGATGGTTTCGATGCCGTGGACATGGTCCTCACTTCACTTCGATCGCGTCGACCGACGCGCGCACGTATTGGGCGATGTTGTCGGGAAGCGGCGCGGAACCGGTCGCGTGCTCCGCCTGGTCCTGCCCGGATTTGCCGGTGATGTAGCCGAGCCACGATTGCGCGAAGCGCGCCGTGTTCGCGTCCTTGTAGACGGGGCATGCGATGTCGTAGGAGACGAGCACGATCGGGTACGCGCCTGCGACCGTCGTCTTGTGGTTGATGTCGAGGACGACGCGGTTGGCTCCGGGAACGGTCTCGTCAAGCGTCGAATCGGCAACGGCCTTCGACGCGGCGTCCGCCGAGATCTCGGTGTAGCCATCGCCGACCTTGACGGCGACGGTGCCCATGCCGCCCGCTTGCGAGAGGTCGGCGTAGCCGATCGTGCCGTCCGCCTGGTCGATCGTCGAGATGACGCCCGACGTGCCTTTCGCGCCTTGGCCGACGTCGTTCGGCCAGTTCTCGGAGAGCGCGTATGGCCAGTCCTTGCCGGCCGTCGCCTTGAGGTATTCGAGCAGGTTGAGCGTCGTGCCGGATTTGTCGGAACGGTGCACGACCGTGATCGGCAGGTCCGGCAGGTCGAGGTCCGGGTTCTGCTTGGCGAGCGCCGCGTCGTTCCAGCGTGTGATCTTGCCGTTGAAGACCTTTGCGATCGTCGTTGCGTCCATGTTGATGTGGTGGTCTTCGTCGGAGATGCCGCGCAGGTTGAACACGATTGCGATCGGTGAGATGTAGACGGGCACGTCGAATGCGGTCGAGCCGGCGCACACCTGTTTCGATTCCTCGACCTGTTTCGCGTCGAGCGGCTTGTCGGAGCCGGCCCAGACGGTCGCGCCCGTCAGGAACGTGACGACGCCCGCGCCCGAACCTGAGGGGTTGTAGGAGATCTTCGCCTTCGGATTCGTCTTCTGGTATCCGGCGATCCACGCCTCGACGGCCGTCTGCTGCGAGGATGCGCCCGCCCCGGCGAAGCTGCCTGAGATCGATGAGGCGTTGGAGACCGGCCGGTCCGAGGGGTCCGTGTTGTCTCCGCATGCCGCCGCGACGGCGATGAGCGCGACGCCGCACAACACCGCGAGCGCACGTCGCGCAAGATTGCTACGCATGTGGTTTCCTTTGGTCACGATGCCATTGTATCCGACCACACCAGTGTAGAGGAGAGCGGCGATGGCGCGGGCGCGGAAGGTGAATTCACGGTGAAGGTTCGTCGTTGATCCGGTAGCCGACGCCGCGCACGGTCGTCAACAGCGCCGGTTTTGTGGGGTCGTCCTCGATTTTCGCGCGGATGCGTTTGATGTGCACGTCGAGCGTTTTCGTGTCGCCGACGTAGTCGCTGCCCCATACACGTCCGATGAGTTGTTGGCGCGTCACGACGCGTCCTTTGTTGCGGATGAGGTATGCGAGGACCTCGAATTCCTTGAGTGGGAACGCGGTGAGTGTGCCGTTGACGTGCACTTCGTGCGATGCGATCTCCATCGTGACGGGGCCGCATACGAGCGTCTCGCCGTCGGTTGGCGGCCCTGGGGTGATCCGTTCGAGCGTGCGCCGCAGCACCGCGTGGATGCGCGCGAGCAGTTCGCGGAACGAGTATGGTTTCGTCACGTAGTCGTCGGCGCCGATTTCGAGTCCGACGATGACGTCGTTCTCGGTCGATTTCGCCGTCACCATGATGATCGGCACCGGATGCGTCTCGCGGATGCGCCGGCACAGCGTCGTGCCGGATATGCCCGGCAGCATGAGGTCGAGGATGACGAGGTCGAACGGCATCTGTCCGAAGAGTTCCCAGCCTTCCTCACCGGTCGACGCACCATGCGCCTCGTAGCCTTCGCGCGTGAGTTGGAACAGCAGCGGTTCAAGATAGGACGGTTCGTCCTCGACGACGAGAATGCGTGTCATCTTCCAAGCTCCTTGTCCGTATCGGGGGCGTTGGGAGGCGCGAGCGGCACAACGACCGTGAACGTCGAGCCCTCCCCCGGTTTCGACCATACGTCCATCTTGCCACCGCTCGCGAGGATATGGTGCCGCGCGATCGACAATCCGAGTCCTGTGCCGCCCGTGAGGCGCGAACGTGCGGGGTCGACACGGTAGAACCGTTCGAAGATGCGCTGCTGGAGTGCCGGTGGGATGCCGACGCCATGGTCGACGACGCGGATGCGCGCGGCGCCGTCCACGGCGTCGACGGCGACGGTCACGCTCGCATGCTCGGGTGAATAGTGGATCGCGTTCTCGACGAGGTTCTTGACCGCGGTACGCATGCCGCTCGCATCGACGGCGACGGTGAGCGGCACGCCCGCGGCGTCGTCGCGCATGCGTACGTCCGTATGCCGTGCGGCGGCCGCGACGTCGGTGTCGGCGATCGCGCCGGCGACGACATCGCGCACGTCGACGAGGCGCGGTTCGCGCGCGCCGTCGTCCTGCATGCGTCCGAGTTCGATGAGCCTGCGCACGAGCCCGTCGAGCCGTTTCGCCTCGGCGCCGATGCGGCCGGCGAAATGCCTGATCATCTCGACGTCGTCGCCCGCGTCATCGATTGTCTCGGCGAGCAGCATGATCGCCCCGACCGGTGTCTTGAGCTCATGGGACACATTCGTCACGAACTCGCGGCGCATGCGCTCGGCGTCGCGCCGGCGGCCGGTGTCGGCGCATACGACGGCGGTGCGTCCATCGCCGATCGGCTGGGCGCGCACCGCGATCCGGCGCATGCGTGCGCCGTCCGTGACTGCGAGTTCCGCGGCCGCTTCCGACTGCGCCGTCGCGGCATCGGCGATGAGGCCACGTACACCGTCGTCGGTGAGGTGCCCGTCAGTGACGATGCCGTATGCCCCCGCTGCGGCGTTCGCGGCAAGGATGTTGCCGTGTGCGTCGGCGATGAGGACGGCCTCTTCGAGCATCGCGAGCATCCTGCGTTCGCCATCGATTGAGTCGGCATCGGCGCAACCGCCGAACAGTGCTGGCATTCTCGGGGACCGGTCACGTTCGTATGCGCGACCGGCGCGGTAGGCACACACGCTGGCGATCGCCAACACGACCGCGGCCGTGAGCGCGACGGCGATGACCGCCGATACTGTCATGCCGCACCTCCCATTCGTCCGTTCACATGCGGGTGAGGATCTCGACGGCGAGCTTCGCCGCCGTGTCGGCGTATTCGCTCACATCGAAGGTCTTGAAATCCTCGTAGTCGGTGTCGGCGTTGTCGCTCATCGCGCGGATGACGAGCGCGGGCACGTCGTTGCGCGCGGCGACGTGCGCGACGGCGGCGCCTTCCATCTCCACCGCGTCCGCGTGCGTTTCGCGGATGACGCGTTCGACGGCTTCGGGCGAATCGACGAAATAGTTTCCGGACGCGATGACGCCGTTGACGTGGTGGATGCCCATGCCGTCGAGCGCCGCCTCGGCGAGCGCAATGAGCTCGGGGTCGGAATGGAACTCCTCGGTCTGCGGCTTCCACTGGCCGACGAGGCGCATGTCGGTGTCGAGGTAGCGCAGCGTCTCGCCGAGCACGATGTCGTTGATGTGCAGGTCGGGGTTGAGGTTGCCGGCGATGCCGGAGAAAAGCACGGCGTCGGGCTGTGCGACGTCGATGAGGCACTGCGTCGTCGCGGCCGCGTTGACGAGGCCCATGCCGCCGACAGTCACCGAGACGTTGAGTTCGCGGCCGTCATGCGTCGGCAGTGTGCCATGTGTGATCGTCAGGCTCGCGCGGTGCTCCTCGGTCACGTCGTTGAGTGATGCGGCGATATGCGCCGCCTCCTCGTCGAGCGCACTGATGATGACGACGGTGGATATCGGCTTGTTCGCCATGGTTCGGTTGTCCCTTCCGGTCGGCTGGTTCGTGGATTGTGATGCTTGTGGGGGTGCCGTGTCAGCGCCAACGCCGCGCGCTCACGGCGTCGGCGAGTTCGTTGAGCAGCTGTTCCGTATCCGGCCAGCTGATGCAGCGGTCGGTGATCGACTTGCCGTAGACGAGCTCGTCGAGCGGCGCGGCCGGCTGGTTGCCACCTTCGATGAAGCTTTCCATCATGACGCCGGTTATGGCCCGCTCGCCGTCCGCGATGCGCGCGGCGATGTCACGCACGACGGCGGCCTGGCGCACTTCGTCCTTGCCGGAGTTGCCATGCGAGCAGTCGACGATGAGCCCGTGCGCGGCGGCCGATTCCGCCGGCATCGACGCGCGGACCATCGCCATCGCGTCGGCGACCGACTGCGTGTCGTAGTTCGGGCCGCTCGCCGAACCGCGCAGGACGATATGGCAGTCGGGGTTGCCGAGCGTCTCGACGGCGCATGCGCGGCCGAGGTGGTCGATGCCGAAGAACGTGTGCTGGCCCGCGGCCGTGATGCAACTGTTGACCGCCGCCTTGACCGAGCCGTCGGTCGCGTTCTTGAAGCCGATCGGCATGCTCATGCCGCTCGCGAGCTGGCGGTGGACCTGGCTTTCGGTGTTGCGCGCGCCGATCGCGCCCCAGCTGATCGCGTCGGAGATGTACTGCGGGCTTGTCGGCTCGAGGAACTCGGTCGCCGTCGCAAGCCCCGCGCCGAGCACATCGAGGAGCGTGCGGCGCGCGAGAAGCAATCCTTTTTGGATGTTGTGGCTGCCATCGATGTCCGGGTCGTTGATGAGGCCCTTCCAGCCGACCGTGCTGCGCGGCTTCTCGAAATAGACGCGCATGACGATGAGCAGTTCGCCTTCGAGCCGCTGCTTGACGTCATAGAGGCGCTGCGCGTAGTCGAGCGCCGCCTTCGGGTCGTGCACGGAGCATGGGCCGACGATGACGAGGAGGCGATCGTCCTGCCCGTAGAGGCATGCGCGGATCTCGTCACGCGAATAGGCGACGATATCCTGCGCGACACGGTCGAGCGGCAGCGCCGAAAGCACTTGCGCGGGCGTCGGCAACGGGTCGAGTTCCATGACACGGCGGTTGATGATGCGGTCGATGCCGACGGCGTCCTCCCAGCGGGGCAGGTCGGGGATCGCCGTGAGCGGGTTGCCGCCTTCGGCGATGACGGCGTGCACTTCGTCGAGTTTCGCGTTCGTATACGTCAGTGGTTCGCCGTGCTCGATCGCATGCCGATGGTCCTCGGAGAACGTGTGCATCGGCGCATGCCCGTCCGCGTGCGGATCGTGTCCGTCCATGAGCGCTCCTCCCTGCGTCTCCTCATTGCTTGTCCGTACGACAGCATAGCAACGCGCACGCCCGTGGTGAAGGACGCTGCGGGATGGGCGCTACTGCGGGCATACGGCGCGCAGGATCATCTGCGCGTACGCCTGCGCGCCGAGTTCGTTCGGATGCGTGCCGTCGTCGTACAGGTATTCGGGATGCGCGCCCGACAATCCGGACCAGTCGATGACGCCGACGTTCCCATGCGCATGCGCGGCGTCGAGGAACATCTGGTTCGTCTGCTCGATCCATGCGACGGGGGCACGTGTCGTCAGGAAATACAACGGCCTGCCGTTCGCGAGGCGGATGACCTCGTCAACCGCCTGCTGTGTCGGCGGCCCGTTCGTGCCGAGCGCGAAGATGATGACCTGCGGGTCCTCGGATGCGAGGAACTGCGCGAGCATATCGACGCCCGCGCCGAACTGGCGGCTCACGGCGCCGTCGACATGCGCGTTCGGGAAATGCTGCGTGAGCACAGGCGCGACACCTTCGGTCACCGAATCGCCGATGATGAGCATGCGCGCGTCGCATGTGCCGGCCGCGTTGTCGCAGTGCCAACGCGCGGGGTCGAGGTTGTCGGGCGCCTTGAGCGCATCGACCTTCGGCTTCGGCGGCTCTGGCTTCGCCGTAGGAGTCGGCGTCGTCTGCAGGGGTTTCGGCGTTGCCGATGGCGTCTGCTGCTTGCGCATCGCGTCGAGCTCATGCTTCGCCTGCTCGGCCGTCATGCCGAGTTCGGGGCGCAACGCGACGGCGCGGTCATGCATGAGCGCGCGCCACGGCAGCGGCAGCATCATGACGACGATGATGACGACGCCCGTCACGGTGCCGATGAACGCACCCGGACGCTGCATGCGCTGCGGGTTGTCATGGGTGCGTTTGAGCCACGGCAGCCACGGTGCGCCACGCAGCGCTTCAATCGTCTGGTGGAAGACCTCACCAACGATGAGGATGATGGCGAACTGCCCAAGCACCATCCACCACGGCGTCGTCGCACGCGTCGCCGGGTTCATTACGAGGATGAGCGGATAGTGCACGAGATACAACGAGAACGAGCGTGAACTGAGGTATGCGAGCGCCTTGACGCCCATCGCGCGGCGGAAGGCGCCGCCGTGCATGCCCGCCCAGACCATGAGCGCCGTGAGCGCCGCGTATAGCAGGAATCCTCCGTGGTACATCCACGCGGACGACGCGTCGACGGTGAACATCGAGATGACGATCGCGGCGGCGCATGCAAACGCGCAGCAGTCGACGACCGTATGCGCGCGCACGGTGACGGTGCGTGCGCCGACGTGCACATCACGGCTCCATGCGCGCCATGCGGCGGGCAATGCGAGGCCATCGCCATCACCGGACGTGCGGTGGACGAGGACGGCGAGGAGCGCGCCGACGAGCAGTTCGGCGGCGCGCGTGTCGAGACCGTAGTAGATGCGCGACGTGTCGCGGCCCGGCGCATACAGCATCGCCATGTCCGCCGTCGAAATCGCGATGAGTACGGCGATCGTGAACGCGCGCGCCCATGTGCGGCGCACGACGCGCGCGATGAGCGCGAACAGCAGCGGCCACAGCAGATAGAACTGCATGATGAGGCTCGTATACCACAGATGCGTGAGCGGCGACGGCAATCCGGCGGCGTCGAAATACGAGACATGGCGGAAGATGTACGACCAATTGCTGTAGAAAAGCGCGCTCGGCACGGCGTCGGCGCGCAGTTTGAGCAGCAGTGACGGCGCCCACGTGTACACGATGACGGCGGCGAACGCGATCGTCGTCAATACGGGCGGCCAAATGCGCCGCGCGCGCCTGTCCATGAACCGCGGATAGGAGAAGCGGCGCGCGTCAAGCAATCCGAGCATGCCACGCGTGATGAGGAACCCGGAGATGACGAAGAAGACGGTCACGCCGAGGAAGCCGCCCGACGCGAGCTGCGGGCGCATATGGTAGAGGATGACACCGAGGATCGCGAGCACGCGCAGGCCGTCGATCGCGCGGATGTGCGCCTGGGTGGCCTCACGGCGCGCGACGGGGCGCACAGGCGGGCCGTCGTCGCCGCTGCCATCATGTGGTGTTCCCGGATCGTCGGGGTGCCCCGGGTTCGTCGTGACGTTGAGTCGCGACGCGTTGTCGCTTGCGATGATGCGTTGCATCGTGCGTCAGCGGCGTGCGGCGACGGCGTCGGCGAGTGTGCGCAGCACCTCTTCGGTACGGTCCCACGGCACGCACGCGTCGGTCACGGATTGGCCATAGACGAGTTCGTCGAGCGGTGCGGGCTTCTGGTGGCCGCCTTTGAGGAAGCTTTCCATCATGATGCCGAGGATACCGCGTTCGCCGGCGGCGATGCGCGACGCGATGTCCTCGACGACGCGCGCCTCGACGACTTCGTCCTTGCCGCAATTGCCGTGCGCGGCGTCAATGATGAGGCCGTGGTCGCTTGGTCCGGACGCCTTCGATGCCTTGAGCGCGGCGAGCGCGTCGGCGACCGAGACCGGATCGTAGTTCGGGCCGTCGCTTGAGCCGCGCAGCACGAGATGGCAGTCGGGGTTGCCTTTCGTCTCGGCGGAGATGACCTGGCCGTCGAGGTTGACGGACAGGAAATGGTGCTCGAACGCGGCCGTGTAGCATGAGTCGGCGGCCGGTTTGACCGAGCCGTCGGTCGCGTTCTTGAAGCCGATCGGCATGCTCATGCCGCTCGCGAGTTCGCGGTGGACCTGGCTTTCGGTGTTGCGTGCGCCGATCGCGCCCCAGCTGATGAGGTCGCACAGGTACTGCGGTGTGATCGGGTCGAGCCATTCGGTCGCGGCGGGGAGCCCGAGCGACAGGACGTCGGTGAGCACTTTGCGCGCGAGCCACATGCCTTTGCGGATGTCGAAACGGCCATTGAGGTCGGGGTCGTTGATGAGGCCCTTCCAACCGATCGTCGTACGCGGTTTCTCGAAATAGACGCGCATGACGATCATCAGGCGGTCATGCAGTTCCTCGTTCAACGCGGCGAGTTTCGTCGCGTATTCGTGCGCGGCCTTCGGATCGTGGATCGAACAGGGGCCGACGATCGCGAGGAGGCGGTCGTCGCGGCCATGGAGGATGTCGCGAATCTGGCGGCGGGAATCGAGGACGAGGTCGCCCATCTCGTCGGTGAGCGGCAGTTCCTTGATGAAATAACGGGGCGCCGGGATCGGGTCGAGCTGACGGATGTTGACGTCGACGGTCTCAGGGACGACGGCGCGCGCGTCGAGCACCTTGTCCTGTGAACTGTCCGGACCACGAAGGGCTGCCATGGTTCCTCGTTTCCTCTCCTCAATACACCACTGAATCCGGATCCTGCCGGAAAAACCGAATACCCATACTAGGACACATCCCCTGACGTATCGGGCGCCTGTATCACAACGCGGCGCGAAGGATGCACCCATCCTCCACGCCGCGCGTGCACACACCACTCACACGGTGCACATTGCGTACACCATGCACACCGTGGCCGTGGTTACCGTCGCATCACGCGAGCGCGCCCATCGGATCCCACGCCGGCAGCATCGTCGCGGGCTCGTCGAGCGCCTTGCGGTACTCGTCGGGCAGCATCGCCTTCGGCACGGCGACTTCGAAGACGTATTCGTCGAACCAGTCGTCACCCATCGTGAAGTACCCCTTGTCGGCGATCTTCGTACCCCACGAATTCTCGACGCGCCAGCGGCGCGTCGTCGTGCCGTCGTCGTCGACGTCGACGCCGACGAACGCCATCGCATGGTTCATCGCGGAATCGCCGAAGCGTACACGCTGCTCCTTCGTCATGTCGAAGTCGACACGGTAGACCTTGCCGTATTCGAACAGGTCGGCCGCCCATGCGCCGTCGACGCGGTCCATCATCGGATGGCAGTCGGCGCCGAACCACACCGGGATGCCCTGCTCGACGAGGATGTCGCGCACGCAGTCCTTCATGAACTGCACTGGCACGTTGAGATATGCGGTCGGGTCGCCGCCCGCGACATTGTTCAGATGCTCGATGCCGATCCTGTGGCCCTTCGCATGCTCACGGCGCGGGTCGTCGACGAGGCACACGTAGCTTTCGAGGTCGGCGGAGCCGACGTACTTGTTCCAGAACTCCTGCGGCGTGATCTCGCCGTCGCGGTGGAACACGCCGTCCGCGTCCGTCCACTCCCAGTGGAAGCGCTTCGGCGGTTCGCCGAGGTGGATCGTGAGCATGCGGTGGCCGGCTTCGACGGTACGGCGCACGATCTCGTCGATCTGGTCCGGTTCGTCGACCATATGCGCGACGGCGGTGTGCAGCAGGCGGCGCAGCTGTGTGTTCATCTCGCCGGTGTTCTTCGACGATTCGGTCTCCGGGTACAGGTCCTTCGGCACGGCACCGTACTTCTTGTAGATGTTCATCGCCATCGTCCACTGGCCGCCGTCGCCCATGACATCGGCGAGCATATGCTGGAACAGGCGCGAATCGACGGGTTCGCCCGAACGGATGAGGTCGGCGATGTCACCCATGAAATAGTTGACGCGCTCAAGCTTGTCGTAGTACATCGCATAGTTCTGCGAGAACTCGAACTCCTTGAGGTTCATGTTCTTCTTCGCGACGAACCTGGCGACGTTGAGCGAGCTGAACAGCCAGCAGCGGCCCGAACGGTCCTGATGCGTCGCCTCGCCGTTGTCGACGGTCGTCGAGAACCGGCGCTGGAGCAGGCGCGCGCGGTCGTAGTTGCGCGCGACCTTGTCGATGCCGGCGGCGGTCACGGCGTTCATCGCCATGCGGTTGACGGGGTCGCTGTCGAAATCGGCGGTCAGTTCGTTGAGTGTGTCGACGGACAGCGGTGCTATCTCGGTCAAGGTCCCTCCTTGTATGCTGGGGTTGGTTGTTGGTTGGTCAGTTGGTTCGGGGAACAGATGTCGTGCGTCCGGACGCGGCCTTATCGGCCGCCCGCCGCATACGAACGAGTTCCGGACGTGGTCCACGTCCGGAACTCGCCGGCGGTGCGCGCATGTGCCGCGCGCGGACAGCGTCAGTCGGTCAGCTGTGTCGCGTCGGGATCGTTGTCGCTCGCGTCGAACGACGTCGCCGCCGCATCGTCGGCGTCTACGGAACCATCGGAACCGTCGTCGGTCACGACATCGATTGTCTCGGTCTGCGTCTCCTGCACGTGCGGTGCGGCATCGTCGGCGGTGTCGTCCGCACGATCGGCGTCGCCATCATCGGCGGCATCGTCGTGCAACGTCGGCGTCGGCGGCACAATCGGCGTATGCGCGACGGGCGCGTGGTCGTCGATGAGCACCGACGTCTGCGCCTCGTCATCGTCGGTGTCGTCATCGTCGGTATCGTTGTCGGATTCGACGAACGCGTTGACGACGGACATGTTGTCGGTCGAATGCGCATTGTCGACACCAAGGCCGAAACCGGCGAACGCGTTCGCGAACATCGAACGCAACTCGGAGACGCGCTGCGTGATGTCGGCCTCACGGCTCTGCAGGTCGCCGATGCGCTTCGTCAGGCCGTCAAGCTCGGACTGCGCGGCGCGGCGGCGCTGCTCGATCTGGTTGCTCGCCTCCTCGCTCGCCTTGCGCACGATCTGCGCGGACTCCTCGTCCGCCTCCTTGCGCTTGTGCGCGGCGTAGGCGTCGGCCTCCTCGCGAATCTGCTTCGCCTCGGCGATCTGCGTCTCGGCTTCCTCCTTCGCCTGCTGACGGCGCTCCTCAAGGTTCTTGAGCAGCTCGGAGACCTTCTTCGTCGCCTCGTCCTGCTGCGCGGCGATGTCGGCGCGGATCTGCTCGACCTCGGCGTTGACCTGGCTCATCGTCTTCGTGCGGTTGACCTCGGCCGTGTCGGTGATCTCCTGCGCGTGCGACTTCGCGGAATCGGTGATCTCACCGGCCTTGCGCTGCGCCTCGGTCATGAGTTTCGACACCTGCTCGCGCACATCGGCGAGTTTCTTGTTCGCGTCGGCGAGCGCCGTCTCGATCTGGTCGTTCGTCTCGCTCTTGAGACGCGCGATCTCCTCGTTCGCGCTGCGGCGCTGCTCGCTGATCTGTGCGGCCGCCTGCGCGCGCATCTCGGACAGCTCACGTTCCTGCGACGCCTTCTCCGCCTCAAGACGCTTGACGTGTTCCTCACGCGAATTCGTCAGCTCAAGGTCGAGCGTCTGACGTTGCTCGCTCACCGTCTTCGCCGTCGACGCCTTGAGCTGGCTTGCTTCCTGCTGCGCGTTCGTGATGATCGTCGTCGCTTCGTTCTGCGCGTTCTTGAGCATCGTGTCGGCTTTCGCCTGCGCATCGTCGACGAGATGCTGCGCGTCGAGCTTCGCGTTGTTGATGAGCGTCTGCGACTGCGATTGCGCTTCGACGCGCGCGCTCGCCGCGTCCTTCTTCGCGCGTTCGAGCAGCTCGGTGCTCGTCTGCTCCGCGGACGCGAGCATCTGCTGCGCGTTCGCGCCAAGGGATGCGAACGAATTGTCCGACGTGGCCTTGCGGTTCTTTTCCTCCTGCAGCTGCGCCTGAAGCTGCAGCACCGTGTCGTCCCCGGCCTTCACCTGTTCGCGCAGACGGTCGATCGTCGTCTGCGCCGCAATCATCGCCTCATCCACACGTTCTTTGTCGTAGCCACGCAGCACGACCGGGAACCGCTCAACCATAGTCAATCCTTTCGCGAAAGGTGTCCGCAAAGACGTCGCGCACGTCCCGCGACGCGCGCCCACTTCAATGAACTCTAGTCTATCCGTGTCGCCTATCATCGCCGCAACACGCAGAAACTCACATTGAGCGGAAATCGACGCCGATTGCGGCGTGCGGCGAACGTTGTAGACAGTCGCACACTGCGGCACCGCCGCCAACCATGTCCGCACAACCGCCGCAAACGGCCGCGCACGGCGGCACCGCCGCCAACACCGTCCATACAACCGCCGCAAACGGCTGTACTCTGCGGCACCGCCGCCGACTACAGCAGGATGTCTTTGCTCGTCGGCTGCAGATAGTAGCGCGCGGCGGCTCGGACGAGGTCCTTGCCCGCCTGCACCTGTTGGCGCAGCGAAAGCCCATGCTGCGGATGCGGCTGTTCGTTGACGGGGGGAAGGTTGACGAACCCACCCATTGTGTCGCCGCGTTGCGCCGCCCATTCCTGCAATTGGTAGAACAACGCGTTGCACACGTAGGTGCCCGCGTCCGAGCTGAGCGTCGCGGGGATGTTGTCCTTCGCGAACGCGTTGAGGATCGCGCGCAGCGGCAGACCCGTCCAATACGCCGCAGGACCGTCCTCGTTGATGACGCGGCGTCCGGGGATCACGTTCTCCGCGTCGGGGCGCGTCGTGTCCTTGAGGTTGATCGCGCACCGTTCGAGGAGGATGCCGCGCGACGCGCGCTTGAGGCCCGTCGCGATGACGATGTTCGGTTGCACGTCCTCGAGGGTGTCTCGTAGTTTCGCCCATCCGTTGCGGAAACTGACAGGCACGTGCACGGCGTGCACATCGATCGCGACGTCGTGCAGCGGATCCTCGATGTTGTCCGGATCGACGCCGACACCTTCGTTCGCGAGCGCATCCGGTACGACGAGCGACGGGTTCACGCTCACACCTTCATACGGATCGAATCCGGAAATCACGACGGTAAGTTGCTTCATACGACCCCAGTGTAGACGCGCGCGGCGCACGGGGTGTCCATTCCCCGTGCGCCGCGCGGCCATATCAACGATTCCGACGATGTTCAGCTGAGCGCTTGTGTGAACATCGTATGCACATGGCGTTTCGCGGCCGCCTTCGTGATCTCGTCCGCGATGACGGCTGCGAACGGCATGTCGTCTTTCGTCGTGACCTTCATGTTGAGCGGCGAGCCGCCGACGATCGCCACGGGCGTATCGGGGAGGTAGTCGACGACGACGCGCGTGTCGTCGGTCGGACGGAAGTCGGGGTCGTCGGACGCGAGGTCGTAGGCTTCGTGGATCGTCTCGAAACGGAACGCCTGTGGCGTCTGCGCGCGGTACGCATGACGGCGTTCGGGCACGGAACGTACCGTTTCGCGGTCGCCGAGGTCCTCGGTGAGCAGGATCGTGTCCGTCGAGGGGCATGCGACGGTCGCCGCGTCGAATTCGTCGAGCGCGTCGATGCAGCCGTCGATCTGCGTTTGGGTGACGAACGGACGTACCGAATCGTGGATGAGGACTTTCGCGTCGCCGGGCACGCCGGCTGCCGCGAGTGTCTCGAGCGCGGCGGATGTGCTGTCCGCGCGTTCGGCGCCGCCGTCGATGACGGCGCGCACTTTCGTGTATGTGGCGTCGGTGATGAGTTGTTCGACCGCGCCGCGCACATGTGTGTTGACGACGACGATGATGTCGCTCACGCGCGCGTTGTGTTCGAACGCGTCGATGCTCCATCCGACGATCGGTTTGCCGTCAAGCGCGACGAGCTGTTTCGGATTGTCGGGGTCGAACCGCAACCCAGCGCCCGCCGCGAGCACGACGGCGACGACGGGTGCGCCCTGCTCCGCTTCGCGGCGTTCCTCGGCGCCGACGGTCGTCACATCCTGTTGTTCCATGGTCTCGTCCTTCGTTTGTTCCTACACAATACAATATACAATACAAAATAAATCTAACATCAATGCAGCGCACATATGCGCAACGGCGCGTTCAGCCGCGCACGATGAGCGCGAGCATGCGCCCTTCGCGCGTCTTGTGCGCGAGCTGCGCACGGCGGTGCGAGAACCATAACGGGTTCTCGAGCGTGCACATGCTGTGGCGGATGCCTTTGATGCGTTCGTCGAGTTTGGGGTCGCCCTCATTGTCCTCACGGCATAGCTGTTCGAGTTCCGCGTCCTGCGACAGGTACTGCGTCGCCGCGTTGACGCGCGGCTGCGACGAGAAGATGTGCTCGGGGCGCACACCCGCTTCGCCGAGCGCGATGAGCGCCGCCTTGTTGATGTCGATGCCGGGACCACCGAACCGTGTGAGCGTGAACGTGCCTGGGAAGCGCGCGTCGAACGCGTCGGCGATCTCGTCGCCCGTCTCATAGCAGTCGCCGCAGATCGCCGGTCCGAGCGTCGCGAGGATGCGCGCGGGGTCGGCACCCTTGTGTTGCATCATCTCGACCGTTGCGCCGATGACGCCCGCGACGAGGCCCTTGCGTCCGCAATGCGCGGCCGCGATGACGCCCGCGACCGGGTCGGCGAGCAGCACCGGCAGGCAGTCCGCGGCGAACACGCCGAGCGCGACACCGGTCTTCGTCGTGACCTGCGCGTCGCCTTCGATGATCTGCACGGCGCCGTCGACCGATTCGACATCGTCGACGCTGTCACCTGGCCGCCGCACGACGATCGAACCATCCTCCCCGCGCACGGCGGTGCGCTCGGTGCCGGACGCATCGAACCCGAACGTCGCGTTCTCGGTGAACACATCGTCCGTGTCGACCGCCGTCGCCGCATGCACCTGGTTGATGATCGACAGTTTCGCGTGCAGCTCATTCGCGAGCGCATCGCGGTTCGCGCGCACATGCGCCGGGTCGTCGCCCGATTTGCCGCCGAGGTTGAAATGCGCCCATTCGTCGGTGCTCACGCCGCCGAGACGCGTCGTATAGATGACGTTGATGCCGGGCGCGAGCACGATCGGGATCGTGACAGGGATCGGATTGCCTTCGTCGTCGGTCGGTTCGATCGCGGAACTGTCGAGGATCGCGTCATCGTACTGCTTGCCGTCCGCATCCTTCGCGTCGCGCTCGCGCGCGGCCTTGTCCTGTTCTCCGACCGTTTTCTGGCCGTGCGCCTGCACCGCCTTGAGCAGATCGTCAAGATCGATCTGCGTCGGCGTGTGTTCGCCCTGGGCGTCCGCGTGTGCGTCGTTGTGCTGTGCGCTCGCCTCGTTCGGCTGCGCGTCGTGTGCTGATTCACTCATACCGCTCACTTTAGCGGTGTCGCGCGCGTGCGGCCACCGTTGGCGTCATTCCGCTTTGAGCGTCGGCTTCTTCGTACGCGAACGCAATGCGGCGTTCACCGGCACTTCGACGTCGAGCGGCAACGAGAACACATGGGCGGGGTTGTTGACGACCGGCACGTCGTTGCCGTCGGCGTCGCGGATGCCGTCCGCGGGCACGACGTATTCGAGCGGTGCGCGCCCCGGCAGCAGGAACTCGACCGTCTGCCCCGGCTCGATCTTGTTGCGGCTCATGATCGTGACACGTCCTCCCTCCTCGGGGCTCCATCCAAGCGTTTCGCCGACGATGAGCCATTCGCGGAAGTACGCGCTGCGGTCGGTGTTCTGCGTCACTTTGTGCTCCGAATAGTAGAACCCGGTGCTGTAGTCGCGGTGCGCGACCTTGTACGGTTCCTCGATGAGCCAATCGGGCAGTTCGACGGGCGGCGCGGGGCGCACGGCGGCGTGCCGCCATCCGTCGGATGTCTCTGCGGCGTACGCGCGCTGACGGTCGAGCCCAGTGCGGCGCGCCGCGCGGTTCGAGATCTCCGCGCGTTCGCGATCGGCGCGCGCGGCGTCTGCGATGTCCGTGTCCGCGATGTCCATGTCCGCGTCCGCCGCAACGCGCGCGTCCTCACCTTCGTCGTTCGCGCTGTCCCAATTCGGCATCCCCGCGAACGCGGCGTCGGCGTTGACCATGATCTCGTCGCGCACATCGTCACCGACGTCCTCCCCCGCGCGCACGACGCGGTCACGGAACGGCTTGAGCACATTGCCGTCTGCATCCTCGAACCCACGTTGCACCATGTACTCGTTGACGGCTGTCTTGTACGCGTTCGTCATCGCGGCGACATAGTACGCGGACTTCGCACGTCCCTCGATCTTGAGCGACGTCGCGCCCGAATCGATGAGATCGTCGATGTGCGCCATCATGTTCATGTCCTGCGAATTGAACAGGTACGTGCCCTGCGCCGTCTCCTCGATCGGAAACACCTGCCCCGGGCGCTTTTCCTCGACGAGCGAATACTTCCAGCGGCACGGCTGCGCGCATTCGCCGTGGTTGCCGTCGCGGCCCGTCAGATAGTTCGAAATGAGGCACCGCCCCGAGAACGCCATGCACATCGAGCCGTGGACGAAGGTCTCGATGTCGAGGTCGTCGGGGATGTTCGCGCGGATGTCGCGCACGGCCTGCAGATCCATCTCGCGCGCGAGCACGACGCGCCGCGCGCCAAGCTCATACAGCGCGTTCGCCGCGAGGTAATTCGTGACGCCCGCCTGCGTCGACACGTGCAGCTCGAGTTCCGGCGCAATCCTATGCGCGAGCATCATGACGCCGATGTCGGTGACGATAAGCGCGTCGACGCCGGTCGTCTTGAGATCGTTGATGTACGCCTCGATCGCCGTGATCTCGTTGTTCCTCGGCAGGATGTTGAGCGTGACGTAGACGCGCGCGCCGCGCTCATGCGCGTAACGTGCGCCCTCGGTGAAGTCGTCGATGCTCAGGTTGCGCGGCGCCGAACGCATACCGAACGCCTTGCCGCCGCAATATACGGCGTCCGCACCATAGTCGACGGCCGTCTTGAGACCACGTAGATTGCCCGCAGGCGCAAGCACCTCAGGTTTCACGCGACGTTTCATGCTCGATTCCTCCATATGCTCACCCATATCCTCACCCACTGTGTCCGTTTTTCGTCGCAGACCAGTGTAGCGTCAGCGCGCGCCTTCACATGCGCGCACCACGTTGCCGACTGTGTGCGGGTGCGGGCGTTCCGTCCCGTTCCGCAGACGCGCGCTACCAAACCACCCACTCCGTCCCGTTTCGCAGCTCCGCCCAACCAATCCACCCGCAAACCCCGCCATTCCCAACCCGTTCCGCAGACCCTACCGACCAAACCACCCATTCCGCCCAGTTTCGCAGCTCCGCCCAACCAATCCACCCACAAACGCGCCCGTTTCCGTCCCGTTTCGCAGACCCCACCAACCAAACCGCCCACACCTACGCACAACGGGCGGCTCCCGCGCATATCGCGCGGAACACCGCCCGTCGGACACGACTGTTCCGAAGTCCCGGCGTCAGCCGAGCGTCGCGAGTTCCTCCGGAGTGAGTTCGAGGTCGCCCGCGTGGAGCGAGTCGAGGATCGTCGCCGGACGATGCGCACCCGGAATGACGAACACATGGTCGCCCTTCGCAAGCTCCCACGCGAGCACGACCTGCTGGTAGCTCACGCCGCGCTTGTCCGCGATTGCGCGGAACGGGTCGAACTTCGTCTCATCCTTCGGTTTGCGGAATCCACCAAGTGGACTCCAGCACACGAAGCTGATGCCGATGCGCGCCGCATGCTCAAGCGTATCCGCAGTCTCCGTATAGATCGGAGAATACTGGTTCTGCACCGCGATGAGCGAGTCCCCGAGGATTTCCTGTGCGATGTCCATCTGTTCAATCGACGCGTTCGATACGCCCGCTTCTCGCGCGACGCCCTCGTCGACGAGCTGCTTGATCGCTTCGATCGACTCCCCGTACGGCACACGCGGATCAGGACGGTGGAAATACAGCAGATCGATTGTGTCGACACCGAGCGCGAGTGCGCTTTCCTTTGCACGACGGATCAGGTTTTCCGGGGTGCCGTCGACGGCCCACGTCGGTTTGCCGTCGGTGAAGTTACGATAATGCCCGACTTTTGTCGCGATGAGCACTTCGTCCTTCGGACCTTTCCAGCTCGCCATCGCGTCGCGCACAAGCTTCTCGCCCGTCTGTTCCTCACCGCCCGAGCAGTAGTACGCCCACGCGGTGTCGATTTGACGGCAGCCCGCGTCGAGCGCCGCGTGAATCGTCTCGATGCCCATGTTCGGACCGAGGTTGTTCTCGATCGTCAACGGCATTTCGCCGAGCCCTATCGCCGTCGTATCGAACGGTCCCATGTTCCTGTGCAGTACCATCGCTGCTCCTTCGCGTTGTGACGAGTGGTCGTGACGAATGTCGGCGCACCGCGTCACGCGGAGCACCGTCCGCCACCATCATAGGAATCGCCCCGTAATTCCCCGCGTACCACCGCGCGTGAAACACCGCACAACGGTACGCTCACCGGCCGCCGAACGAACCGCCGCCGGAGCCGCCCGACGATCCGCCGAATCCACCACCCGAGAACGATCCACCCGAACCACTGAATCCGCCCGATCCGCTCGACGACGGCGCCGCAGCGGCGATCGTCGACTGCACCGACGCCATACCTGCGCTCAGCTGTGTGCCGAAATCGGTGAAGCCGCCGGCGAACGCGCCGAAGCCACCGCCCGCGACGGCCGCGCCGAGCGACGAGCCGACGATCGTGCTCGGTCGCGCGGACCAGAACAACACACCCGACGCGTACGCGTTGTCGTCGAGCCACGCCGCGTCGTTGACCTGGGGATACGCGGTCGCGAGCTGCCGGAGCACCTTGCGCGACACGCCGAGCGCCGCCGCGTACACGAGATACTTCCCCCACAAGGTGACATCGAGCACCTCGCGGTCGGCGAACGTACTGAAATCCTCGAGGTACCGTTCGAACCCGACGAGTTCGCCGACCGTCCGCTGTCCCGAGTCGGTTATTTCGTAATTCTTGTGCAGCACACACGAGAGGACGCCGCACAATACCATCGGGATGCACAGGCAGCACGCGAGCAGCAGATTGCCTTCGAACGCCATCAGATAGATGCCTGCGAGCACAGCGATCAGGATGTCGAACACACCGAACGTGACCGCGGTCGCCTTCGCCGGTTGCACCGCGTCGAGGTCGTCGCATTCATGCTCGCACGCGCGTTTGAAGAAGTCGAGTTCCTCGTGGCCGCCAGTCCATTTGCTGAATTCGCGGTTCATCTGTTTGATGTCGAAGACGGGCGTGTGCAGCCGCTTGTACGCTTCGAGCAGGATGTAGAGGAGACGGCGCTCGGACGTGCACAATCCGAGTTCGGTACGGGAGTATCCGTCCGTGATCGTCTCACCGAGCGCGCGCGGCATGAGCACGATCGTGCTCGTCTTCGCGAGTTTGCGTGCGCTCGCGCCTGACGATGCAATCAGCCGCGCGACGTCCGCCGACGTCACACGGCTCAGGTCGACGCCCGCATAGCGTTTCGCCTCGCCGGGATACACGGCGATGAGTTTCTTGTCGATGAGCGACATCATCGTCGCCGCCATCTCACGACTCATCTTCGACGACACGCCCACACGTCCGATTTTCGTCCACAGCACCGCGGCCGCACCCGGTGTCATCGGCGGCACGTCGCGGCTGTATGCGACATCACCCGCGAGCTTCGCCTTGCGCCGCGAGCGCAACGCCGCGCGGATGCCGAAGAAGCTGAGCGCCGCGCCGGCGAGCGCGATCGCAACCCATATGCACACGCGGATGACGGCTGTCTTGTGCTGCTTGTCGTGCCATTCGCGTTCCTGACGCGTTTCGTCGTCGATCGTCCATTGTTTCGCGTTTGCGTCCACCTGTCGGACAACGTTGTGCAGTGGTGCGTTCGTCATCATCGCGACGATGTCGAGGTACTGTCCGGTCTTGACGTTGTACGCGGTGCACGCGATGCCATGCGGCGTGCGCTCCGTCTTCGCGTTGCCGGTGTAGTGCAGCCACGCCCACGAATCGTCGCGTCCGACGCCTTCCGGGAACGTCACGTTGATATGCGCGACGCCGATCGGCGTCGCGTTCTCGGTGCCGAACGGCTCCCATTGGAACACGCTCACGTCGTTGTACTGCGTCGTGACGCCTTCCCATGTCATGGTGATCTCGAACCGCATGCTGTCGGCGGAATATGTTCCCGGAATGTTCCATCCGATCTCAATCGTCTTGTCATGTGGACGGTCGGATGGTTTGGTGTCGCCATCCGCGTCCGCGGCAGCGTCCGCACCGCCCATGTCGGCGCGTTCGTCTTCCCCCATCTGCGTACGTGTGCGCGATTCGAGACCGTCGACGGCCGGGTCGAAGGTCTTCGTCGACGAACCGTTGTACGTGACGTCCGCGATGTACCAATGGTTCGCGTATTCGCGGTCCCATTGCGTCGACGGCATATATTTCGGCTGTTTCGGCTCGATCTGCGTGTATTCCTCACCCGTCGTGAGGTTCTTGACGCTGACGTCGGTGATGTTCGTCAATTGCGCGGCGTTGAGCGTATACGTCTGGTACAGCTGTCTCCACGGTATCGCATTGTCGTCCGAATCCGTCCGTTCGTGCAGTGTGATGTCGACCGTCTCCTTGATGCGCAGGTCGCCATTCTCCTGGACGTGCACATCGTAGTCGAGCGAACGGTATTCGAGGTCGGACGAATTCGCGTCCTTCGCGATGAGGAAACCGACGCCGAACACGAGCGCGCAGACGACGAACGTCCACATGAGCGAACTGAGCATCGAAAGCCATACACGGTTCTTCATGTCACCACCTCATATCTGGTTCCGTTTCGCGAGCCGTCTTCGTCACCGAAGGGCGCATCCGCCATCCGCTCACCGTTCCACGGTGGTATCGACGATGGCGAATCGATATCACATGTTCGATTATCGTGTGCGCGGCCCTCCCCCGCCCGTTTTTCTCAAAACCGCAGTGCGCCCCATGCCGCAGCACGGTGCGCTTACGCGTCCGTCGGCGTACCGTCGTGCCTCACACACCGCAGAGCGGTACGCTCATGGTACGCGGATACGAAAAAGCGGCGGGTGCGCGCATCGTCGCGCAACCGCCGCCATACCGTCCCCACGAGATCAGTACTGCGGATAGCCGCCGTTGTTCTGTGTCGGATACTGCGGATAGCCGCCGTTCTGCTGCGTCGGCTGCATCGGTGCGCCCATCGGCGCACCCGGCTGTTGCGTCGGGAACTGCGGCGTCTGCTGCGCGAAGTTCACACGCGGCGCCTGACGCTCGTCATCGCCGACAGTGAAGTTCGCCGCTTCGACGAAGTGCCCGAGTCCCGCGACGATGTTCGACGGAATCGACTGGATCTTCGTGTTGTACTTGAGGACGACATCGTTGTAGAACTGGCGTCCGTACGCGATCTGTTCCTCGATCTGCGCGAGCTGCTGCTGCAGATCCATGAAATTGACGTTCGCTTTGAGGTCCGGGTACGCCTCGACTACGGCGCGAAGGTTCAGCATCGCGCGCGACAGCTGGTTTTCGGCGTTCATGCGCGTCGCAAGCGACGATCCAGGCTGGCTCGCGGCGTCCACGACGTTCGCACGCGCCTGCGTGACCTGCGTGAGCACGGCGTTTTCGTGCCCAGCGTATCCCTTGACCGTTTCGACGACGTTCGGGATGAGATCCGCGCGTTTCTTGAGCAGCACGTCGACCTGCGCCCAGCCGTTCGTGACACGGTTGCGCAGCTGCACGAGGGCGTTGTACGTCGTGATGAACCAGATCACAAGCACGAGGATGATCGCCAGAATGACGATGAGCGCGATGATGGGGCCGTTCATAAGCGGTTCTCCTTGATTGCGGTGGGTCGACGTCCGCATACGCCGCGGACATGTCGTCGTCCAATGGTTCACGATTATCTCACGTCGAGCCAACAACGACCGTCCGCATACCACGACATGGCCATTCCCGCACAACGGTACGCCCAGGCGCACGCCAGCGTACCGCAGTGCGTAGCCATACGCACCGGTATGCCCATGCGGGCGTCGCACCATCCGCCGGCGGCGAACAGTGCGGCGCGTCCTGTGAAGTACGTCACAACGCCCCGCCCCGCATCCCCGGCGCCCACATCCCAGATCGCCTACGGACACGCGTACCCGCACGCCAATGTGGTGTTCGTCACATTCCCTAACCACTACATGTAGTGGTTAGGGAATGCTGATCCCACTATGTATCG
>Dunbar_p2__coassemble_950_pt1 | contig 38711 bp, 27 predicted proteins | sample Dunbar_p2__metabat2_high_PE_041 | metagenome-assembled genome bin Dunbar_p2 | reverse complement strand
GCGCGCCGCATGCGGCGCGCCCATGAGGATGAGCATGCGTTCGATCGCGTCGGGGTCCTTGAGCGTGACGCGGCGCGAGCTGCGCAGCTGACGCGGCTTCGCGCTTATGCCAAGGCGGCGTGCGGCGCTCGTGAGCGCCAACGCGGTCTCATCGGTCGGGCAGATGATTTCGAGGTAGCTCGCCTTGCCCGGGTCGGACAAGCCACCATGCGCGAGGAACGCGCCACGCCATATAGCCTTGACCTGTGCGATGTTGCCGGACGTGAGCTCTTGCGGCAGTCCCATGACGGCTTGGCGTTTGCGGCGGTCAAGCAGTCCCGTTTGCAACGCGAGGGCGACGCCGCCGCGTTCGACGATCACCATGTAGCGGCGTACCGGTCCTGCGGGCGTCTGGCGCTCGACGGCGGTGAGCATCGCATCATGGCCGTACAGGTTCTTGACCGCCCGTTGGAGCCATTGCGCGGCATCGATCGTATCGAACTGCGCCTGGACGATGATGGTTCGGTCGCTTTTGCGAAGGCCGCCTCCGAAACGGAGCATGGACGTCACTTGTGCCTTCTGTGCGAGGACCATCTCCCCGTCGATTTCGGACAGCTCACGTTTGACTTCATCGAGAAGAGCCAAAGGATCCTCCTGTTGTATTGATCGTGATCGATACGGCGTGTCGCGAGTGACTACCGAGATTCCGTGATACCGAAGGTCTTGGACATCTGCGGATGTGGACGCTCATTTGACAAACCGTTGGAATTATGCTTATTTGTCCGCGTGTCGCACCCGCGCGATCAGGATTGGCGGCGGTCGAGTTCGCGTGCGGACACGCTCACGTTGAGGCCGTGTGCGCGCAGCCGGTCGGCAAGCGCCTCGCTCATCGCGACCGACCTGTGCTGGCCGCCTGTGCAGCCGATCGCGATCGTCACATAATGCTTGTCCTCCTGCGCGTAGCCGTTGACGGCGGTCTCGATCGCCTTCTCGTACGCGTCGAGGAAGTCGGACGCCCCCGTGCTGCGCAGCACGTAGTCGCTCACCGGCTTGTCCTTGCCGTTGAGCTCGCGCAGTTCGGGCACCCAGTACGGGTTCGGCAGGAAACGCACGTCGGCGACGAAGTCGGCGTCAATCGGGATGCCGTATTTGAAACCGAAGCTGAAGATGTGCACCGAGACGGTCGTCGGCCCCGATCCCATGAGCGCATTGTACAGTTTCGTCGACAGTTGGTGGATGCTCAAATGGGATGTGTCGATGACGATGTCGGCGCGTTCCTCGAGGTTCTCGAGCATCTCGCGTTCCTCGCGGATGCCGTCGATGAGCCTGCCGTTGCGTTGCAACGGGTGCGGGCGGCGCACCGATTCGAAGCGTTTGATGAGCACTTCGTCGTCGGCGTCGAGGAAGAGGATGCGTGTTTTGACGCCGAGGTCGTCGAGATGGCTCAGCATCGCGGACAGGTCGGCGAAGTAGTCGCGCGAACGCACGTCGATGACGGCGGCGAGCTTGTGCACGCCGCTTTGCGACGCGGTCATCATGTCGACCATCGGCACCATGAGCTGGGGTGGCATGTTGTCGACGACATACCAGCCCATGTCCTCGATGCTGTGCGCGGCATGCGAACGGCCGGCGCCGCTCATGCCGGTGATGAGGATGACCTCGAACCCTTCCGCGGGGCTGCCGACGTATCCCCCAGGCTTGCCGTCCGCTTCCCGCTGCGCCTCGTTCGTCTGGCTCACAACGCCTCCTCCAATGCTGCCCTCATGGCCGTTTCGAGTGCTTCGTGCGTGGCCTGCGCCCCGACTTGGTCGAATGCGTCGTCGTGCGCGCGCCCCGTCATCAGGAGCACTTGGGCCACCGCTTGATACAGTAGCATCTCCTCTCCGCCGAGCGCGATCCCTCCCAGATGTGACCACGCGCGCATGAGCGCGGTCGGCCTGGGATCGTAGACGACGTCAAGCAGCATGCCATGCACACGGGCATCGGCCGCGTCGAGCCGGGCGGCGACGTCGTCCGCGCCATGGCCGGGAATCGTCGAGATGGCGATGCCGGCCGTTTCGAGCCGCACGATCGTGCCGTCGGACGCGAGCGGCAGCATCGACACCTGGATGCCGTGGCGTGCGCCGAGTTCGGCGAGGCCGGGGTTGCGTTCGGGGTGGCGTGCGGCGACGGTGACGTCGCGTATGCCCATCATGATGCATGCGGCAAGCGCCGATGTCGCCGTGTTGCCATTGCCGAGGATGACGGCGTCGTCGATGTGCAGCGCCGTCTCGCCCCTCGCGTGCGCGAACGCGCGTGCGATGCCGTAGACATCCGTGTTGTACAGCTTGACGCCGCCGTCGGAGAACACGGCCGTGTTCGCGACGCCGAGTTCACGCGCCCACAGGTTCGCGGGGTGCCCGTATGGCTGGATTGTGCGTTTGAGCGGCATCGTCAGGCTCAGTCCCGCCCATGTCCCGTCGAGCGTCGCGAGGAATGGCGCGAGGTCGTCCTCCCCCGCCTCGACGCGCCCGTAGGTCCATCCGTCGAGGCCGAGCGCACGGTATGCGGCTTCGTGCAGCACGGGCGAGAGCGAATGCGCGATCGGTTTGCCGAGGACCGCGCACCGTCGTGATCCGCGCGTCCCGCCTTGTGGTACCTGTGCCATAACACCTCCTGACAGGCTGTGCGTCGCCGCGGGGCGCCGCACAGCCTTATCGTCGTCTCCTTGTGACATCTGCTTTGTGCGTCCAGCGTACCGAACATGTGCGTCTTGCGCCGGTGCACCGTCCGGCCGGTGGCCCGTCAGGCGTCCGTGGCCACATCCCGTTCGGCGGCTGTCTCCGTTGCCGTCTGCGCATCTGTCGTGGCCATGCCATTGCCTGTGCCCGTGCCGTCGGCATGGAGCGCCGACCAGATCCGTTGCGCCTTCGCATGGCCGATGCCTTTGACCTCCTCAAGCTCTTCGACGCTCGCTTTGCGCATCGCGCGCACCGACCCGAAATGCGCAAGGAGGCGTTTTTGGAACGCGGGGCCGACGCCTGGGATCTCGTCGAGCGCGGAACGCAACGCGCCTTTGCGGCGCGTCTGGCGGTGGTAGGTGATCGCGAAGCGGTGCGATTCGTCACGCACCCGTTGCAGCAGGTACATGCCTTCCGATGAGCGTTTGAGGATGATCGGATAGTCGTCGTCGGGCACCCACACTTCTTCGAGGCGTTTCGCGAGCCCGCACACGGCGACGTCGGTCACACCGCTGTCAGCGAGGGCCTTTGCGGCCGCCATGACCTGCGGTTTGCCGCCGTCGACGACGACGAGGTTCGGTTTGTAGGCGAACCGGTGGCGCTCCGTGCGCTGTTGCACGGCGTCCGCATCCCCCGCCTGTGCGGCGTGGCGTTCGTTGTCGATGCTGTCACCGCTGTCACCGGCGATGTTGCCATGGCGGAACCGCCTCGTGAGCGTCTCATACAACGCCGAAAGGTCGTCGAGCGCGCCGGAGCCGTCGTCGCCGCGGATCGCGAAGCGCCGGTACTCCGATTTCTTCGCGACGCCGTCCTCGAACACGACCATCGACGCGACCTGGTAGGCGCCGCCGACCGTGTTCGAGATGTCGTAGCATTCGATGCGCAGCGGCGCCTCGTCGAGGCCGAGCGCGGCGGCGACGTCGTTCATTGCCTTCGTGCGCGCGCCGATGTCGCTTATGCGGCTCATCTTGCTGCGTTGGAGCGCCTGGCGTGCGTTCTCGTCGGCGCGGTCGAGCAGTTGCCGTTTCGTGCCGCGTTGCGGCACGTCGATCGAGACGGTTCCCCCGCGCAGGCCGGAAAGCCATTGTTCGAGCTCGGTCTTGCGCGCCGGTTCGATCGGCACGAGGATCTGGCGCGGCACGGGCGCGATCGGCGCGAGCAGGTCGGCGCGGCCCGTCTGTTCACGCCGTTCGTTGCGTGCGCGCGTCGCCTGGGCGCGCGCGGCCGCATCGGTCGCGCGGAATCGCTGCGACGCGGCGACAGCGTTGCGTTCCTCGTTGACGACGACGTTCGACGCGCGCTCCTCGCCGACGAGGTCGGCGTAGACGCGCACGAGCAGGTCGGCGATGATCTCGCCGTCCTCGATGCGTTCGGTGCGTTCGACGCTCCAGTTGCGTTCGCCGCGGATCGTGCCCGCACGTACGAAGAACGCGTGCACGGACGCTTCGAGTTCGTCGGTGTCGAAACCGAAAACATCGGCGTCGGTGTCCTGGTCGAGCACGACCGAGTTCTGTTCGACGACGGTCGACAGCATCTGGATGTCGTCACGCAATCTCGCGGCGCGTTCGAAGTCGAGGTCGGCGCTCGCCTCCTTCATCTGCACGGTGAGCTGTGCGATGTAGCTGCGGCCGATGCGTCCGGTGAGCACGCCGACGAGCTGTTCGCACATGCGCCGGTGTTCCTTCGCGCCGATCCTGCCGACGCATGGCGCCGAGCATTTGCCGATCGAGGCGAGCAGGCATGGCCGTCCCGTCAGATGCGCCTTGCGGAACACCGACGGCGTGCATGTGCGCACGGGGAAGGCGCGCAGCAGCCGGTCGAGGCTTTTGCGCAGGTCCCATACCTTCGCGTACGGCCCGAAGTAGCGTGTGTCGCGGCGTTTGCGGCTGCGCGTGACCCATACGCGGGGGTATTCCTCACCGACCGAGACCGCGAGGTACGGGTAGGTCTTGTCGTCGCGGAACACGACGTTGAACCGTGGGTCGAATTCCTTGATCCACGTGTATTCGAGCGTGAGCGCCTCGAGTTCGGTGCCGACGACGGTCCATTCGAGCGACCGTGCGGTGAGCACCATCGTCTGGGTGCGCGGGTGCAGCTGGTGCAGTGGTTGGAAGTAGTTCGTCAGGCGGTTGCGCAGGTTCTTCGCCTTGCCGACGTAGATGACCTGCCCGTCGCCGTCGCGCCATTTGTAGACGCCGGGCTGGGCGGGGATGTCCGAGGTCTTCGGGCGGAACAGGTCGCGGCTGTCGCCGAGCAGCGGCGCGCCGTTCGCGTTGACGCCCGCGCCGCCCTGCCCGATCGGCGCGGGCGCGGCGAGGCTGCGCGCGATCGCGTCCCATGTGCCCGGCGCGTGCCGTTCGAATATACTCACGGTGTCTCCCTGTGCGTGCGTTTCCTCATCGTTCCAAGACCGTTGCGCCGTTCAGCCGAGCAGCGGTTCGAGGAACCTGCCGGTCCACGACGCGTCGCATGTCACGATGTGTTCGGGTGTGCCTTCGGCGACGATCGTGCCGCCGCCTTCGCCGCCTTCGGGGCCGAGGTCGATGATCCAGTCGCTGGATTTGACGACGTCGAGGTTGTGTTCGATGACGATGACGGTGTTGCCTTTGTCGACGAGGCCCTGGAGCACGACGAGGAGCTTGTTGACGTCCTCGAAGTGCAGGCCCGTCGTCGGCTCGTCGAGGATGTACACGGTCTTGCCGGTGGAGCGACGCTGCAGTTCGGTCGCGAGCTTGACGCGCTGCGATTCGCCGCCCGAAAGCGTCGTGGCGGGCTGGCCAAGGCGGATGTAGCCGAGGCCGACCTGCACGAGCGTGTCGAGGTAGCGTGCGATCGACGGGTACGCCTTGAAGAACTCGGCCGCCTCGCTTATCGGCATGTCGAGCACGTCGGCGACCGACTTGCCGTTGTACTTCACTTCGAGCGTCTCGCGGTTGTAGCGTTTGCCATGGCATTCCTCACAGTCGACGTAGACGTCCGGCAGGAAGTTCATCTCGATCTTCAACGTGCCGTCGCCGTGGCATGCCTCGCAGCGGCCACCCTTGACGTTGAATGAGAAGCGTCCCGGACCGTAGCCGCGCACCTGCGCCTCGGGCGTCTTCGCGAACAGCGCGCGGATCTTGTCCCAGACGCCCGTGTAGGTCGCCGGGTTGGACCTCGGGGTGCGTCCAATCGGGTTCTGGTCGACGTGGATGACCTTGTCGCATTGGTCGACGCCTTCGACACGGGTGTGCTTGCCGGGCACGATCCTCGCGCCGTTGAGCCTGTCGGCGAGCACCGGGTAGAGGATCTGGTTGACGAGCGTCGACTTGCCCGAACCGGAGACGCCGGTGACGCATGTCATGACGCCGAGCGGGAAGTCGACGGTGAGGTCCTTGAGATTGTTCTCGCGGGCGCCGACGACACGCAGCCTGCGGTCCTTCTTCGCCTTGCGCCGCCGCTTCGGCGTCTCGATGCGTCTGCGGCCGGCGATGTAGTCGCCGGTGATCGAGCGTTTCGCGTCGACGAGATGGTCGGCGGGGCCCGAGTAGACGACTTCGCCGCCGTGTTCGCCGGCGCCGGGGCCGATGTCGACGAGCCAGTCGGCGCTGCGGATCGTGTCCTCGTCGTGTTCGACGACGATGAGCGTGTTGCCGAGGTCGCGCAGATGGTGGAGCGTGTCGATGAGGCGCGTGTTGTCGCGCTGGTGCAGGCCGATCGATGGTTCGTCGAGCACGTACATGACGCCGACGAGGCCAGACCCGATCTGCGTCGCGAGGCGGATGCGCTGCGCCTCGCCGCCCGAGAGCGTCTTCGCGGCGCGTGAAAGCGTCAGGTAGTTGAGGCCGACGTCGTTGAGGAAGCCGAGACGCGCCCGGATCTCCTTGACGACTTCGCCGGCGATGTGCGCGGCGGCGCCGGAGAGCTTGAGCCCGTTGATCCATGCGAGGCTGCGCTCGGCGGACATGTCGCACACGTCGGCAATCGACTTGCCGTCGACGGTCACGGCGAGCACCTCGGGCTTGAGGCGTTTGCCGTGGCATACGGCGCATGGCACCTCACGCATGTACGATTCGTAGTACTGTTTGCGCTGTTCGGAATCGGTCTCCTCATGGCGGCGCATGAGCGAACGCACGACGCCTTCGAAACCGGTCGAGTATTCGCGCATGCGCCCCCAACGGTTGCGGTAGGAGACGGTGACTTTGAAGTCCTTGCCGTACATGATCGCCTGCCGTACCTCCTCGGTCAGGTCCTTCCAAGGCGTGTCGAGGTCGAAGCCGAGTTCCGAGGCGAGACCCTCGAGCACATGGCGGTAGTAGTCACCCGAGCTTTTCGTCATCATCCACGGTTCGATCGCGCCCTCGTTGAGCGTCTTGTCCGGGTCGGGCACGACGAGTTCGGGGTCGATCGCGAGGCTGAAGCCCAGACCCGTGCATTCGGGGCATGCGCCGTAGGGCGCGTTGAACGAGAACGTGCGCGGCTCGATCTCGTCGAGTTCGAGCGTGTGCCCATTCGGGCACGCCATGTGCTCGGAGAACGGTACACGGCGCGACGGGTCGTCCTCGTCCCGGTCGACGAAATCGGCGACCATGAGTCCCTTCGCGAGCCTGAGCGCCGTCTCGACGGAGTCGGTGAGGCGTTGACGGATGCCGTCCTTGACGACGAGACGGTCGACGACGACCTCGATCGTGTGCTTCTTCTGCTTCGTCAACGTGATGTCGTCGGACAATTGGCGCATCTCGCCGTCGATGAGCGCACGCGCATAGCCGTCACCGCGCAACAGCTCGAGCAGGTCCCCGAACTCGCCCTTGCGGCCGCGCACAACGGGCGCGAGGATCTGGAACCTGGTGCGCTCCGGTTCGCCGAGGAGCCGGTCGACCATCTGCTGCGGCGTCTGCGCGCTCACCTCGGCGCCGCACACCGGGCAATGCGGCACGCCCGTGCGCGCGAACAGCAGGCGCAGGTAGTCGTAGACCTCGGTGATCGTGCCGACCGTCGAACGTGGGTTGCGGTTCGTCGTCTTCTGGTCGATCGACACGGCGGGGCTCAGGCCCTCGATGAAATCGACGTCCGGCTTGTCCATCTGACCGAGGAACTGGCGCGCGTACGCGGACAGCGACTCGACATAGCGCCGCTGGCCCTCGGCGAACAACGTGTCGAACGCCATCGACGACTTGCCCGACCCCGACAGGCCCGTGAAGACGACCATGCGGTTGCGCGGGAACTCGAGGTCCGCGTTCTTGAGGTTGTGCTCACGCGCGCCCTGGATGACGATCTTGAGATCGTTCGGCAGATGGCCGATGTCCGCGATGAGCGAACCATGCTCCTCGCGCAACGGCGCTTTCGCAAGCTCGCGGCTCAGAAAGGAATCGCTCGACATCACACGTTCGAGGACGACGTTCGTACCCTGTGCTGCACGTTCGGCTGCCAATGTTCCTCCATACCTTGACGTGTCCGTAACAACCACGACAAGGATACCGCATCGAAACGAAAAAATCGAACACCTGTTCGAAACCTTCGCATGTGCAGGCCACACACCCGGCACTGACGCCCCGGTTGTTTACCCCTTGTTTTACCCCGCAGGGGAAAACGTCGCGGCCCCACGCACACAAACCCCGTTTTCCTCTACTGTGGGAGACAGGCCGGGACACATCCGGCAGTACCGAGCGCAAAGGAGAGACGATGACGCACGACACAGACGTACAGGACGACGGGAAGGCGAAAGTCACACGCGACATCGAAATGATCGTCGCCTGGGTCTCCTTCCTCGCGCTCATCATCGTCATGGCGCTCGCGCAATGCGGCGTGCTGGTCCACATCGACATGGACGACGAACGCCAACGCGTCTACTCATGGTTCGCCGCCGAACGCTACGTGCAACTCATCTGGGTGCCTGTCTACCTGCTGCTCGCAATCTGGCTCATACGCATCGGCAACGGCCGCAAGCACGCACGCAAGCTCGGACACACCCGCTTCACGCTCATCGGCGTGCTGTTCATCGCCACATGCCTCGTCGGCATCGGCTGGGTATTCGCATGGGCGTTCAAGAACTACCCGAGTGCCGTGCCGCTCATCGGCATCCAGACGCTCCTCGTCTGGGCCCTGTGGTTCTTCTCGCGCCGTGAGGACGGCAGCTTCTGGGGCTGGGCGCCATTCTCGCTGTGGGGCGCATGGCTCGTCGTCGAAACGGTCACCGACCTCGCACGCGCCGTCACCTACTACGTCTCGAAGGACGGACCGATTGCGGCGGGTGGACAGTCGGCCGCGACGATCGCGCTCGCGCTCATCCTGTTCGCGCTCGCGTGCTTCGCACGCTTCAGGTTCGACGACTGGCTCTTCGGCCTCGTCGTGCTGTGGTCGATGGTGGGCGTCGCGATGCGCCTCATGGATGTCTCGAAATTCACGGCCGTCGTCGTCATCGCGCTTGCCGCCGTATGCGCCGTGTTCATGTACATCCCGTGGAGGCGCGTCTCCGGGCGTCTCGACGCGATCGAGCCGCGCAAGCCGCAGCCGACGCCGGAGCAGCGCAAGGCGGCGCAGGAGACGTCGACGCCGCACGTCGAGGACTATGACGGCGGCACCCACGAGGAGGCGCTGCGATGAGCGGCCGGAGCGGCGCCAGCACGCAATGGACACGTGTCGAGCACGGGTTCGGCCCATTGTTCGACGCCCGTTCGCGTGTCCTGTTCCTTGGCACGATGGCGAGTCCGAAATCACGTGAGGCCGGATTCTTCTACATGCATCCGCGCAACCGGTTCTGGCCGATCATGGATGTGCTCTTCGCCGATCCGCACGACCCGGATGACAAGGTCGGCGCGACGCGTGCGACACGGCGCGCGTTTGCGCTGCGGCATCGCTTCGCGCTCTGGGACACGGTCGAATCCTGCGAGATACTTGGCGCGTCCGACGCGTCGATCAGGAACGTCGTGCCGAGCGACCTGACGCCGATCATCCGCGGTTCGCAGATCAGGCACATCTACCCATGCGGCACGAAGGCGATGCAATTGTACGAACGCCTGTGCCGTCCGCTGCTGCTCGGCGACGGCATCGACCTTCCGGTGACGGCGTTGCCGTCGACATCACCCGCCTATGCGTCGAAGACGCTCGCCGACCTCATCGGCATCTACCGCTCGCGCATCGACATGTCCGATTTCGTCTGACGGCCGCGGCGGCCGCGCCCAGGGGCGGCCGCCGCCGGTACAGTGACGTCCCGGCAGCGTTCATGGCCGCGTTTATGATGGTTGTCCGGCAACGAACAGTGCTCATATGAAGACGGAGACGCATGGCAATCGAAGTACAGGGACTGGAGATCCAGATCGGCGCGCGCACGCTGCTCAATCCGACGAGCTTCCATGTCGCGAAGGGAGACAAGATCGGCCTCGTCGGCCGTAACGGCGCCGGCAAGACGACGCTCACACGCACAATCGTCGGCGAACTGCTGCCGACGGCGGGCACCGTGCGTGTCAGCGGCAAACTCGGCTACCTGCCGCAGGACACGCATGCCGACGACCCCGAACAGTCCGCGCTCGACCGCATGATGAGCGCGCGTGACATCGCCTCGATCATCAGACGCATCCGCAAGGCGGAGAAGGAGATGACCGACCCCGACCCGGACGTCATGACGAAGGCGATGAACCGCTACGACAAGGCGATGCAGGATTTCGAGAAGGCCGGCGGCTATGCGGCGCAATCGGAGGCGCAGGCGATGGCGGCGAGCCTCGGCCTGCCACAGGACGTCATGGACCGCCCGCTCGGTACCCTGTCCGGCGGCCAGCGCCGCCGCATCGAACTCGCGCGCATCCTGTTCTCGGATGCGGACACGCTCATCCTCGACGAGCCGACGAACCACCTCGACGCCGATTCGATCGAATGGCTGCGTGACTTCCTCAAGAAATACGAAGGCGGTTTCCTCGTCATCTCCCACTCGGTCGAACTGCTCGACGAGGTCGTCAACAAAGTGTGGCATCTCGACGCGCAGCTTGCGCAGATTGACATGTACTCCCTCGGCTACAAGGCGTATCTGCACCAGCGCGCCGTCGACGAGGAGCGCCGCCGCCGCGAACGCGAAGTCGCCGAGAAGAAGGCCGAACGCCTCATGCAGCAGGGCATCCGCCTGCATGCGAAAGCGACGAAGGCCGTCGCCGCGCAGAACATGATGCGCCGCGCCGAGAAACTGCTCAGCGAGACGAGCGGCGAGCAGAAGAAGGAGAAGGTCGCGGACATCCGCTTCCCGGAACCAGCGCCATGCGGACGCACACCGATCATGGCGAAGGACATTTCCAAAGCGTACGGATCGAACATCGTGTTCGCCGGCGTCGACCTCGCGATCGACAAGGGCTCACGCGTCGTCATCCTTGGATACAACGGCGCCGGCAAGACGACGACGCTGCGTCTGCTCGCCCACCTCGACGAGCCGGACACCGGCACAGTCGAATACGGACATGGCGCGAAGATCGGCTATTTCGCCCAAGAGCATGACACGCTCGAACTCGATATGACGGTCCTCGAGAACCTCCAGCATGTCGCCCCCGAACTCACCGACACGCAGGCGCGTTCGATCCTCGGCTCGTTCCTGTTCTCCGGTGATGACGCGTTCAAACCGGCGCGTGTGCTCTCTGGCGGTGAGAAGACACGCCTCGCGCTCGCGACGCTCGTCACGTCGCGCGCGAACGTGCTGCTGCTCGACGAGCCGACGAACAACCTCGACCCCGCGTCGCGCGCCGAGATCCTCAAGGCGATCTCGAAATACGAGGGCGCGATCGTGCTCGTCACGCACGACGAGGGCGCCGTCGAGGCGTTGCGCCCCGAACGGGTGCTGCTCATGCCGGATGGTGACGAGGACCTGTGGAACGATTCCTACCTTGAGCTCGTAGCCGAGGAGTGACGCCGCACACCGGACTCCGGCTTCCGCGCCGCGGCATGCCCAGGCCCCTCCCACCGTACGGTGGGAGGGGCCTGGGCATGCCGCGGCGCGGAAGCCGGAGTCCAACTTGGCAATACGGTTTGCGCCGGGCTGTGGCCGTCTGGGGGTCACTCGTCGTCGTCCGGGTCCTCGAACTGTGCAGGGCCGTGCGCCTTCACCGGGTTGTAGATGTCCGGTTCGACGTAGATCTCCCAGTTGAACCATGGCATCGCCGAACGCACGGAGTCCTCGATCTTGTTGACGGTGTCGACGTCGTAGTCGCGGTCGAGTTTCGACGTCTGCACTTTGAGGCACAGCAGGATGTTGTCCTCGGACATGTGCACGGTTTGCATGTTGATGAGTTCCTCGACGCCTTCCGTGCCTTCGACGGCGTCGATGATGCGCGACTGCGTCAGGTCGCTCGCCGATTCGCCGATGAGCAGCGAACCGACCTTGTATGCGAGCAGGAGCGAACCGATGATGAGGACGACACCGACGCCGAGGCCGCCGAGCGCGTCGTAGAGTTCGTCATTGCACACGATCGCGGCGCCGATGCCGAGGAACGCGAACGCGAGGCCGATGAGCGCGAGTGTGTCCTCCATGATGACCGAGGCGAGGTCGGCTGATTTCGTCACGCGCCAGAACCGGTAGATGCCCATATGCGGCATGCCGGTGTGTTCCATGCGTTCGTTGGCTTCCTTGATGCTTTGGTGCAGGCCGTAGCCTTCGAGGCATGCGCTGATGATGACGACGATGAGCGCGACGACGAGTTCGCCGCGGTTCGCGGCGCGTGCCGCCGGGTTTGCGCATACGTCGATGACCTTCTTGATCGCTTCGCTTGACGAGAAGAAGCCGCCGACGAAGAACAGCAGTGTCGCGACGACGAATGATGCGAGGTATTTGACACGGTACCAGCCGAACGGATGCACGGTGTTGTACCGGTGTTTCGAGAGCCTGCCGCCTGCGAGGAGCACGATCTCGTTCGAGCAGTCCGCGATCGAGTGGACGGATTCGGACAGCATCGACGACGACCTGGTGAACGCGAATGCGGCGAGTTTCGCGAGGGCGACGCCGATGTTCGCGGCAAGGGCCGCCTTGACGGCCGCGCCTTCGTGTTTGCGTTCGCGTCGCACGTCCGCGTTTGCCTTCGGTGGGATCGTGCGCACCGCCGCGCGTTGTGCTTCGCCGGCGTCGGGTGTCGCGCCTGTGGATGCCATGGGTGTGGTTCCTTCCTTATTCCTTCATTCCTGTCGTGTGCGGTTCAATCCTTGACGACGTCGCGTATGCATGCGATTGCGTTGAGCGCGCGCGGATAGCCGATGTATGGCAGGCATTGCGAGATGACGGCGATGAGGTAATGCGTGTCGCGTCCCAAGTGCAGGTTGCCGCGGATGTGTGCCCTGACCTGCGCGTCGCAACCGCCTTGGGCGATGAGGATGCACAATGTGACCATCTCGCGTTGTGCGAGGGTCAGGCCGCCGCGCGTGTAGTAGTCGCCGAAGCAGTTGTCGGTGAGCCATACGTTGATGTGTTTCGTGTCGTCGGGGCCTTTGCGGTGGAAGTCCTGCATCGCGTCGCCGAAAATCGCCGTCTCGATCTGGGCGCCTTTCGTGAGCCTGTCGTCCGTGGTGACGGTCGCCTGTGGCGCGAGCGGCAGTTGCACATTGCGCGCGTTGAGGAAATCGTTGAGTTTCTTCAGATACGGGAGGGAGTGCGCGAATCCGGCGAATGCGGCCGCCTGGTAGATGACCTCCTTGAGCTGGACCGATGTGACGCCCGCCTGGTAGACGACCGGCAGCATCATATCGAACGCGTCCATGCCTTGCGCGCCGATGATCGCGGCGATGACGGCGAGGCAACGGTCGGTCTCGTCGAGTGCGTCGTCGTTCGCTTCGGGCTCGTGCACGACCTCGTCGTAGGCGAACCGTGAGAACAGTTCGACGAATTCCGGGTCGGTCTCGCTCAACGTGCGGTCGTCATTCCAGAAATGGTTCATTCTCCTATGCAGTTCCTCGAACATCGATAACCTTCCATCCATTGTGCTCATGTCGCTCATGGTCTCGCCCGCGCCTGAACACTAAGGGTGGGTGGTGGGATGTTCGCGCACAGATCAAGACTCCAATGACCGTATAATACGACAGAATATTGCATGGTGCCCATGACGAGCCTTTCCTATACGGCTGGCTCGTCATGGGCACCGTTGTTCGAATGCCGTGGGCGGCGTGGATCGCCGCCCACGGCCGCATGTCACTTCTCCTGCAGCTTGTTGCTCGACGCGTCGAAGTCGGAGACGGGTGTTGCGACGATCGTCGGATCGTCATACGTGGACATGTAGTACGTCTGCGTCTTCGCCGAATAGCCGCTCGTGAAGACGGTCTTCTCGAACTGGCCGTCGGCCATCGCGCTCATGCCCTCGACCATCGCGGCACTCGAAAGGGTCTTGAACAGGCGCGTGACGTTGTCCTTCTCCCCCTCCTTGTTCGGATAATGCGCGTTCGCATAGGCGACGCGCACGAAGCGGGACATCGAGTTTGGGTCGCCCGGCAGCCCATGCGAGCTCAGTCCGGCGCCCCACGGCTTGAGTTCCGCATTGCCCCACTTGACAGGCTTGACCATCGCCGGATCGCAGTTGATGTAGTTGATGAGATTGGCGCGATGCACCGGGAACTCCGGCTGGTTCGTCATGACATCGATGTCGTCGTCGTAGACGTGCATGCCGCTCTCCGTGTATTCGACGACGATGCTGCGCGTCGCGTCGGCGATGATCCAGTGGAGCATCGCAACCGGATACTTGTCGTTGATCGGCTTACCGACGATCGTCACGTTCTTGAGCGCCTCCTGCACCTCGTCGACGCTCGTGAAGCAACGCGCGACCCACAGCGGGAACTCATACGCGGCGACATTCGTCGTCAGGTTGACGGCATCCGGCGCGTACTGCGCATAGCCCGGGAAATTCAGGCCGGCGACTGCGAGGCCCGCATCATTCGCGCAATCGAAATACAACGGGGTGTCATCGGAAATGATGCCGACGCCGATGACGGCATGGTTGCGGTCCTCGGCGTTGAACGCAGGCTGATAGTCGTAGTCGGCCGGCGTGTAGACGATCTTCTCGCCATAATCGAACGACCAGTCGAGGTTGCGTCCGAAGAACAGGTTGCCGTCGCCGTCGGCGAAGCGGACTGCAGTGCACATGATGATGTTCCTTTCGTATACGGCAAGACCATCGTCCCACCGTGGGTTTTGCATAGGCGGCGTAATGCGTCACCGGAACCGGCCCAAGGCCGGACATGCCATATAGCCGCCATTGTAGGAAGCCACGGCATGCACCGGCCACGGTTATCGTTGACAGAGGAAGCGCCGCCGCATTCGCCGACGGTGTGCTTAAGCTCACACACCCGACCTTCAGACGATGGCGTAACGGCCGCACGGCCCCACACGCGGCGGTACTACAGTGGACAACGTATCCGGTTGCCGTACACGACGTGCGCTGATGATCCGGCCACGCCCCACGGCATGACGCGAAAGGACGACCGATGAACGATTCCGGCACGACGACAACAGGCACGACGCCACACACCGACGACGCGGACATCGACGAGGACCTGCGCGTCGACACCCTACTGTCCTCCGCATTCGACACGGCGACCATCCGCGCACTCGAACGCCCCCTGCTCGACGACGGGGTCCCCCTCATGCGTATCGCCGCCGGCGCCGCCGCGAAACACATCCTCGACGTCATCGCCGACGAGGAATGGGACCCCGCCACGTTGCGAGTCTGTGTGCTCGCCGGCGCCGGCGACAATGGCGGCGACGGACTCTACTGCGGCGCGGCGCTCGCGGCCGAAGGGTTCAATGTGACCGCAATCGCCGTAGGCCGTGCGCTGCACGACGCCGCATTCGACGCGTTCCGCCGTTCCGGTGGCCATGTCTTCACACTCGACCCGAACGCGCGCATCCCCGGGGCGCCTTCCGGCATGTCGTCGGGAGAGGCCGGGCAGCGCCTTGAACAGGCAGTGCAGTTCGTGTCCCGTGCGCACATCATCATCGACGCGATGACCGGCATCGGCGTCGAAGGCGCCTTGCGCGGCATCCCCGCGGCGATCGCGGCCGCCGTCGGCGCGCAGGATGGCGCGCCACGGCGCATCGCGTTGCCCGACGACGAACTTGACATCGAATTCCCTTTCGTCGTCGCGATCGACACCCCATCGGGCATCGGCGTCAATGACGGCACACTGCCCGGCCCATACATCCCCGCCGACATGACGATGATGTTCGGCGCGCTCAAGCCATGCGCGGTGCTGCCGCCCGCCTCCTACGCATGCGGACGCATCACGCTCGTCGACTTCGGCTTCGACGTGGACGACGCCGACGTCGAACCGGTCGTCGAGGTCGCCGACCGCGCCTTCGCGCAATCGGCGATCCGCATACCGAACATCGAGGACGCGAAATACGACCGTGGGGTGACCGGGCTCATCACCGGATCGGTCCACTACCCTGGCGCCGCCGTGCTCTCCACGGCAGCGGCCGCGCGCTCGAACATCGGCATGGTCCGCTACCTCGGCCCCGAACGCGCACAGGACCTCGTCCTCAACGCATTGCCCGAAGCCGTCATCGGCAAAGGCCACGTCCAATCCTGGGTCGTCGGCTGCGGCGTGCCCGACGGCACGCACGGCGACGCCGACGACATGCAACGCGCCGCGATCGCGGCGTTGCTGCACCACTATGCGCTTGATGCGGACGCCGACGGCGCGGATGAGGAAGCGGCGCTCACGATGCCGCCGATCGTCGTCGACGCCGGCGCACTCGACCTGCTGCCCGCCCACGTCCCCGCGCAGGTCGTCCTCACACCGCACGCGGGCGAGATGGCCGCATTGCTCACCCGCCTCGGCCATGACCGCACCGCACAGGACGTCGAAGCGCACCCGTTGGCAAGCGCGACACTTGCATGCGAACTCACCGGTGCAACCGTCCTGCTCAAAGGCGCGATGACGGTCATCGTCGGCCCAGACGGCACCGGTGCGACACGCACGCTCGTGTGCGGGCGCGCACCGGCGTTCCTTGCGACGGCTGGCGCCGGCGATGTCCTCGCCGGCATCACCGGCGCGATGCTCGCCCAACAGGCGGACGCGGTCATCGCCGACCCGTCGCTCACCGCCGAGGTCGTCGCCGGTGCCGCCTACGTCCACGGCCTCGCCGCGGCGCTCGCCTCGCATAGCGACCAACGGTTCTGGAACGAACCGGCGCTGTTTTCGGATGGCGCCACCAAGGCGCGCACCGCCGAATCGGTCGGCCATCCGATCGTCGCGACGGACGTCATCGCCGCATTGCCGGACGCGTTCGACATGCTCAACGCGACGGCGCGCTACGAATGACCCACGGATAACCCTTGACAACAAGCAACCATCATCCACAAAGGAGCCAACATGACATTGCTGCAACACGACATCACCGATTTCACCGCGGATGCATACCTGAACAACGAGATCAAGCAGGTGCGCAAGGACGACCTGCTCGGCCACTGGTCGGTCCTCTTCTTCTATCCTGCCGACTTCTCGTTCGTATGCCCGACCGAGCTCGAGGACCTCGCCGACCATTACGACGAGTTCAAGCAGGCCGGATGCGAGATCTACTCGGTCTCGTGCGACACACAGTGGACGCACAAGGCATGGCATGACGCGAATAAGAAGATCGGCAAGATCACGTTCCCGATGATCGCCGACCCGACCGCGCTGCTCGCGCGCGACCTCGACACCTACAACGAGAAGACCGGCCTTGCCGAACGCGGCGATTTCATCATCGACCCCGAAGGCCGCGTCGTCGCCTATGAGGTGATTTCGTCGAACGTAGGCCGCGACGCCGCCGAGATCCTGCGCCGCGTCAAGGCGTCGCAATTCGTCTACGAGCACACCGACCAGGTGTGCCCCGCCAAGTGGGAGCCCGGCGAGGACACGATCAAGCCGAGCCTCGACCTCGTCGGTGAGCTGTGATGCCGGCGGCGCAGGAGGATTTCTATGACGCCGTCGTCATCGGCAGCGGCCCCGCCGGGCTTACGGCGGCGATGTACCTCGCGCGTGCGCGCTACCGCACCTTGCTCGTCGAGAAGGACGATTTCGGTGGCCAGATCACGATCACGGACGAAGTCGTCAACTATCCGGGCGTCCTGACGACGAACGGCAGGAAACTCACGGCGACGATGCGGCGCCAGGCGCAGGATTTCGGCGCCGAACTGCGCGTCGCCGACGTGACGGGCGTCGATGTGCTCGATGACGGCGTCAAGGTCGTGCATACGACGCGTGGGGACGTCCGCGCGTTCGCCGTTGTGCTCGCGATGGGCGCGTCCCCGCGCAAGCTCGGTTTCACCGGCGAACGCGAATACGCGGGCCGCGGTGTCGCCTACTGTGCGACATGCGATGGCGAGTTCTTCACCGGACGTGACGTTCTTGTCGTTGGCGGCGGCTTCGCGGCGGCCGAGGAATCGGTGTTCCTGACGCGCTATGCGCGCAAGGTCACCGTGCTCGTGCGCGAGGACGATTTCACGTGTGACGCGTCGGTCTCGGCGCGCACGAAGGCCAATCCGAAGATCGAGGTCATGTACGGCACCGAGCTCGAAGGCGTCGAGGCCGGTGAACAGGGCCTCGTCGCCGCGACGCTGCGCGATGCGCATACCGGCGAACGGCGCCGCTGGCAGCCGGACGACGACGGCACCTTCGGCGTGTTCGTCTTCGCCGGCTATGTGCCGCAGACATCGATCGTCGATGGCGTCGTGCCGCTCGATGACCGCGGCTATGTGCTGTGCGACCCGATGACGCTCGAGACCGCGGTCCCCGGCATCTACGCGGCCGGTGACCTGCGCGTCAAGGACCTGCGCCAGGTCGTCACGGCGACGGCCGATGGCGCAATCGCCGCCGTGCATGCGGAACAGTATGCAGCCGAGGCGAGCAAACGCACCGGCATCGTCCCGAAACGCCCGACCGGTTCCGCATACGAACGCGACGAGCGTGGCGCACGTGCGTCCGCCCCGGCGCAGACGTCGATCGCCCCTGCGTCGAGCGACGTCGAGGACACGCCCGCTGCATCCGTCGGCGCGATATTCGACGACGATGTGCGTGCACAGCTCGCGATGGTGTTCTCGCGCGTGGCGCAGCCGGCCACGTTGCAGCTGCAGCTCGACGGCACCCCATTGAGCGTCGAACTCGACGCCTTCACCGACGAACTCGTTTCGCTCTCGGGCGGCAAACTCGAGAAGGTCTCCGACCACGTCGGCCGTATCGACGAGCACGGACGTAGTGCGTTCGACGCGTCGCAGCCGCTGCCGTTCGCGGCCCCGGTCGTGAGCGTCCTTGTGCGCAACGGCAAGGGCGAGCTCGTCCCGACCGGCATCGCGTTCCACGGTGTGCCGAGCGGCCACGAATTCAACTCGTTCGTGCTCGGCATCTACAATGCGGCGGGGCCAGGCCAGCCGCTCACCGACGACGAACGGGCGCGCATCGAGGAGATCCACGAGCCGGTCGACATCATGCTGCTCGTCTCGCTCACATGCACGATGTGCCCGGAAACGGTGCGCGCGGCGCAACGCATCGCCGCGCTCAACCCGAACGTGCGCGCGGAGGCGTATGACATCGCGCACTATCCGGAACTCAAGGAACGTTACGACGTCATGAGCGTGCCCTGCATCGTGCTCACACGTGCCGGTGAGCGGCATATCGATTTCGGCAGGAAAAGCGTCGCGCAGATGCTCGACCTGATCGAACAGCACTGACGCAAGCGTGATACGCAACGAATGCGGACGGCGGGGCGCCGGCCTGTGTACCAGGCCGGCGCCCCGCCGTCCGCATTCGTTGCCAGACGTTCCGAGATGTGCACATCGCGCTCGAACTGCAACAGCCGTGCAGTACACTGACGGAGGCGCGGCGCGGCATACGGCCGCGCTGAGCACACACTGGCATAGGCCTGTCACAGCCCTGCGGATCCTGAAACGAGGTAGCGATGAGCGTTGAACGTCCGATAACCGATGCCGTCTTCGACTTCTGCGGCGTACTCGTCGACTGGCAGTCCCATTGCGCGCTCGACGGCCACGTGGACGCCGCCCTCGTCGCACGCATATGCGCGCCCGACGACCCCTATGGCTTCTTCCACTACGAGGACCTCATGGACGGCGGCATGCGCCTCGACGACGTGCTGCCGATCGTCGAACGCGACCACGGCGCGGACATCGCCGCGATCTACCGCTATTACATCGAGCACTACGGCGACGCGCTGCCGGCCACGGTCGATGGGATGCCGCAACTGCTCAAGGACCTCAAACATGCGGGCGTACACGTGTGGGGGTTGACGAACTGGGCGGACGAGACGTTCCACTTCGCGTTCGAACGGTTCCCCGAACTCGCCGAACTCCTTGAGGGGACGGTCGTCTCGGGCACCGAACGCATGCACAAACCTGAAGAGAAGATCTACCTCCTCGCCGAGGAACGGTTCTCACTCGACCCCGCGACGACCGTGTTCATCGACGACACGGCGAAGAATATCGCGGGCGCGCAGGCGCTCGGATGGCACGGCATCCACTTCACCGACGCGGCATCCACGCGCGCCGCGTTGCGCGCGCTAGGCGCCGCGATCTGACGAATCCATCCAAAGACAACACCGGTATTGCAGAAGAGCACAGGAACACAGCAGAAAGGAACAGCATCGTCATGGCCACGTTGCTGCAGCTCAAATACATCGTCAAAATCGTCGAATGCGGATCGATGAACGAGGCGTCGCACGCGTTGTACATCTCACAGCCCGCGTTGAGCTCGTCGGTCAAGGAGCTCGAGAACGAACTCGGCATCGAGATCTTCACCCGCTCGTCGCAAGGCATCGCGCTCACCGTCGACGGCGCCGAGTTCCTCACGTACGCGCGTCAGGTGCTCGACCAGGTCTCGCTGATGGAGGAACGCTACAAGAACGCGAAACCACGCAAGCAATTGTGCTCGGTCTCGACGCAGCATTACATGTTCGCGGTCGAGGCGTTCGTCGAGATGATCGAATCGATCAGATCGGACGAATACGAATTCACGATCCGCGAGACCCGGACGCGCGACATCATCAACCAGGTCGCGAACATGCGTTCGGACATTGGCATCCTGTACCTGTCCGACTTCAACAAGCAGGTCATCGGCAAGCTGCTGCGCGAGAAGCACCTTGTGTTCCATCCGCTGTTCCGCGCGCCGCTGCACGTGTTCATCGCGCGCACGAACCCGCTCGCGATGAAGAAGAAGGTCACGATGGAGGACCTCAAACCGTTCCCGTTTATCCAATACGAGCAGGGCGAGGAAGGCAGCTTCTACTTCGCCGAGGAGGCGGTGTGGCCCGACCACTCCCCCAAACAGATCAACGTGACCGACCGCGCGACGATCCTCAACTTCATCATCGGCCTCAACGGGTACACGGTGTGCACCGGCATCGACAACGGCGACCTCAACAATGAGAAGATCGTGACGGTGCCGCTTGAGACCGACGAGACGATGCTCCTCGGATGGATCTCGCACGAGCGCGCGAAACTCACGACACCCGCGCAGGTGTACCTCGACAAACTCAAAGAGGTCATCGCCTCCCACGGCTACGACATCATCGAACAGTGACGCTGTTGTGCGGTGTGTGCGCGCCTGCACATCACAAATCGCAGATGTGTGCGTGATTTCGATTTGTGAGCCCGTGCCGTGTGTGCTGCGCATCCCCTATGCGCGACACACACGGCGAATGTCACACAACCAACCAATATTTCGCAGTTCGCACACATATACGCACGATGGCGCTCATATATGTACATGCACGCCGCCGCATCCGTGCGCATATACGTGCCCTAGGTTCATAATTCATAGTATTCTCCGTATCTGCGATCTGTGACCCCGGCATCATCACGCGCATACACCGTCAGACCATCGTCCGTCCGCCCACGGTATGCCGATTCGAACGCGTCGCGCAGCGTATGCGAATGATCTTTCCTCTTGTTGTGACATCCTCGCATCCGGCTAAGGCAAGCATCGACCTTTCCGTTAGGTGCTTTGCTTGCTGTGGTCAGGTTGGTGCTGTGTGCGGTGGTTTGGGAGGTGATACTTACTATCCGTAAGTACCTGTATATTTGTATGATACAATGGTCTCATGCAAGACATCGACATCTTCTCGAAGGACTGCCCCACGCGCTTCAACCTCTCGGTCATCAGCGGCAAATGGGGGCTGCTCATCATCCTCTCGCTCGACGACCATCCGCTGCGGTTCAGCGAGCTCGTGCACACGATCGGTGGCATAAGCGAACGCATGGCGTCGCAGACGCTCAAGTACCTCGAACGCTGCGGCGTTGTGCGCAGGCACGTCGTGCAGCACGCGAAGCCGCCGCAGGTGTACTATGAGCTCACGTCGCTCGGGCGGCAGTTCGTCGCTCCCCTCTCCCAGCTCGTCGAAATCGCGAACCGCAACGTCGACGCGCTCGTCTACCACCACGACTGACGCACGTCCCGGCACAACAACCACAGGAGGTCATATGTTCGGAGCGATCATCGGTGACATCGTCGGTTCGAAATACGAGTTCGCGCCGATCAAGACGAAGGATTTCCCGCTGTTCTCCGAGGGCTGCAGCTTCACCGACGACACGGTCATGACGTGCGCGGTCGCCGAGGGCATCATGAACGGCGGCGGCACCGACGATTTCATCGACGCGTTCAAGAAATACGGGCGCATGTATCCGGACGCCGGATATGGCGGACGGTTCATGCGCTGGCTGTTCTCGGACACGCGCGAGCCAATCGGCAGTTTCGGCAACGGCGCGGCGATGCGCGTCTCGCCATGCGCATGGATGATGGATTGCGGATTCATGGCGCGCACCGGGCTCATGCCGATCGCGGGACGTGCGCTCGCCGAACGGTCGATCGCCGTCACACACGACCATCCCGAGGGCATCAAAGGCGGCATGGCGGTCGCCGACGCGATCTTCCTCGCACGCTACTGGTTCGGCGGCTGCCACGGCAAATTCGAGGAAGGTGTCACCGACGACCCTGCCGAATGCAAACGCCGCATCCGTACTTACATCAATCATGTGTATGGGTACAACCTGAGTCTGCCGCTCGACAGGATCCGCCCCGCCTACCGTTTTGACGTGACGTGCCAGGGTTCCGTCCCCGAGGCGATCCGCTGTTTCCTTGAGAGTGAGGATTTCGAGGATGCAATCCGCAACGCCGTCTCGCTCGGCGGCGATAGCGACACGCAGGCCGCGATCGCCGCGAGCATCGCACAGGCGGCCGATGGCATCCCCGATGACATCGCCGCTGAGGCGCTCTCCTACCTGCCGACGCCGTTGCGCGACGTGCTCGGACGTTGGGACGACTTCTACCGCGAGCGCGACGTGCCGCCGTTGTTTGTTGTGCATGATCCGTTGGGAAGATGAGGTGTGTGTTATAGTGCCGAACATGGATGATATGAATGAGGAGCCGAACGCGGTGAGCTTGGAAGCGATTGCGGAGGGTGACGTGTTCCTTGATGGTGGTGGTACCGGTCGTTTTCAGGATGCATCGTCGTTGATTGCCGCGGCTCTTGGCTGACTGGTTTCTACGGCGTCACCGTTCTTTGGCGCGGAAGGCGACGAGTGGGGGTGGCCTCTTTGTGTTTTGGCTATGTCTCCGATGGCGGCTTGGAGTAGTACGGGATTGTTGAGTTCTATTACTGCGTTGAGGTATTCGGCGATGCCTTCTTCGTCTTCGAGATACTCGGTTATGTCCCATGCCGTGGTGTTCAGTGCCATGCCATGCTCCTCGATATCGTGTGTGCGCGGTTTGCTCGGTTCGGCACAACGTCCATGTTCATGCGTCGATGCGGGTAATGTGGCGTAACGCTTTGTTGCGGTAGGTGAGGTCGTCGCACGAGGTGAAGCCGAGCCGTTCCCAGAAGGTGTTGCCGGCGGTGTTCTTTGTGAAGACGACGAGGATGACTTTGATGATGCCTTCGTTCGCGAGCGCGTGCAGTGTCGCGTTGACGAGTGCGGTGCCGATGCCTTGGTTACGGTGGTTGGGCTGGACGGCGGTGTGGTGGATGGTGCCGCGTCTGCCGTCGTGTCCTGCGAGGATGGCGCCGGTGATGGTGCCGTCGCTGGTTTCGTGGACGAAGCTTGTGGTGGGGTTTCGTGTGAGGTATCTGGTGATGCCTTCTCGTGAGTCGTCTATGGTGTTGAGTCCCATGCCGGTGCAGGACATCCAGCATGTGTGGACGGCGTCGTAGTCGTCGGGTGTCATGATGCGGATCATCTGACTGGCTCTTTCTGTGAGTAGATATGGTGTCCGTTATTATGCCTCGATGGCATAGTCTACGGGCTAGAGGCTATGCCGGGCATCCTATAGACCGCGCAGCAGTGTGGCGGCACAATACGATGTAATCTTTGGTTCGCGAGCGCAATCACCAGTCAACACATGGGCAGACAGTGTTTTGCACTGCTGCCATGTGTCTATCTATCTATTTATCCGCTTCTGCAATATTGAGGAGATCCTCATACGTCGCGACTCGTCCATAGTGGACATCACCGGCGAGTTTGAGGTCGTTGAACAGTTTCCTCGCACATTCGATTTTGCCTTTTTCCACTCCTTTGAGGTCGAGGCTGTCCATGCTGCCTTTGGTTTCGGCCACGAAGAACAGGTGCCTGATTGATGTTCCTTCGCCGAAGGCGATTGCCCAGTCGGGTGCGTAGTTGCCGACTGGTGTTGGGATTTGGAATCCTCGTGGCAGTTTCGCATACACCAAGGGTCCTGCCTCCTCCATGTGCTCGGCGAAGTCACGCTCGATATCACTGTCTGGGAATATCCAGTCTTGGATGCATTTCGTCACCTGCATGCCTTTTGTCTCATCCTGCGGTGGGATGTTGGTGAAGATGGTGGAATCGTATGAGCCGTCTGCTCGCGTGTACATGATGTGCTCCACGATCATCGTGGCTTTCTGCCGTATGATGCATCGGCTCACTTGTGCGATGAATTGTTCCGGGTTGTTCTTGAACATCGCGAACTTGTCGGCGCGTATCCCGCCAAGGATGCGTGCGGCGCATGCGCGTGTGATGACCGCGGCTTGTGCGACTTCGCCGAGCAGATCGTATGTCACGCCGTTGGTGGCGTCGACGTCGATGCGCTGACGGTATGTGCTGTTCGCGCCTCGTTCGAAGTGGTTGCCCAATGCGAGGTCTTCCCCGGTCAGTGCCTCTTTTTGCATCCCTTTCGTGACGCTGTAGCTAAGTTCAGCGACGACGAGGTTATCATTGATGTCCTTGATCGCGTTGTTGATCAGTTCGTCGTCGTCGAAGCTCGCCGTGTACGTGTATTTGTGATTGATCCGGTTCCACAGCTCGACGAATTCCTTCTTCTTGAAATTGTCGTTGAGCCGGTTCAAAGCGACCTTCGTCCGCAGTCCGTTCTCGACATAGTTGTGCAGCGTGTCCTCGACGACCGATTTGAGAGCAACGTCGATGGCCGGCGCTTTCTGCCGCAGTTCCGTAGGCAACGAATCGACGAAGGCGTCGCTCAGCCCTGTCTCCTTGTACAGGTCGCTTACGTTCCCATCGCTGTCGATGTAGTCGAACTTGTACAGCTGCAGGTAGATGCGATGGGATTCGGATGTGTTGAAGGTGACATTCTCGCCTCCCGTATACTGTGTTCCCAGCTGATCTGGATGCACGGTGATCTTGGTGAAGAACCCGTCCGATATGCGTATCGGACGGTTCCTCAGTTCGCTGCGCATGTCCTTCTGCAGATCCTCCGCGAACCGCTCATAGCTTTCGGAGGCGATCACCGTCAACAGGTTCACCCTCTGTACGAGCGATTCGCCGAGGACGTTGACATCCTGCCTGACACCATCCTTGTTGACGCAGATACGCAGGCCACGTCCGACTTCCTGCCGCTTGCTGATTTCGTTGTTCGAATGCTTGAGTGTGCAGATCTGGAACACGTTCGGGTTGTCCCAGCCTTCACGCAGTGCGGAATGGCTGAAGATGAATCGCGTCGGCTCATCGAAGCTCAGCAACCGTTCCTTGTCGCGCAGGATGAGGTTGTAGGCATCGGTATCGTCGCTTTCGTCGCTGCCTCGCTTGAGCTTCGAGTCGATGGTGTGGCCGTGCTTGTCGATGCTGAAGTATCCCTGATGCACGTTTCGGCCCCAAGTGGTGCGCAGCCAGTCGATATACCCATGACCATCGTCCAGGCGACCGTCGAGGAACCATTTGACGCAGCGGTCGTATTCCTCTTCGAACATGCGTGCGTATTCGCCTTTGACGGCTTCGCCATCGTCGTCATAGCGGCGGTATTTCGAGACCTCGTCGATGAAGAAGAGACTCAGGCACTTGATGCCCCGCGCCCATAGACTCTCCTCCTTTTGCAGATGGCTGAGGATGGTCTCGCGAATCTGCACGCGCCGCATGTCGGCTTCCGCGCCGTCGTTGAGAATCTGTCCCTTACGCAAAACCGTGCCGTTTAGGAACCTCACATATCCGAGTGCATCATCGGTATCGGGCACGATGCCGTCCGGAGCGATGCGCCAGTCGTCACGATACGCCTCCAGCTCACCGGACGCCTCATAGATGCTTTCGCCTTCCTCGAAGCTTCGCGTGCGCTTCGTAATGCTGCCCGAGGCCGCGAGTGCCTTGAATTCGATGCGTGCCTTTGGTGGCTTGCTCTTACTGATGACGATGTCCTGCAGATACAGATATCCGTCGGTTCCACGCATGTTATGCAGTTCGAAACCTTTGACTTCAACGCGCTTGACAAGTCGCTGGTTATAGGCGTCCAGCGCATCGAGCGAATACACGAGATCGTGCTTCTCCCGATGCGTGGCCGAATAATGCAACGTGAACAGCGGATTGAACCGGCGAATGCCTTCCTGCGTGGCCTTGCCGCCCATCTTCTGCGGCTCGTCGAGGATGACGATCGGATGGGTGGCGCTGATCACGTCGATTGGCCGTCTGGAGCCGAATTCGTCACGCTCCGAGTAGATGATGCGTGATTCCTTGCTCCGACCGCCTTCCTTCATCGATGTGTTGAATGCCTGCATGTTGATGATCATCACGTTGATATCAGGTGATTGCGCAAAGGCATCCAGCTGTGTGAGATTCGAGGAACTGTAGACAAAGTAGTTCAGATGCTTGCCGTACCCTTCATGCCCATCCTTTCCTGACATGTAGAAATAGTCGCTCGTCGTTGCGAATGAGCTGTATACTCCTTCGCGGATGGCGATGGATGGTACGACGACGATGAATTTGTTCCACCCGTACCGGCGGTTGAGTTCGAAAATCGTCTTCGTATAAACGAAGGTCTTGCCGGTGCCCGTCTCCATTTCCACGTCGAGACTGGCAGCACCCAGAGGATACCGGTACAGGGACGGTGACACTTTCAGTGCCTGCTGTTTTTGTATTCGTTGGATGTTCTCAAGCAGAACGGAGGTCGGCAGCTCTATGGGAGCATTCCTGTACCCAAGGCCATCATCCTCAGCGGCAACGGCCAATGTACCCTGGGCACCCTTGACCCAACGCCCTGGATCACGAACATAGCCGGCCTCTTCCTGCCTGGGTTGACCTTCGAACACATCACACACGGCGTTCGTGGCATCGGTCTGGTACTGGTATTGCGCAAACTTGAAATGCATCGTCGTTCCTTCTACAGGATTCGAATCTGGGTCTGCCCTTGCAGCGCATCCGCTGACTGACGGAAAATTTCGGCGAAGTTCGTGCGAGCTGAACTGTCTGGAAGGCTTCGCTCCCCCACGACCACATAGGAGGGCTTAGGATCAAGCTGCGCCATACCCCTCATGACTCGCTCGGGGATCTTTTCATCGAAGCATGCGACCAGTTGACCATGATTGACGCTGTATACGGTGTAGCCGTCGAACGCTTCACCCTCCAGTTGCTCTATCGATGCACTGTACGGAATCTGGAATGTCGGTAGACATTCGAACAACAAATCAAGTGGCGTGCGGTCGTCCTTCGTGATGTCCACATCAAACTCAAGATTGCCCTGCGTATACGCATCTGGTGTCTTTCGGACATCCTCGTAGCTGGATGAATCTATGCGCAATACACGGAAGCCAATATCGGGGACTGTCTTCATCTTCTCATCCAAAGCACCTTGCGTGTTCTCAGCTTCGATCTCATGCTTGATTTTCTCTCCAGCACGGCGTATGCGCTCTTCACCCAGCTCGCAAATGTCCCTATATCCTGCAGCATATGCAGTGCTTCCGGTATTGGTTTGCTCAGGCAATTGTACAAGAATGAATCGCAAGCGCGAATCGTTCTCCGCGTTACGTTGCACTACGGCATGAGCGGTGGAGGACGATCCCGAGAAGAAATCCAGGACGATATCTTCGTCCCTAACATTGCCTATTTGAAGCAGCCGGTTGATAAGTCCTATTGGCTTGGGGCCGTCAAAGTAGCCACCTCCCATCAGTTCCGACAATTGCCTCGAGCCGTCCTGACTGTGGCCCACTTCCTTGTATGGAAGGAAATCAGAGTAGTGGATGATGGATTGCGGTGCCATGCCGTCATGTTTCAGCTCGCTCAAGAACCGTTTCAGAGAAGGTACGGCGTCACCATTCTTACCAAACCAGATTCGGTTGTCATGGAGTCTCTCCAAGAAGGCTTTCTTGGAGAGACTCCAGCAGCGTCCTGCTGGAGGCTCTACCACACGCCCGGAGGGCGTTGTAATAGGATAATCGTTAGCTGCAGAATAGGTCTTGACAGACAAATCACTTGTTTTCCAAGGACCACGTGGATCATCATCTGGATTAGAATATCTGCTATTTGCTTCTTCCGTTCTAGGAAGCCTTCCTATAATATAATCATTCACATTGTTTACATACATTAAAACATAGTCATGGCTATTTGATATATACTTAGCATCATTCTTTGGGGCGTATGCTCTTTCCCAGACGAGTTGCGCTATGAAATTCTGAATACCGAATATCTCATCGCATATCTTCCTCAGATTGGCCTGCTCACTATCATCGATACTGATAAATATGACGCCATCATGTGTGAGTAGGTCTCTGGCCAAACTGAGCCGCGGATAGATCATCGAGCACCAATCAGAATGGAAACGCCCATTGGTTTCAAGATTGGTGACAAGTCTGCCACCCTCCTCATCGAAATCCCCGTTGCCCTCACGGTCTTCAGCGATTGTCTTATGGAAGTCGTCCTTGTAGATGAAATCGTGACCGGTGTTGTACGGCGGATCGATGTAGATGAGCTTGACCTTCCCCGCATAGGTCTCACGTAGGATCTTCAACGCATCGAGGTTGTCGCCTTCGATATACAGGTTCTGGGTCGTGTCCCAGTCTTTGCTACGCTCCGGCACCGGTCTCATCGTCTTCGTGATCGGCGTACGCGCCTCAGCCTTTGCAGCACGTTTGCCAGGCCACGTGAACTGGTAGCGTTCCCGTGCGCCTTCGGCGACATCGCCAAGCTTCGCCTTCAATGCATCAAAATCAATGGCTTTTGTCACCCCCCCCCCGTCGGGATTTTCCACTTCCGTAACGACGTCGGGGAAGAGTGCGGCGACCTTGTCAATGTTCTCTTCGGTGAGGTCAGGTGTGCTGCGTTCGATATGTTCGAATTCGGTGCCGGTCATTGTTGTACTCCTTGTAGCGCGGACAGTTCTTTCCTGATCGCGGCCATTTGCTCCCATAGTCTGTTGCGCGTGGCTATCTGTGTGGTGCGGCTGTGGGCTTTCTGCAATTTCCTCAGACTGCCCTCAAGCATTCGGATATGCATCTGCTTCGCTATCCGCTCGTCGATGTGATGTGGATCATCATCGTCCAGTGCCGTCTGGGCGCACAATGAATCCCATACATCATCCAGATGCCCTCCTCGCAAATGCAAATACGGCGTATCCCACGACAATGGACCGAACAGCATCACACCGGTTGCGATTCCTGCATGCACATTGGCATTGCGGTACGCAGCCAGCATCCACCCATCATCTCTATGAAGGACATATAGTATTTTGCTGACATGCTTCGACTGTTCGCCGAGATGAGCCGAGAAACTGCGCAGAAATTCCTCAGGTGCCGCATCTTCCTTGATACCCACTTCCAGCACATTGATTTGCTTCGTCGTCACACTCGCTGGAATCGCGACGCTATCTGGAGACACCGTGGCGATGATCTGTACCGATGCGATAGCCTCTGTCAGTTGCTTCGCCGCTTTACCGGTTGGTTGAAGCGCATTGCGGATGGCATCCTTCGTCAATCTTCCCCGTCGCGCAGGCACACTACAAGTGCTCGGCAGTCCTATATCCGTTGCTGTCAGTGCCATGGTCACCGTCCGCTTCCGGGAAGGACGGCAAGGAAACAGACAAGTTCGAAGTCGTTCAATCCCTCAATGGCGGGATCAAGGAACGAACTAAGCCCCGATGACAGGAACAGGTCCTGTGCGGATTGTTCGCTCTGCTCGACGATGCCCGACACCGCCGCTTTGAGCAGATCGGATGCATGTTTCATATCCTTGCCGTTGCGTGTGAGCTTGTTGTAGACATCGCATAACCGCTCGTCGTACACGTCCTTGCCTTTGCACAGTCCCCTCATGACGTCCAGACACGTCTTGGCATCCGCATAGCCATGGAGGATCCCGCCATCATCCTTCACATACATCAGATAGAACGGGTGCAACTGATTCTTGCCTTGGATGTTGATGGCATTGTTGACATTGCGCAGAACGAACAGGATTCCCGGCTCATCCCCCTCCACAACGGCGTTGATGCCATTGGAGACATGCTCGATGTCCGGGTTGCGCCGATGGTATTCGATGAGATCCATGCGAAAATCATTGAGCCCAAGATCGGTGATGCTGATGCCGCCATCGACATCCTCGAGATCAGGGACTTCATTCTGCATTTGCTTGAGCTGGCGCTCGCGATATGCCAGGTCACCATGCTCGTCCTCATTGATGTAATCGTCGTCGCCGGTACTCGTCATCACGGTCAGGCGCATACGTGCTTCGACGCGATCCTTCAACTTAAGGTATTTGTCGAGATCGACGTTCGGCCAGAAGTTCACCAACTGAATCGCATCATTCTTCGAACCGATACGGTCGATACGTCCGAACCGTTGCACAATGCGCACTGGATTCCAATGGATGTCGTAATTGACGACCATGTCGCAATCCTGCAGGTTCTGCCCTTCGCTGATGCAATCGGTGGCGACCAGGATATCGATGTCGTTCCCCTCAAGCTGAGGGCTGGTCAGCGCACGCTCCTTGGAAACTGGCGAGAAACAGGTCAGGATGTCGTTCAGGTCCCCACTGACGCGTTTCAATGTGCACTTGCCGCGACCTGTACCAGTAACCTCCGCAGTTTCCAATCCAAGCGCGTGCGCATAGGCGCCAACATGCTCATACAGATAATCGGCGGTATCGGCGAATGCGGTGAAGATGAGCACTTTCCTGTTTTCCGGGTTGATAGGTTCATCCGCCTTGTCCCGGATCGTCTTGAACAAACGCTGCAGTTTGGCGTCATGGTCCGCGTCAATGGGGTCGAATTCCGCGAGCAGCGTGGTGATGACATTGATATCCTGCTGTATCTCGTTCCGCCAGCTCATCCAGTCCATATCGGCGAGGTCAATGGCTTGCTTGCCCAATGTCGCGAACTCGACGGTCTCCGCATCATCCGCATCCCAATCCTCATTCGTCTGATATTCGTCCAGCTCTATGCTGTGATGGGACCGTCCATGCTCCATACGGTGTTGTTCGAAGTCGTCTATCTGTCGCACAGTCTGCTCCATGTACTCGAGTACACGGTTCAACGTGCATCGGAAGGAATGGACGCTGCTTTCGAAACGTTTGAGCAGATTGGTCGCCATGAGCTTGCGTATGCCTTGCTCACGTCCTTTGGTCGTCAGCCCCTTGATGGCGTCGGAATCGAGGTACTTCGCCATCCTTGTGGGGAGGATCTTCTCCGAGGGGATGTACACGGAGAGGTTGAGCGCATCCAGTTCGTCGTAGATCCGGTCATAGGTGAGGTCCGCATTGGTCGTCAGATCCGGACGAATGGTCTTCGGTTTCATACGTGATGGAAAATGCCCAATCGCATTCGTATCATAGTATCTCGTGATGTGCCTGCGGCTGCGTGCAACCGTCACTTGGTCGAGGATCTTGAAGAAATCAAAATCCAACATATCCATCAGGGTCTTCGTTGTACGCTCGTCCGCATCAAGTTTCGACCAGGAACCATATGCGGTTTGGGCGTTGCGGAATACATTCTCGATATCTGTGGACAGCCCCAGCTTCTCGGTCCAGTTCTCGTCATTGCCTTCATAGGCGAGCGCAAGTCGGTTCTGCAGATCCCTAAACCTATTGTTCACAGGTGTGGCCGACAGCATGAGCACTTTCGTCTTGACCCCCTGTCGGATCACTTTCTCCAGTAGCTTGTGATATCGGTTCTTCTTGTTCTCGGCTTTTGCCGACGAATCCGTTCCATTGCGGAAGTTGTGCGATTCGTCGATGACCACGAGATCATAGTTGCCCCAATCGATCTGATCGATGTTGATGCCCATGTTGGAGGGCCCGCCGGTACGGCTCAGATCGGTATGGAAGAGCACGTCATACCGTAAATGGTCGTCCCTCAGGATGTTGTTGCGTACATTGGACCTGTAGGTCATCCAATTGTCTTTGAGTTTCTTTGGAGCGAGCACCAGCACATTGCGGTTGCGTGACTCGAAGTACTTGATGACCGCGAGCGCCGTGAACGTCTTTCCCAGACCTACGGAGTCGGCGAGGATGCATCCCTTGTAGGTTTCGAGCTTGTTGATGATCGCGAGCGCGGCGTCTTTCTGGAAGTCGTAGAGTTTGCTCCAGATCACGCTCTTCCGATATCCGGTCCCCTCCTTGGCCAACGTATCTTCGTCGACATCGGACAGAAACTCGTTAAAGATGCGGTACAGGGCCAGATAGTATACAAGTTCCGGTGGGTTCTCCCGGTACATCTGCTCGATGCTGCGAATGACCTCCTCGGTGACGTCTTCGACGTTCTCGCTACCCCAAGTTCTGTCGAAGTTATTGAGGAAGCCGCTGACCTGTTCCGCCCCCAGCTTGGCCGACCCGACCGGGATATGTTTCGCGTGTCTTGTGGTGCCCAGTTGAGTCGTGGAGAACTCGTTGAACGGCATGTATCCCATCGTCCATCCGGTCCGCTGTATTCCCAAAAATGGAGCGAGGGATGCGCCCGTTTCCTCTCTCAAGGACTTGAATCTGACTTGTTTGCGACGTATCCAATCCGCGCATTCCAAGGCAATGGCTTTCTGCGTCAGCTCGTTGCGGAGCTTGATCTCCAGATCGGTGCCGTAAAGACCCCGTTCCCGCTCGAGACGCGGGATGTAGAATTCTCGTTGCTCCTTGGACGATTGTTCCTTGGTGAATGTTCTCGAGGTGAAGATGAAGCGGAAATCGTCTATTTCCTCGAGCTTGTCTTTCAGCTCGCGATACGCATACATGGAGAACAATGAGGCGGCGATGCTGACGCAATCACCCTGATGCAGCGTCTCGACGAGATCGTCTTTGATCAGCCTTGTCTGATTGTCGATAAATCCCTGATCCATACTGTAAGGATATTGTAGTATGTCACTTATCGTCCATCCGGTCTCAGATTATCCGCAAGGCATCGCGCATGCCGTTCGCGGATGCAGGGAAGCATGATCTGAGTCCTCGCAGAACGGAAAGAAAGTCTTTTTTTTCCCGAAAGTAGATAAGTTATGAATTCACCAAATTGGGCAGAGATAGCATAAGCAATATGTTCAATAATCACTACCCCTACAGTGATTATCGCTTTGTTCTTTACTTGGCGACAGATCAAACTCACCGCACAACAAATTCGCCAAGCGTCACGTCAGGCTGAGAGAGAAAGCGAGGACCGGAACCGTCCTTATGTCAGCGCGCAAGTCGTACCCAGTATAGGCAGTAGGGGTGCTTGGGATCTGCGAATTCGAAATACAGGCGGCACAACAGCGAAAGAAATCACAATACGACTCATCAAAGGAGAATACATCAAAGGAGAAGGTGTTCAAGATTCTGAAATATACAATCAAATGATTGCATTAGAGAACACTAAATTTGATTTGCAACCAAACACTAGTATGCGCTTCTACTGGTCATTTCACTCAACAAGCACAGGAGAGGTTAAAGTCGGTGCCCCTTTGCAAGGAACCATTGAAATCACATATCGCTGGCGTGACGAATCCATCGACAAGCCTTATCAGGAAAAAGTCTCCTATGATTGCAAGACACCTCTTATCCCGGCACCGAACACTGGAGCGAAACGAGACGAAGGAATCACTGAAGAAGATACTACTAATAAAGTAACACTTATCAACATAGAGCACGCACTTAGGTCTATCTCATCACATATCGGCGAACTCAACAGGTGACATCGTGCAATGCATACCGAATTCTTCGGAACAACCGCAATGACAATGTCACAGGTTGTGTAGGGCTCTAATGAACAGCGGCAGTCTGTCGCGCGTCATCAGCGCGTACATGAACGGACGGTTGAACGGACGGTCCACGTTGAATGCGATCATGCGTCCCCATTGCGGGACGGCGCCCCGGACGCAGATGCCCGTGTAGACGACGGCTCTCACCCTATGTTCATTGACTTCGATGCGTGCGCCCTGCATGATGTCGTCGATGGAGACCGGTCCGTCGCATAGGCGTAAGAGGTCGGCGAGCGTGAGGACGAACGCGTCGGTGACATACGCGTCGATTGCATGGTCCGGTACAAGGACGAACGCATCCAAATCCGATACGGCACCAACATCACCAAACGACGACGATAACCGGGCCTCATGGCATGATCAAGACAACGACAACGCAGTCCGACCTCTCTGCACCGACCCAACCTCAACTCTTAATTGAACACAAACCCAGTGGCTTCCACCGCATCGGACGCGCGCCGCAGCACGAACAGCCGACCCCTTACTTCGAGATCCCCTTCACGAAACCGGGAAGGAACAGCAGGTTCGAACCACGATGCAGTGACAGCAGCGAGCCGGGTTTCATCACATCATCCCAAGAGGCCTTCCAGCTCACTTCGGCGGTACCGGCCTCATTACGTTGCAATGCGTAGAGACGGGTGAGGATGTCCTTGAATCTGTCCGGATCCTGCACGAACATGGCCGCCAGCCTGGCGGCGGTCTGGTTCTTACGGGTGGCGCTCACCGTGCCGCTCAGGTCGGCGAAGGCATGTTCGAGGTTTCTGGAAACGTAGAACAGCCGATATGGAACATTCATGGTCTCGGTCATGCCGCGCAAGGCGTTCACATTTCTGCGCTTGTGAGCGCACAGCTGCAGACGCTGGAGTCTGTCATGAACGGTGATGTCATGCTCGCCGTAGACGATGCGCTCGCAGCTCCGGTCTTCGATGATGCGATCGGACGGGATGAAGGCGCCATCCAGATCGATGAGCTGCACGACGCAAGCCACATCGGCTTTCGTATAGTCGGCCCTCGCGATGCGTTCCTGCACCGTCTTACGCACCATTGTCGGCGCGTTGTCTCGCGGATTGAGCCCATTGACCCATGCATCGTCCGGGTACAACGACACCGTGGTCACATCACAGCGCAACGGTTCACCCTGCGTCCGATGAGGCATATCCAATGTCGGAAACAGCGCATTGAAGGAAGGAGTGAGCAACGTGGCGTCACTCTCCCCCTCCACCAGCAGCAGCACGATTCTGCGGCGGCTCATAGCATCCTCTCCAGATCATTGGTCGGAACGTGCTCCAATGACCGCAGCCCGTGCTCCACGTCCTGCTCGGTGCGTTCGTCCACGCCGCCGGCCAACGTGAATCCGACGCCGAGCATCTGCGGCGACGTGCACTTGTAGAGGTCGGCGACCTTGCCGCCGCTCTGGAGCGCCTGGATGTACTGGCGACGCGGATTGTTCGTGCGACCCACCGTCATGTACGGAATGAAACGGTGATTCGGATCGAGCGTGGACAGCACGATGGTCTTCTGGGGAGAATCCATACGTTCCATCGGCCGTAGATTGTGCGCGGTGAAGATCAGCTGTCCCTGCGCGTTGCGGGAGAACTCATGCAGCATCTCGCCGAGCAGGTATTCGAACACACCTCCGTCAAGCTCATCTATCGTCACGAGCACGTCGGGATCGTTATAGGCGCGAATCAGATAGGCCAGCATGCCCACGATGCGCGTCACGCCCTCCGATTCGTGCATGAGCGGCACCTCGACCCCATCGCGGACGCTCATCAGCACCACCTCGTTGGCGGTCGAACCATCAGGAAGAATGGTGGTTCCCATATTCCTGACCTTGAGCGTCATGCCGTGGACCAGATAGGGCATGATCTGGTTGAAGTCGTCAAGGCTGCGATTCAGGTCCGCCAGCTCGGCATCGGTCAGATTATTGACGTCGCCCATGGAAAACACCCGTTCACGCGGGCGCCCCGTCTCGCTCGGGATGGAAATCGGCAGGAGACTATAGCTGACGATCGAGTTGTGCTGGGTCGACAGCAGGAACGTGCGTGTACGGGCCCAGGACCGCAGCTCCTTCATGACGGCGAATGCCGACGGATAGTGCGCGAGCCAACGCCGAACTTCCTTCGCCAGGGGTTTCATGCCGCCTTCCGCGGCCGTTCGCAGGTAATCAAGGAACGTATCCGAAAATAGGAACGAACGGCGCTCGAGCGACGCACGCTGCTCCCCAAGCGCCACCGCCACCTTGTCATCGACCGCCGCGACGATGCTCTGCCATCTGGTGACCGGTGACAGATCGAGACGATTACGATCATCAACGGTAACGGTATGCCGGACAAACGGACGTCCGAGCCGACGTTCGGAATCGCCGACGCACACCGATTCCTGCGCAATGCGAAGAACGTCGTCAATCCGCTGGTAGACGACCGTGTACCTGAGGTATCGCTCGCCGTCATTGACACGGACACGGAACAACGCAGACAGTTCGGCCTCGCTTTCTCCTATGGACACGAGTTCGGTCGCATCCTCGGGCAGCGGTTCACCACTGATGGTCGGGCGCAGCAGACGGATGGCGTCAAGCACCGACGTCTTGCCGCTGCCGTTGGCGCCGTAGATGCCGGTGATGCTGCCGCCGGATAGCAACGTTTCGAACGTGATCTCACCGTTGCCGATGTTCCTGATGTTGCGCAATGTTAAAGCCAGCAATCGAGCCATGAACGCTGTCCTCATTTCTTAGTTTCTTTGCGAATCACGATAAAAAAACGCGATTCATCAGATACTGTATCCCAAAGAGACCATCTATGCAACATTGCGGTATCATCGTCCGCGAGCGCATGCGTGCTCTGACGGCTTCGCGCGAGGCGTCATGTATGCCGCGCAGCGCAGACGGTCGTCGCACCCGTACAAGTCCATGCGGCACAACACATGGCGCCCCTCCGAGGAGGGGCACCACACGAGAAAAATCATCAATGCATCACCGCATATTGATTACATCATCCAGTTTAAGCGGCAGGTCCCGTCCGGATTCGTTTCCGGACGGGGGAACCGCAGTTGTGGCGCCTTACCGCGCTCACGCCCCGTACCGCGTCAGATACTCCTCGGCGGCTTTCGCGATCTCGTCGGTCACATACGGGGTGCCGTCCTCGTTCGGCAGTTCGCGGCCGGCGGCGAAGATCTCCTTGACGTTCGCGATCGCGAACACGGGGAATCCGAATTCGCGTTGCACATCCTGCACGGCGGACAGGTCGGAGTCCTTCGTCTTCTCCATGCGGTCGACGGACAGGACGAGTCCGACGATGTTGACGTCGGCCTGCTCCTTGAGCTTGGGAACGACTTCGCGCACCGCCGTGCCCGCGGTCATCACATCGTCGACGAGGAGCACGTTCATGCCGTCCTCGAGTGGTTTGCCGACCATCGTGCCGCCGTCGCCGTGGTCCTTCTTCTCCTTGCGGTCGAACGTGTAGCCGACGGTCACACCGTAGTTGAGTTCGAGCGCGATCGACGTGGCGACGGCGAGCGGGATGCCTTTGTACGCGGGGCCGAAGATCGTGTCGATGCGGATCGGCATCTGTTCGTTGTCGATCTCGGTCTGGATCTTCTCCGCGTAGAACGCGCCGAGTGTCGCGATCTTCCTGCCGTCGTCGAACGCGCCCGCGTTGATGAAGTACGGTGATTGGCGGCCCGACTTCAACGTGAAGTCACCGAATTTGAGCGCGTTCGATTCGAGCAGGAACTTCGTGAATCGATGGTCGAGGGATTCGAACATCGTGTCTCCTTCCTTGGGATGGGTCATGCGTGCGCTGTGCGCGTGCGGGTGGTTGGCGTTCAGCGCCACGTGTCGCCCTTCGCGAGTTTTTCGGTCAGTGCGGGACGCGAGTCGAGGAGTTCCTCGAGTTCGCGCGCGACGCGGATCGGCGCGGTCGGATCGTAGAGCGCCGCTCCCCCGACCTCGACGGCGTTCGCGCCCGCATACAGGTATTCGAGCGCCTTCTCGCCCGAATCGATGCCGCCGATGCCGATGATCGGAATGTCCGGCAATGCGGCGCGCACACGCCACACGCATGCGAGGCCGACCGGGAACACGCACGGGCCGGACACGCCACCGGTGCGGTTCGCGATGATCGGCTCGCCGGTGCGGATATCGATGCGCATGCCGACAAGTGTGTTGATCATGCTCAGGCAGTCGGCGCCACCTTCGGCCGCGGCCCTCGCGATCGCGGCGATGTCGGTCACGTTCGGTGTGAGCTTGACGATCATCGGCTTGTCCGTCATCGGACGCAGCCGGTCCATCAGGCGGCCCAACGCGACCGGGTCGGTGCCGACTGACATGCCGCCATGCGTCACGTTCGGGCAGCTCACGTTGATCTCGAGCATGTCCGCGTCGGAAGCGGCGAGCTTCTCGACGACCTCGGCGTAGTCGTCGTCGCAATGGCCGGCGACGTTCGCGACGACGGTCGCGCCAAGCCCCTTGAGGATCGGCAGGTCATGCTCGAGGTAATGGTCGACGCCCGGGTTCTGCAGGCCGACGGCGTTGACGGTGCCGGCGGGGCTCTCCGCCGTGCGTACGCCCGGATTGCCGAGCCATGGCACCGGCGAGACGCCCTTCGTCGTGACCGCGCCCAGCTGGGCGACGTCATAGAACCGGCCGCACGCGTCCACATTGC
>Dunbar_p2__coassemble_909_pt1 | contig 44077 bp, 32 predicted proteins | sample Dunbar_p2__metabat2_high_PE_041 | metagenome-assembled genome bin Dunbar_p2 | reverse complement strand
ACTGGTAAACTTACAAGCCTGACAGGGGTGTTGCACTTTCATTTAGACAACGGGGAGTAGTCCGGGAACCAGCCGAGCTGGTAGACTGGATAGCTGCCATCGGAATCGTCGGTCACGACGCGTTCCTTGTTGTACTGCGTCCATTCGGTCTGCTGCAGATCGACCTTGAACAGGCCATCGGATTCGAGCTGGCTCTTGATCGCGGCGTATTCGTCGGCGGAGCTCGAACCGTAATGGTCTCCGTTGTACTGGAGCTTGAGGTCGACGGGGATGCTCACGCCCGCGTCCTCGAGCGTCTTCTTCGCCTTCGCCGCATCCGGCTTGCCGTCGTTCGTATACGCCTTGAGCGTGTCCTCATGACCGGCGAGGCCATCCGGGATGAACGAGTACAGCGGCGTGTACGTGCCCTTGTACACCTTCTCCGAAAGCTCGTCACGGTCGATGAGGCTCGCGACCGCCTGACGCACGGCCTTCGCCTTGTCCGCGTCCGCGTCCTTCTGTGATTCGCCATACGGCTGCAGCTTGAAATTGAAGGCGAGCATACGCACTTCGCCACCAGGTCCCTTGACGACCTTCACCTTGTCGTTCTTGCCAAGGTCCTCGATATCGGTCGGCGAAAGCGAACGGTACGCCACATCGACCTGGCCCTGTTCGACGGCCATCTTGAGGTTCGACGCGTCGGCGAAATACTTCACCTGCACACCGGTGTTCTTGACCGGCGTCAGACCTTGGTAATTCGCGTTCTTCGCATAGCTGACCGCCTCGTTGAGCTTGAACGAATCGATCTGGTACGGGCCTGCGAACGCCTTGCCGTTCACGATCTTGTCCGCGTCGGTGATCTTGTCGGCGTCGAACACCTCATCGTCGACGATCGGTCCTGCGGGGGAGCTCATGACCTGCTTGAGCGTGACATCGAACGGCACCTTCGAATTGAACACGACGGTCGTATCATCCGGCGTCTCGATCGAATCGATGTTGGCGAGGAGCGAACTCGGACCATTCGGATCGTTGATCGTATTGATACGGTCGTAGGAGAACTTCACATCCTTCGCGTCAAGCGTATGCCCGTTCGCGAACTTCAGCCCCTCCTTGAGTTTGACGGTGAACTGCTTGCCGTCATCGCTCCACGTGCCATCGTCCGCGGCGATGTCCGGGGACAGCTCGGACGTGTTGTAATCCTGCGCGTACAGGAACGGGAACACCTGGATCTGCACGGCGTACGAACCGTTGTCATACGAACCTGCCGGATCGAGCGTCGTCACCTTGTCTGTTGTGCCGACGAGCACCGTGTTCTCATCGGCCGCGCTCGCGGCGTCGTCCTTCACGCCGCCGCACGCGCTCACCGAAGCGAGCGCCGCCACAGCGGCCACGGCTGCGATGGTCTTCTTCACGTTCACGCTGAACCTTCTCTCTGATATGGGTACCCTGATGTTCTAGGGTTGATTTCCACAGCACATTCTTGGTTGACTGTATTACCTGCACGTTTCGTCACACAACCAGACACAACGATGACAAGAGCCCGTTTGCGGCGGAATCATTGCTATACCAGCGTCCGATCCCACCGTACGGACGTCGTCGCGAAAGGTCACATACTGAAACGGTGGCACGACGATATGCCCCGTGCGCGTGCCCATCGGGATACCTCTCCCCCGTCCGCGTCGACCGGAGCGAACATATATCGGCATTGCACGTGTTTGCGCTTCGCACCGCACCGTGTTATATTGAGAAGTCCGGCTTGCACGGCGTATGTCGTTACCGGGGTTTGATAATTCAAAAGGGGCCGATTTGGTTTCGACGGTGATCTGTTCGCTTCGGAGAAGCGTGCCGAGAATGTAGAGTCCGCTCGTGATGTGCTCTGCAATTTAAATTAAGTGCTAAATCTAACCGCACTGAGTTCGCTCTCGCTGCCTGATTTTCAACGTAATCAGATCTAATCCAGCGAGCGCCGCTCCGTCCGCTCTTCCGTGTCTTCGGGGAGATGTCGGGCGTCGTTAGAAGACTTGCCTGCGTCATTGAACCGCAGGGTGACGCAGGGACTCTAACTGTGGCTAGGCTCGCCATCAGTCGTCTGCGACATTGATGGGGGCCGAAAAACTGCCGAATGGTCAGCAGACTACGCACGTAGAAGTACGAGGGTACGGTCACCGGACCGGGGTTCAATTCCCCGCGGCTCCACTTACAGTACAAGAAGCGCCACTTTCCTAGGAAAGTGGCGCTTCTTCGTTACGTCTTCGCGATCGCCTATCGTGACGATGGCTGCAGCGTCTCTGTAGACGGTCGCTCATTGCGGCACCGCCGCCAACAACAGCCATACGTGCACTGTAGACGGCTGCACACTGCGGCACCGCCGCCACTTACGCCCATCTGTACGCCGTAGACGGCTGCACATTGCGGCACCGCCGCCAACTACGTCCGCGCCCACGCGCTATTTGATGATCGGTCGGTTCGGTGCGGAGACGTTGATCTGTTTTTTGTCGCCGATGACGTTCGGATCGTTCATGATCTTGTCGACGATTGCCATTTTGAGCTTGAGATCCGCATCGTCACCCCATACCACGGTTATGCCGTTCGCGAACGTCGTCGTGATCGAATCCTGCGTCGGCGCGTTCACGCCGGTGACGTCCTTCCTCCACGCTTCGGGGAACGCGTCGAGGATGACGACGGCCGTCTTGATCGCACGGCTGCCCACCGCACCATCGACCGACTGCACATCGATGACCGGTATCCCGGACGCCGCCTTCGCATCGACCGCGTTGAGCACGCGCGCCTTCGCATCGACCGCGGTGAGGATGTCGCCGCCTTTGACACGCAGCATCGCAGCCGGCCGTTGCGCTTCGACGTGCACATCGAAACCGTTCGGGAACTTCTTCGTCGCCTGCGCCGAGGACACACCCGGTATCTGCGACAGTTGCCGTTCGACGTCGCCGTCCGAGACGAGCAGGAGCGATTTGCCGGCCTGTCCGCGTGCAATCGTCATGATCTGCTCACGGCTGACCCATTGGTTCGCGCCGGAGACCGAGATCTTGTCCGGATTGAGCCGCAGCACGGGCGAGAAGAACAGCAGCCAGACGAGCGCGATGACGACCGCGAACGAGGCGACCACGATGCCCACACGCGTCGCGACCTGCCGGATGTTCGCGCGTTTGCGTTCTTTCTGCCGTTTCGTGAAATCGACGATTTTCGGGCGCGTCGCGACGCCGACGCTGCCAGCCGTCTGCCGCAGCGTCTTCGCGACGATGTCCTCGCTGCGCATGTTGTTCGCGTCGACGAACGCTCCGGGCGCGCTCGCGCCGACCGGTTCCTCGACGATGCGCGTACGCCGCACCGTCGGCGTCTGCGTCGACTTCGCGCGGCCGGGAAGCATCGCGCGCACACGGGTGAGGAGAGTCGGACGTCGCGTATCGCGACGTCCGCCGCCACTCGCGCGTGCCGCTGCACCGTTCGCCGCCGACATGTCATTCGCCGCGCTGTGCGTCGCGCCGTCGCTCATGGCGACGCGCGGCGTCACGACGCGCGCATCCTTCGCGCCGATCGGAAAACGATGCTCCCCCGTCGCCGACGACGCGTGTGACGACGCCGAACGCGCGACGCGACCGCGCGACGCGGACGTGTCCGCCGCCGACGACGCGGAGCGCACGCTGCGCGACGTGCGTTTCTTCGATGTCGATGATGTCTTCGTCGAGGTCGTCTTCTTCGTCGACGTTGTCTTGTTCTTCGATGACGCCTTCGCTGATGCCGCAGCAACCGCGGTCGTGCGTGAGGAAACGCTGCGCCGCCGCGCACGCGGTGCGCCACCTTCCACCGACGACCGTCCGTTCGTGCCCGCACCCGCATCCGTCGTACGCGCGGCATCCGAAGATGCGGCACGTCCGCGCGCGGAACGCGGCTTCGGCGTGCCGTCATCGGAGGACGACGCCCCCGACGACGATGATCTGACAGTGCGCCCTGCCATCAGTCGTCCTTGCCGACGTGCGCCTCAAGCACATGCGCGATGACTGGCGCCATTTTCGTGATATCGCCCGCGCCGACGGTGAAGACGACGTCACCGGGCTTCGCGCGCATCGCGATCATCTGCGCCGCCGTCTCCATATGCTCCTCGACGTCGATGTGCGCGCCGTCGCCGGCCGCGTCCGCGATCGTCGACGCGGACACGTCCGGGAAATCCTGCTGTTGCTCACGCGCGGGGAACACACCGGTGACGATGACGTCGTCGGCTTTCGCGAGCGCGTGCGCGAACTCGTCCGCGAAGAACTTCGTACGGGAGAACAGATGCGGCTGGAAGAGCACATGGATCGTCGATTGGGGGTAGCGTCGGCGTGCCGCGTCGAGGAGCGCCGCGATCTCGGTCGGATGGTGCGCGTAGTCGTCGACGACGGTCACACCACCGACGCGCGCGCGGATTTCGAACCTGCGCGACGCGCCGAGGAATGTCGCGATGGCGTCGGCCGCGCGGTGCGGATCCATGCCGAGGAGCGTCGCCGCGATGATCGCGGCGGTCGCGTTGCGCGCGTTGTGCAGTCCCGGCACCGCGAGTGCGGCGGGCACACGCACGAGCGCGCCGCTGTTGTCTTCCACGCTGACGTTGTCTGCTGCGCCGTCGTCGCCCGCCCCGAGCCGTCCTTCGGCGACCGATACGGGCATTTCGAGTGTGAAGGTCTCGTTGCCGCTGCCCGCGCGTTCCTGTTCGGCTGCGATGTGCACGTAGCGTGCGCCGTTGAGTTCGCCGATGTCGTCGCGCGACGTCGTGCCGTACGCGATTGCGCGCGCTGCGGTGCGGCTGTCAAGCTGACGCAGGACGGCGAGTGCGCTCGCGTCGTCGGCGCATACGATGATCGCGCCGCGCGCGTGGCCGAGATGGTCGACGAACGCGCGGTGGTAGGTGTCTGCATCGCCGTAGTGGTCGAGGTGGTCGGCTTCGGCATTCGTCACGATTGCGATGTGTGGCGTGTATTTTTCGAAGCTGCCGTCGGATTCGTCGGCTTCGGCGACGAGGACGTCGCCTGTTCCGGCGTGGCCGCCGTCGAGTGTCGCGCCGTCGACGCCCTGGATCGATCCGCCGATCGCGTAGCTTGGGTCGGCGAGGTCGCCTTCGCCTCCGTGCAGCAGGATGTGGGCGAGCATCGAGCTCGTCGTCGTCTTGCCGTGCGCGCCGGCGACGGTCACGGCGCGTTTGCCGTGCATCAGGAGCGCGAGGATGTCGCTGCGGTGCACGATGCGCGCGCCGTTCGCGGCCGCCGCGACGATTTCCGGATTGTCCCCTTTGATCGCGCTCGAATAGACGACGATGTCCGCGTCACGTACGTTGTCTTCACGCTGCCCGATGCGCACCGGGACGCCGATTGCGGCGAGGCGTTCGGTTTTCGCGCTTTCGTGCGCGTCCGAACCGTCGACGTCGACGCCCTGCTCGTGCAGCATCTCCGCGAGGACGCTCATGCCCGCGCCGCCGATGCCGATGAAATGCGTGCGTCCGAGGTCCTGCACACGCGCCGTCGGCGCGAAACGCGCGGTTGCCGGGTCGAGGTCGATGGCTTGCGGTGTCTGTTCGTTCACTGGAAAACGCTCCTGTTCGTTGTCTGCGATGTCCGTGTCTGTCTGTCGATGCGTTTTGGTGGCGTCCCGCTCACGCCTGCGCGTCGGCGATGTCGAGGATATGCGCCGCCATGCGGTCGGCGGCGTCGCGGATGCCGTATGTCCACGCGCGCTCGCCATAGGTGCGTAGTGTCGCCGGGTTCGAGAGGATTGCGGGGATGTGTTCCTCGACCCATGTCGTCGTGAAGTCCTTGTCATCGACGAGCAGGCCGCCGCCGGCGTCGATGACGGGTTGCGCGTTGAAGCGCTGTTCGCCGTTGCCGATCGGCAACGGCACGTAGACGGCCGGAAGCCCGAGCGCCGTCAGTTCGCTCACGGTGCCCGCTCCGGAACGGCATAGGACAAGGTCGGCGCATGCGAAGGCCTTGTCGATGCGTTCGAGGTATTGCGCGACATGGTAGTCACGTCCCGGTTGCGCGTCGTCGCCGAGACCGGTGAGGACCTGTGAGCCCGCCGATTGCACGACGCGATCGCGCACTTCGTCGATCTTTCCTTTGCCGGTCAGATGCACGACCTGCGCATGGCGCACGAGTGTGCCCGCGGTGCCGGCGATTGCACGGTTGAGGCTCGCCGCGCCGAGCGAACCACCGGTGACGACGATGATCGGACGTGACGGGTCGAGGCCGAGCTCACGCGCGTTGCGTTCACGCGCGCCTGCACGGTCGGTCTGCAGTTGTTCGGCGAGCGCCGCGATCGCGGGGCGCAGCGGCAGGCCGACACGCTCGATCGTGCCGCCTTTCGCGGGTTCGAGGCCTGTGCCGTCATAGGCGGTGCCGATGAAGCGCGCCCAATGCGCACCGAGTTTGTTCGCCATGCCGGCGCGCGCGTTCTGCTCATGGATGACGATCGGGACGCCGAGTTTGTGCGCGGCCGCGTATGCCGGAGCCGACGCGTAGCCACCGAAGCCGACGACGACATTCGAGCCCTGCGCGCCGATGAGTTCCCGGACCTTCGCCGTCTCGCGGCGCCATTTCGCAGGGAACGTGAACATGTACACGTTCGGCCGGCGCGGAAACGGCACTTTCTCAATCGTTTCGAGCCGGTATCCGGCGGCCGGGACGAGGTCGGCCTCAAGGCCGACGGCCGTGCCGAGCGCGATGATGTCGGCGTCCTCATCCCGTGCGCGGATCGCGTCGGCGACCGCGAGGAGCGGATTGACGTGGCCGGCGGTGCCGCCGCCGGCGAGAATGATTCGGTGCTGCGTTCCTGTACTCATCATGCCTTCACTGTAGTCGACGCGGTTGAGGTCATGCCTTCGTGCGTTCCGCACGGATCTGCGGCTGGCTGCGCATGACGCTCAGGCATACCCCCGCCGCCGTGAGACACATGATGAGCGACGTGCCACCCGCCGAGACGAATGGCATCGGCAGTCCCATGACCGGCAGGATGCCGAGCACGACAGCGATGTTGATGAGCGCCTGGCCGACGATCCATATCGTCAGGCACAGCAGGACCGACGAGGCGAACTTGTTCGGCGTCCTCATCGCGACGACGATCATGCACCATCCGAGCACGACGAACAGCAGCAGCACGAGCAGGCCGCCGACGAACCCGAGCTCCTCGCAGATGATCGCATAGATGAAATCGTTGTGCGCGGCCGGCAGATAGTTCCATTTCTCACGTGAGTTGCCAATGCCGACGCCGAGCAGACCGCCCGATGCGATCGCATAGCGCGCGTGCATCGACTGGTAGCACACGGTCTGCGCGCCGTCCTCGCATCCTTGGTAGGTCGCGAGGATACGGCTCATGCGGTTCGAGCTCGTGAGCACGAACAATGCGACGAACGCGACCGCGATGACGCCGGCGACACCGAGCCACCGTTTCGGGAAATCGCTCGTCCAGAACGCGACGAGGCCGATGAACACGAGGATCATGCATGTGCCGAGGTCCTTGCCGAGGATGACGAGCCCGACCGCCAACGTGAGCATCACAAGCGGCAGCGTATAATCACGCAACCGCGGCTTCGCCGTGCGCGATTCGAGGTGCTTGGCATGCACGCGGCGCAACGAGAGCGGCAATACGATGCACAGCATGAGTTTGAGGATCTCCGCGGGCTGCAGCGTGACCGGCCCGATCGGGATCCATCCGCGGTTGCCGTACACCTCAATGCCGATCGGCGTGAGTGTGATGAACTGCAGCACAAGACCGACCCCATAGATGATGTACATAAGGTGGTGCATCGTGTAGACACGCAGCGGCATCATGGCGCCGACCGCCATGAGCAGGAAGCCGAACACCGCGAACCCCATCTGGCTGATGAACTGCGTCCACGGCGCGGCGCCTGCGGCGACCATCGAGACCGATGAGCTCGAGAGCACCATGACGAGGCCGAAGAGCGTCAACGCGAGCACGCATGCGAAGAAGCCGTGGTAACACCATAGCGGGTTGAGGAACATGCGCCATCCGCGGTATTGCGAGAAATCGAGCGCGTCACGCGCCGCCGGCCGCGCCTTCGGAGCCGCAGGTTTCGCGGCTGCGCCGTCCGTATCGGCAAGCGAACGCCTGCGGACCGTGTATTGCCGGCGCGGCGCCCCGACGGCGCCGTTTGACGACGCCGTGCGTGGCTTGTGTGGCTTGCGTTCAGTCTCGGCCATGCGCGTTCACCCAGCGCTGTGCCTCGGCCGCGAAGCGGTCGCCACGGTCGGCATAGGACGTGAACTGGTCCATCGACGCGCATGCCGGAGCGAGCAGCACGACGTCGCCGGGGGACGTGAACGCGGCCGCCGCGTCGACGGCGCGTGCCATGACGGTCGCGGCGTCGGACGGGTCGATGGCGGCCACGGGAAGATCGGGGGCGCTCGTGCGCAACGCGTCGAGCATCGGCTCCTGATCGACGCCGATGACGACGGCCGCCTTGAGCCGATCGCGTTCCTCGGCGACGAGCTGTTCGAAACGGCCGCCCTTCGCGAGGCCGCCGGCGACCCATACGACGCTTCCCGGCGCGAAGCTTGACAGGGACGCGCGCGCGGCGTGCGCGTTCGTCGCCTTCGAATCGTCGATGAACCGTATCGCGGAACCGTCTTCGGTCGTGAGCCCGGCGACCTCCTCGATGCGGTGACCACCGGGCTTGAACCGTTTGAGTGCGGCGAGCGCCGTGTCAAGGTCCACGTCGAGCGCCGTCACGAGGACGATCGCGGTGAGCGCGTCGGCGACGAGATGCGGGTAGAGCGTGCCGTCGGGCTCCATGAGATGCGGGAAGTCATCGAGTGCCGCGAGCCGGTGTTCGACGCCGACCGGCATGCCGGTCACGCCCGCCATGTCGACGATCCATCCGTCCTTGACGCCGATCTGGCCCGCGACGGGTTCATCGAGCGTGCATCCGACATCGACGCAGCCTTCGGCCGTCTTCGCCTCACGGGCGAGTTCGGTGACGCGTTCGTCCTGCGCGTTGTAGGCGATGACGCGGCGCGCGCCGTCGAAGACCTTCGATTTGTCTTCGGCGTACTGTTCGATGCCACCATGCCAGTCGAGGTGGTCGGCGGCGATGTTCGTGATCGCGGCGCCGTCAAGCTCGAGCGAATACGTGAAATGCAGCTGGAACGAGCTCAGTTCGACGCACAGCACGTCGTTGTCCGCGTCCAGTGCGGCGTGCGAGACGGCCTTGCCGATGTTGCCGACGGCGGGGGCGTTGAGGCCGCATGCGGTGAGCATCGCCGACGTCATCTCGGTCGTGCTCGTCTTGCCGTTCGTGCCGGTGATGCCGATCCACGGCGCGGGCTTTCCCGTCCTCATGTTGTCGACGCGCATGAGCCATGCGAGTTCGACCTCGCTGATGACCGGGATGCCACGGCGGTCCGCCTCGAGGATGAACGGTGTGCGCGGGTTGAACACGGGCGACGTGCAGACGAGGTCGACGCGGTCCCATGGAATGTCGTCGAATGAGGTGAGGTCGGCGTCCGGTTTGTGTTCGTCCACCGCGATGACCTCATGTGCGCGCGGACGCAGGATCTCCACGAGGCTGCGTCCCGAGACGCCGAGCCCCGCCACGACGACCGTCATATGCCCAAGGTCGAGTTCCATATCGTTCCATCCTTCCATCATTGCTGTATCCTGCCGCTTGTGCCGGCATCCGCCATGTGCCCGGCGCCGTATGTCATATGTGCCACAGTCCCGAACGCGCGACCCAATCGCCGTAGAAGATGACGAGGCCGGTCATCACGAACATGAGCTCGATCATCCAGAAGCGCACGACGACCTTGCCTTCGGTCCATCCTTCGAGCTCGAAATGATGGTGGATCGGCGCCATCTTGAACACGCGTTTGCCTGTCGCCTTGAAATAGCCGACCTGGATGACGTCGCTCATCGCCTCGATGACGAACAGGCCACCGATGATGATCGCGAGGAACTCGGTGTGCGTCTCGATCGAAAGCGCCGCGAACAGGCCGCCGAGCGCGAGCGAACCGGTGTCGCCCATGAAGATCGACGCCGGATTGCAGTTGTACCACAGGAAGCCGAGGCATGCCATCGCCGCGCAGCACGCGATGATCGCCAGATCGAGCGGGTCGGAGACCGCGTACGTGAAGCCAGAACGGTGCGAACCGGCGAGATGGTAGCTTTCCCAGATCGCGATGATCGCGTAGCCGACGAACGCGACCATCGACGAGCCCGCACACAGGCCGTCGAGACCGTCTGACAGGTTGACGGCGTTCGTCCATGCGGCCATGAGGAAGTTGACCCAGACGACGAACAGGATGATCGCGAGTGCACGCCCTGCGAAATCGAAGCTCACGAATGGTTTCTCGATGAAGCTCATGCCCGGCTGTGCGCTCGGGAACCCGGATTTCGTCGGCAGGACGAGCGCGAGGACCGCGAAGAGCGTCGCGAAGACGATCTGTCCGAAGAACTTACCGCCGACCGTGAGGCCTTCGTTCTGTTTCTTGCGGACCTTCGCGAAATCATCGATGAAGCCGAGCAGGCCCATCGACGCCATCGCGAAGAGCGCGAGGACGGCTGACCATGACGGCACGGCGCCATGCAGGCAGTACCGGTACAGTGCGCTTGCGCCCCATCCGAGGAGTACGGCGAGCACGATGACGACACCTCCGAGCGTCGGTGTACCGCGTTTGACGAGGTGCGACTGCGGGCCGTCCTGGCGGATGTACTGCCCATAGTTGAGCTTGTGCACGATGCGGATGAGCAGCGGTGTGCCGATCATCGTCACAAGCAATGAGACCAAGATGCCAATGATGAGTGCGATCACCTGGGGTTCTCCATTCGGTTGCGTGATTGCAGTGGGTTAGCGTTCAGTGTGCGCCGCCGGTCCAGCGCGACGCGAGCGCGCTCAGGCCGGATGCGTGCGATCCTTTGAGTAGTACGACCATGTCCTTGTGCGCTCCGTTGATGTCCTGGACCGCCGTGTCCGCGTCGGCCGTGTTCGTCACATATACGATGGCGCACGCGCCGTCGGCGCCGAGCGCGCCGCGGGCGCCGTCCGCGATGTCCTCCGCGAGCGCGTTGAGGTGGTCATCACCGTCCGCGCCGACCGCGATGACGGCGTCGGCGCCCGCTTCGACGGCGTAAGCGCCGATGCCGCGGTGTGCGCGCGTCTCGTCGTCGCCGAGTTCGAGCATCGCCCCAAGCACGGCGACACGGAATGGCTGCATGTCCTCTTGTGCGCGCCATGCGACGAGTCCGTCGATGCCCGCGCGCATCGAATCGGGGTTCGCGTTGAACGAATCGTCGATGAGCGTGAATCGTTCGCCATCGCGTTCGACGTCGCTCACGGCCATGCGGTGCGGGCTCACGGCCATGACATCCGAGAGCACGGCCGCGATCCGTTCGAGCGGCATGCCTTCGAGACGTGCGACGCTTGCCGCGGCGAGCGCGTTCATGACGTTGTGCGCACCCGCGATGCCGAGCGTGACGCGCTGCTCGACGCCGGTGTCGTCGACGAGCGCGAAGACGGGGCGTCCCAGATCGTCGAGGGTGATGTCATCGGCGGCGACATAGCCGTCCCCGTCATGCATCTGCGCATGCTCGACGCCGAACCATACGACGTTGCCGGGCGCGATCTCACGCATCTTCGCGACGCGTGGATCGTCGGCGTTGAGCACGGTCGTGCCGTCGTTGAGCAGGCCGCGCACGATTTCGCTTTTCGCCTGCGCGATGTGTTCGACCGATCCGAACTCGCCGAGATGCGCGACGCCGACCTTGAGCACGACGGCGACGTCGGGCGGCGCGATCGTCGTCAGATGCGCGATCTCACCGAGATGGTTCGCGCCCATCTCCGCGATGAGGTAGCGTGTGTCGCCATCCACTTCGAGCGCCGTGAGCGGCAGTCCGATCTCGTTGTTGAACGATCCGACGGGCGCGATCGTCTTGCCGAGCGTCGACAGCAGCGCGTTGAGCAGGTCCTTCGTCGTCGTCTTGCCGACCGACCCGGTGATGCCGACGACCGTGAACGGTTCGCGTTCCGCACGACGACGTTCGAGGCTGGCTTTCGCGAGCAGTCCGAGCGCGGTGACGGTATCGCCCACGATGATCTGCGCGATGGGCGCGTCGTCGATTTCATGGTCGACGATCGCGGCCACGGCGCCCTGCGCGGCGATGCCACGCACATAGTCGTGCCCGTCGGTGTGCTCGCCTTTGATCGCGACGAACAGCGATCCGTCATGCGCGGCGCGCGAATCGGTGACGACGTCGGTTACGAACCGTTGCGCGGACACGTCGTCCGCATTGATCATGCGGCCTTCGACCGCCTTGGCCGCGTCGGCCAGCATCATCCTCATCATCGTTGTCTCCTTGTCCGAAAGCCCATATCGTCGTCCGTGAACCGTGCGCTCAGCGCATCTCCCTCGACACTCGCAGTGCGTTGCGGATGTTCGTCTTGCGCACGCCCGCGGCGAGCACCATCGCGATCGCGAGTGAAAGCGGACGCGTCTCGCCTTCGCCGAAATCGGCTTGTTTCGCCATCGCGTCGGTCTCCTCGCCGCGCTGGGCGAGATGTGTGTTCGCGTCGAGTACGCAACCGTATTGTTCGCTCACATGGGCGAGCATCTCGTCGATGCGCTCGTCGCCGGCCGCATCGTCATAGCCGAGCACGTCGACGCCGACCGCTTCGAGCGCACCCGAAGCGACGGAACGGTTGTTGAGCGCGATGATGATCGCGGCTGCACCGTCCTCGACGCACACCGAGAATACGCGCTGCATCGCGAACGCGTCAACGGGATAGGAGAGATCGAGGAACCGCTCAAGTGACTGCGAGTCGCCTTCGCACACGGTGCCGACGGGATTGCCGAGCATATGCAGGAACTGCGCGAGGACATCGACGTCCTTGCGCACGGCGTCGACATCGCTCCCGGCGACGGCGAACACGGCGATTGATTCGGCGGGGCGTCCTGCGATCGAGGACGCGAGTTCGCCGATCTGGCGGGGTGTCGGGTCGGCGAACACGACCGGCACCTGCGGGTCGTCGACCGCATTGCGCATCGATGTCGGCAGCAGGACCGCATACGCGCCACGCCGCACGGCAAGCGCAATCCTGCCTTTGTCGATGCGGGTGCCGGGCATGAACAGCGCGCCCGGCGTGACCGATTCGACATCGTTCGCGAGTGACGTGATCGTCACATCGCGCGCGAAATCCGGTACGAGCTCGTATCCATACCGGTCCGCGAGCATGCCGAGTGTCATGCGCTGCGATACCGTTTCACTGATTGCGCTCATTGTTGGCTCCTCCCTCGTCGCCGTTCACCATTCGACCGGAATCGCATCCTTGCGTGGCTGCGAATTCGGCACTTCGTATTTCTGCATCAGGAACTTGCCGATCTCCGCGAAGACCGGTCCCGCCGTCAGACCGCCGTAATTGCCTTCGGGGTCCTTGAGCACGACGGTGACGACGAACTGCGGGTTGTCGGCGGGGATGATCGCCGAATAGTCGCTGATGAGCGAGGACAGTTTGCCGTCGTCACCCGCCACTTCCGCGGTGCCGGACTTCGCCGCGACACGGTAGCCGTCCACACCGGCGAACCCTTTCGACGCATAATGTTCCGAAACCGATTCCATCGCGTTGAGCAGTTGCTTCGAGACCGATTCGTCGATGACGCGCGTCGATTCGCCGACTTCGGTCTCATGGACCTTGCCGTCCGCGCCGGTGACCGATTTGACGATCGTCTGTGGTTTCCTCACACCGTTGTTCGCGATGACGGACACGGCGTTCGTCAATTGCAACGCGTTGACCGTATAGCCTTGGCCGAACAGGATGGTGTTGCGCGTACGGCCGTCCCACTGCGCGGCCTGCGCGAGCAGGCCCTGCGATTCGCCCGGCAGGCCGAGGCCGGTCGGTTGGCCGAGGCCGAATTTCGTGAGGTATTCGTAGCGTTTGTCGTCGCTCAGGTTTTCCGCGGCGAGGATCGTACCGACGTTCGACGATTGTTCGAGGACACCCGCCATCGTCCAATGCTCATCGCCGTGGTCGAACGAGTCCTTGTATTTCTGGCCGTCGAGCGTGATCGTCCCCGGGACCGTGAACTTGTCACCCATCGTGTGCAGCCCTTCCTGGATGACGCCCGACATCGTGAAGACCTTGCCGATCGAGCCGGGTTCGAAGGTCTGATTGACCGCACGCGCGACATTGAGTTTCGCGTCGTCGCTTCCCGCTTCGACGGTGTCCGTGTCGGCGAGCGCGACGATCTGCCCCGTCTTGACGTTCTGCACGACGGCGACGCCCCATCCGGCCTTGTAGGTGTCCTGGCTCTGCCTGAGGATCTGTTCGACGCGCCACTGCACGTCGCGGTCGATCGTCAGCTGGACATCGGAACCGTTGACGGCGTTCTTCGATTCGGTCATCGTGCCGGGTATCTGCTCGCCGCCATTGCCCTGCTGGTAGATCTCATAGCCGTCCGTGCCGGTGAGCGTGCGGTCCTCAAGCTGCTCGACGCCTGCGACGCCTTTGCCTTCGTCGTTGACGCCACCGAGGAAGACACCCATCAACGTGCCGTTCGAATAGACGCGTTCGTCGCTGAGCTCGCCGTAGACGATGCCTCCCAGATGCAACGCGCTGATCTTGCGTTTGACCTCCGGGGTCACGTCTTTCTTGAGGACGGCATACTGGCCGGTCCCGGCGAGTTTGCCGCCGATCTCGGCCGCGCTCATGCCAAGCAACGGCGCAAGCAACTGCGCGACGGCGGCGACGCCCGTCGTCTTGAGTGGTTTGCCGTCGAGCTGCTGGCAGTAGTCCTTCGTCCGTGGCGTGCAATCGAGCGGCGTGAAGTCCTGTGCCGCTTCGGGGTTGCCGATGATCGTATAGCGCTCGACGCTCTGCGCGAGCACGACGCCGTTCGTGTCAAGGATCCTGCCGCGTTTCGCGCCGAGCGTGACTTTGACGGTGCGGCTCCGCGTCGCCGCCTGCGCCGTGTTGGCGCCTTCGACGAGCTGGATCACACCAAGGCGCACAAGGCACACCGATGCGAGCATCGCGAGCACGACGCCGAGCGCGACGGCGCGTTGCGCCTGCCGCGCGAGCGCTTTGAACGAACGGATGGGGTGCATCATGGTCAGCGGTTGCCTTCCTGTGACGGGGCGTATCCATTGAGGTCTATCGAAAGCGAGTTCTGGGCGGGGACCATCTTCATCTTCTGCGCGCGTTCGGGCAATGTGGCCTCAAGCTGCGAGAGCTTCGTCTGGTCCTCCTCGACGTCCTGCTGGAGCATCGTGATGTGCTGTTCGATCGTCGCGGCCTCGAACGAGTTCGAGCTCATCTGCGTGCGCAGCAGGAGCGCGCCGAGGAGGCACACGCCGAGGAAGAGCACGGCTATGACGATGTGGACGACCGGTGAGCGGCGCGTACGCGTCCAGTCCAGCAGCCGTTCCATGCCGCGGCCGACCTTCGAGGAGGACGTCCTGCGGTTCTCGACGACATGCAATTGCGGGCGTTTGCGGGCATGGTCGCCCCCTGTCTCCTGGTCCTGCCGCCCTGCCGGGGCCGCCGAGGAACGCGATGAACGCATTGACGATGCCATGATCAGTGCCTTGCCTTTCCGCGATGCCCTTGCCTGCGCCGCGCGCCGCGCGCCGCCGTGCGCTCCCCCTGCGCCTGTTCGTCGAAGCGCGTGCGCCAACGCCGCGGCACCGGGCGGATGAGCTCGACGCCCCGCAGCCGCACCGAGGCCGCGCGCGGGTTGTGCGCCTTCTCCTCATCGTCGGCCATGACCGCGCCTTTCGTGACCGCCTTGAAGAACGGCTGCATGTCGTCGGGGATGACTGGCATCCCCGCGGGCACGTCCGCGCGCAGCCCTTGGTTCATGAACGTCTTGACGGTGCGGTCCTCGAGCGAATGGTACGACTCGACGACGATGCGGCCGCCGACTCTGAGCCGGTTCGCGGCCTGCGGCAATGTGCGCGCGAGTTTCTCGAGCTCGCCGTTGACTTCGATGCGCAGCGCTTGGAAGACGCGCTTCGCGGGATTGCCGCTCGCGCGGTGCGCCTGTGGAACGACACGGTCGACGAGCGCGTTGAGCTCGGCGCTCGTCGTGAGCGGCGCATGCGCGCGCACGGCGACGACCTCGCGCGCGATCTGGCGGGCGAAGCGCTCCTCGCCGTATTCCTTGAAGATGCGTGCAAGCGCACGTTCGTCGTAGGCCGCGAGCACGTCGCGCGCGGTGAGCGGCTGCGTCACGTCCATGCGCATGTCAAGCGGCGCGTCATGGGAGTAGGAGAACCCTCGTTCGCGTTCGTCGATCTGCAGGCTCGACAACCCCAGGTCCATGAAGACGGCGTCGACGGCGTCGACACCTTCGGACGCGAGGACCTCGGAGAACTCGTCGAATGCCGCATGCACGGGCGTGAAACGGTCGGACAGTCCCTCCGACGCGACACGGTCGGTCGCCATCGCGAGCGCCTCGGCGTCGCGGTCGATGCCGATGACGCGCGCGCCGGGGCATGCCTTGAGGAATGCGATCGTATGCCCCGCGAGGCCGAGCGTGCAGTCGACGGCGAGCGCGCCGGGCGCGGCGAGCGCCGGCGCGACGAGGTCGACACAGTCGCGCAACAGGACCGGTTCGTGGATATGTGCGTAATCGGTCATCAGAGCCCCATATCCGGGAACACGTCATCGGTGATGTCCGCGTATCCCTGTTCGTTCTGCGCGAGGTAGTCCGCCCACGCCCCCGCGTTCCAGATCTCGGCGCGTGTGCCGACGCCGATGATGACGATGTCGTCGCCGAGGCCAGCGTAGTCGCGCAGCATCTGCGGCACGCTCACACGGCCTTGCCGGTCGATTTCGGTGTCGACAGCGCCCGAAAGGAAGATGCGCAGGTATTGGCGTGCCGCCTTGTCGCCCATCGACGTGTGCTGGATGCGCGTGGCGATGCGGCGGAACTCCTGCCGCGGCAGGATCGTGACACAGCGTTCCTGACCGCGCGCGAGCACCATGCCCTCCCCCAATTGCGTACGCATTTTCGCAGGCAACGCGACCCTTCCTTTGGCATCGATCTTCGGTGTATAGGTTCCCAGCAGCAGAGGCGCCGCATCACAGGCATCGTCCGGAAGGGACTGCGAAGGCGTCCCAGGCGCCGCGTGCGTGGATGGTGCGTCGGTGTGATCCGCCATCGCTCACCTCCACACACACTTGATTCCTGTCTGCGACCACTTGCTCAGGGAACCACTTTACCCCACTACTCACCTAAATCCCCCACTCGGCGGGTAAACACGCCGTGAGCGTGAACACACATCCCACATCGTGCACACCACCGGCACATTCCCCGCGGTGCGCGCACGTCGCGGCGCGGGCGCGACGGCGTGGACGTGCATGCGCGGCACCGCCCTGTTGGGCGTGTTTGCTACACTTGGACGGCCAAACTTCCACCGAGGGGATGCAGAGACAGCATGTCACAATATTCATCGCAGCTTGACGAGGAACAGCACGCCGTCGACCGCGCCTACGGGCGCCTCGATGACCTTCGTGCGCAGGTGCGCAAGCGCTTGGACGACGTGCGTGCGGCCGGGTCGCATGGGTCACCGACGCAACGCACCGAACGCGATTCGTTCGCGACGATGTACGAGGACCGTCTCGCACAGCTGCGCGCCGTCGAGGACCGTCTCGTCTTCGGCCGGCTCGACGACACGGCCGGAACCCGGCGCTATATCGGCCGCATCGGCCTGTCGGACGCCGACCATGAACCGATCCTGACCGATTGGCGCGCGGAAGCCGCACGCCCGTTCTATGAGGCGACGCCGTCGCACCACGGCGACATCGTCATGCGCCGCCACATCACATTGCATTTCCGCGACGTCGTCGGCATCGAGGACGAAGTGCTCGACGTGCATTCCGAGCATGTCAACGCCGCTTCCGAACGCGGCACGCTCACCGGCGAAGGTGCGCTCCTCGCGTCGCTCGGCTCGCGACGCACCGGCAAGATGACCGACATCGTCGCGACGATCCAGGCCGAACAGGACCGTATCATCCGCGCCGACCTGCGCGGCGCCCTCGTCGTGCAGGGCGGTCCCGGCACCGGCAAGACGGCCGTCGCGCTCCACCGCGCCGCCTATCTGCTCTACACGCACCGCCGCAGGCTCGAACGCTCGGGTGTGCTCATCGTCGGCCCAAGCGAGGATTTCCTGCATTACATCGACCAGGTGCTCCCCTCGCTCGGCGAGACCGGCGTCGTGAGCCGTACGATCGGCGAACTCATCCCCGGTGTCATCGCCGACCGTGAGGACGATCCGCACGTCGCGCGGCTCAAAGGACAGCGGCGCATGGCGCACGCGATCGCGAACGCCGTCACCGCGCGCGAACGCGTCCCCTCGAAACTGCCCGTCATCACCATCAACGGCATGTCCGCACCGATGCGCGCCGCGGACATCGAACAGGCGATCGCCGACGCGCGCCGCACACGGCAGCCACACAACAAGGCGCGCGAAACTTTCGTGACGACGATGCTCGACGCGATGCGCGCACGCATCGTCGAGCAGCTCGACTACACACCCGACGCCGCAGAAATGTCGGACATCCTCGCGCAACTGCGCATGAACGACCGCCTGCGCGTCACGCTCAACCTCGCATGGCTGCCGATGAACGGCGCGTGGCTCATCGACCAGATGTTCTCGAAACCCGCGCAGCTCAAGCGGTTCGCGCCGTGGCTCACCGACGAACAGGTGCGCATGCTCACGCGCGAGCCGGGCGCGCCGCTCACCCGTTCCGACATCCCGCTGCTCGACGAGGCACTCGAACTGCTCGGCCCTGACCCGCACGAGCAGGCGAAGCGCGCGGCACGCGACGCGCGACGCGCCGAGGAGGAGCAGTACGCGCGCGACACGCTCGCGCAGGCGGGCATCGGATCGGGCATCGTCTCGTCGGCGCGCCTCGCCGAGGAGATGAGCGGCGACGACGTGGAACTCGTCGCGACACGCGCCGCGGCCGACCGTGAATGGACCTATGGCCACATCGTCGTCGACGAAGCGCAGGAGCTCACGCCGATGGATTGGCGCATGCTCATCCGCCGCTGCCCGTCACGTTCGTTCACAATCGTCGGCGACGTCGCGCAGACATCGGCGCTCGGTGGCGCACACGACTGGGCGACATCGATGAACGCCCTGTTCGGCGCGCACAACTGGGACCTCAACGAATTGACGATCAACTACCGCAATCCGCGTGAGGTATCTGACCTCGCCGCTGATTTCGCCCGAGGCGAAGGCCTATACATCTCGACCGTCAAGGCGATCCGCTCGGTGCCCGAATCGGTCGAACGCGCCTCCGTCGGCGACCGCGCGGCGCTCTACCGCGCCGTCGCCGACCGCACACTCGCATTCGCTGACGAATTCGTCGTCGATGACGGCACGGGGCGCGTCGCCGTCATCGTCCCCGACGCGATCGCCGACGCAGTGCGCGACGCGCTCGCGGACGCGTTCGGCGGCACACGGCGCGGCGTGCTCGGCGACCAGGTCGTCGTATGCGGCACGCGCGCGGTCAAAGGACTCGAATACGACGCCGTCGTCGTCGTCGAACCCGGACTGATCGCCGACGAAGCGCCATCGCGCGCGAGCGCGGCAGCCGACCTGTACGTCGCGCTCACGCGCCCGACGCAGCGTCTGCTTATACTACGGACAAACGAAGATGAAACACTGCTCAACCTCTAAGGTGGATTCCATGCCGAAAGCACTGTTACTGGAAAACATCCATCCGCTCGCCGCGCAGACGTTGCGCGACCATGGCTTCGAAGTCGAGACGATGAAGGGCGCCCTGTCCGAGGGTGAGCTCATCGACGCGCTCGACGGCGTCGATATGCTCGGCATCCGTTCGAAGACGACCGTGACGAAGGCCGTGCTCGACGCACGTCCGACGCTCACAGCGATCGGATGCTTCTGCATCGGCACGAACCAGGTCGACTTGCAGGCCGCGGCGCATGCGGGCGTCGCCGTCTTCAACGCGCCGTATTCGAACACGCGTTCCGTCGTCGAACTCGTCATCTGCGACATCATCTGCCTCATGCGGCGCATCCCCGCGCACACGCACCATATGAAGCACGGCCTGTGGGACAAGTCCGCCGCCGGTTCGCATGAGGTGCGTGGCAAGACGCTCGGCATCATCGGCTACGGCAACATCGGCTCGCAGCTGTCGGTGCTCGCCGAGGCGCTCGGCATGCATGTGCTGTTCTACGACATCGAGGAGAAGCTCGCGCTCGGCAACGCCGAACGCTGCGAGACGCTCGACGAGCTGCTCGAACGTTCCGACGCCGTCACGATTCATGTCGACGGCAGGAAGTCGAACGTCGGCTTCTTCGGCGATGATGAGTTCGCGCATATGAAGCAGGACGCGATCTTCATCAACTGCTCACGCGGTTTCGTCGTCGACCTCGACGCGCTCAAACGCCACCTCGATTGCGGGCACCTGTCGGGCGCGGCGATCGACGTGTTCCAGGTCGAGCCGAAGAAGAGCGGCGACGCGTTCTCGACGCCACTCGCCGACGAGGACAACATGATCCTCACACCGCACATCGGTGGTTCGACGCTCGAAGCGCAGGAGTCAATCGGACAGTTCGTCTCACAGCGTTTCGACGACTATTGGTCGAAGGCGTCGACGATGCTGTCGGTCAACCTGCCGCAGATCACGACCGGGCCATGCAAGGGCGTCGCGCGCATCGCGCACCTGCACGACAACCTGCCGGGCATCCTCGCGGCCGTCAACCGCGTGCTCGGCGAACAGGACATCAACATCGCCGCACAGGCACTCGGCACGGAAGGCGAGATCGGCTACGTCGTGACCGATGTCGCGACAATCCCCGACGAGCATACGCTTGATGCGCTTGCCGCGATCCCGGGCACGATCCGTATGCGTGTCATAGAGAACTGACACCATCCTCCCCCGTTTCATACAAGGGCGGGGCGCTTCCCCTTCGGGATGCGCCCCGCCCTTGTCATATGCGGTCCATCAAAGGTCAGTCCGCGTCGCGCAGGTCGTCGATCGCGTGTTGGAAGTCATTGAGGTCCTCGAAGTTCTGGTAGACGCTCGCGAACCGCAGATATGCGACCTCATCGAGGTCACGCAACGGTTTGAGGATCGCCTTGCCGACCTCCTCGGACGGCACTTCGGCGATGCCTTTCGCGCGCAGGCTCTCCTCGACCTTCTGCCCTAGCAGTTTGAGGTCGTCCTCGTTGATCGGGCGCCCCTGGCACGCCTTGCGCACACCGGCGACGACCTTGTTGCGGTCGAACTGCTCGACGTTGCCCGACCGTTTGCGCACGAGCAGTGTCGCCGTCTCGACGGTGCTGAAGCGGCGCCCGCATTTCGGGCATTCGCGGCGGCGTCGGATCGAGTGGCCGTCATCGCTTATGCGCGTGTCGATCACCTTCGTATCGGGGTTCTGGCAGAAAGGACAATACATATCTGCAACAATAGCGGCAAGCGCGTCCTTTTTCGAACCACATGCCGTTTCACACATGGCCACCGCACGCATATGCGACCTCCATCGGTCGTCCATCGCCGTCCATGCCTCTGCCGATGCGCTCACATCGGCAGGACAAGGTGCTGTCCCGGCTTGAGTTCGGCCGTCTCGAGGCCATTCATCGCCATGAGCGCGTCGACGCCGTCCTGTGCGTTCGCATAGCCGCACCATCGGGAGATCGACCACAACGTGTCCCCCGAACGCACCGTGTAATGAAGCACATCGCCCCGCGGCGCTTCGGTCGCCGCATCGCTTTCGACTGCATGCCCCTGCGCGGACGATTGCGCAAACGCGCCCTGCGTCCCCCACATGACGAGGACGACGGCACATGCGAGCACCGTGACGATGAACGCCCGCATATGCCGCACGAACCAACCGCGCATCGGCACGGTGACGGCACGTTCGCCCGTACGAAGATGCACGCCGTCCGACCTGTCCACACATGGCGCATCGATGAGCATATGATCGCGATGCGCGCGGACGCCAGCGATTGTTTCCCTCATGCCACGAATCTCCATGCGAGACCACCTTTCGAACATCTGTTCTAACGACATGATCGATGTTCGCACATTTGTTCGAAAACGTCAAGCCCGATTCGAACATCTGTTTGATTTCCTCGGCGTTTCGCGGTATCGTGGTTACCAACGAAAGGACACGCCATGCACAGCACCGAATTCCAGCACGACGAGCCGGCGGCGGATGAGTCGCTCACCGAACGCCAACAGCGCGTGCTCGACGCGATCCGCGCCCTGACCTCACGGCAGGGATTCGCGCCGTCGCTGCGCGAGATCGGCCAAGCGGCCGGTCTCAAGAGCACCTCATCGGTCCAGCACCAGCTGCAGGTGCTCGAAGCCAAGGGCTATATCCGCCGCGACGCGAACAAAGGGCGCGCGATCGAGGTCATCGGATCGCAGAGCCTGCCGGTCGTCGTCGACGCCTATGCGCAGGGCTCGGACGACGCATACGTGGCTTCGCATGACGTCCCCCTCGTCGGCGCGATAGCCGCCGGCGTGCCGATCACGGCGGAGCAGCATGTCGAGGATGTCATGCGCCTACCGGTGCGGCTCACGGGGACCGGTCATCTGTTCATGCTGGAGGTGCACGGCGATTCGATGATCGACGCCGCGATCTGCGATGGCGATTTCGTCGTCGTGCGCGAACAGCAGGACGCGGAGAACGGCGACATCGTCGCCGCGCTCCTCGGAGACGAGGCGACCGTCAAGACCTTCCGCCACGAACACGGCCACACATGGCTCATCCCCCACAACCCGAACTATTCGCCGATCGACGGCACACACGCCCAGATCATGGGCAAGGTCGTCACTGTCCTGCGCAAGATCTGACAACACGGACACAGACACCGATGGGGCCGCATCGGTGCTGATGCGGCCCCATCGGTGTCATGCATGGAACTGCGCCGAGCTGTCGCTCGTGTACCCCTGCGGTTCGAGCTGGAACGTCGTATGCGGGATCGAGACCGGGAAATGCTCACGGAGACAATCCTGCAACTGGTGGAGCACCTGCCCCTCCTCCTCCATCGTCATCTGCCCATCGACGACGATGTGTGCGGTGAGGATCGGCATGCCGGTCGCCACGACGCTCGCGTGCAGGTCATGTACGGCGATGACATGCGGCACACCCTGCAGATGCCTGCGCACCTCATCAAGGTCGAGCCCATCCGGTGTCTTCTCCAGCAGGACACGCATCGCGTCACGCACCAGCACATAGGCGCGCGGAATCATCAGCAGCGCGATGAACGCGCCGGCGACCGCATCGAAGCCGTCCCATCCGGTCGTCATCATGACGACGGCGGACACAATGACGGCGACCGAACCGAGCGCATCATTGCATACCTCGAGGAACGCGGCCCGCATGTTCATGTTGTCGCCCGCCTGCGCGCGCAGCACAAGGATCGAGCCGATGTTCGCGGCAAGGCCGAGGATGCCGAAGAACAGCAGCAGGCGCACATCATGGACCGTGTCGGATTCGGTGCCGAACAGGCGCATGCCCGCTTCGACGAGCGCATAGAGGCCGACGAACAGCAGCAGGATGCCGCCCCCCGCGGCCGTGATGACCTCGAGGCGCGCCCATCCCCATGTGCGCGCGTTGTCCGGTTTGCGTTTCATCAGGAACGCGGTCGCCGTCGACGCGGCGAGCACGGAGACGTCGGTCATCATATGGCCCGCGTCGACGAGGAGCGCAAGCGAACCGGTTACGACGGCGCCGACGACCTCGGCGACGAAGATCGTCCCCGTCAGGATGAGCGTCGTCATCAACCTGCCGGTGTGCTCCATGCCGCCGTGTCCCCCATGCCCATGTGTATGCGCCATATCCGCTCCTTGTCGACGCCGTTCCATCCGTGCCCATAGTAGACCATCACGCGCGCCACCGCGTCCCAATCCGCAGGCGAAACCGACCAAACCGGACGCAAACCAGCCCCTTAGCGTCCCAACCCGCAGAACCGGCCAACCAGCCCGGACACACACCGCCCACAACAAAGGCCGGGAAGCAACCGATCGGGTTGCCTCCCGGCCTTCGGGGCGCCGGCCACGCCGGCGTGGAAACATGTTCAGGAATCAGAAGCCGAACTGCGCGGCCGTTTCCTTGAGCGTCTTCGCGGAGCGCTTGAGCTCGGCGAGCTCATGGTCGGAGACCGGCGTGTTGATGCGAGAGTTGACGCCGTTGCGGTTGAGCAGCGTCGGCACCGACATGCACACGTCCGAGATGCCGTGGAAGTCGCTCAGCAGCGAGGACACCGGCAGGATGCGGTTCGAATCCTTGAGGATGGCCTCGATGATGTCGACGCCGGACATCGCGATCGCGTAGTTCGTGGCGCCTTTGCCGTTGATGATCTTGTACGCGGCGTTCTTGACCTCCTGGTGGATCTGCTCGCGCATCGCCGCGTCGAGCGGTTCGTGGCCCGGCAGCGGCTGCCAGTCGCACATCGGGACGCCGCCGATCGTCGCCGACGCCCACAGCGGCACTTCGGAGTCGCCGTGTTCGCCCGCGATATAGGCGTGCACGTTCTTGACATTGACGCCGGTCTGCTGCGCGATGAGGAAGCGCAGACGCGCCGAGTCGAGGTTCGTGCCCGAGCCGAACATCTGGTTCGACGGCAGTCCGGAGAGCTTCATCGACACGTGCGTGACGACGTCGACCGGGTTCGTGATGAGCATGTAGATCGCGTTCGGGGCGACCTTGATCAGGTTCGGGATGATCGACTTCATGATGTTGATCGTCGCGCCCGCAAGGTCGAGACGCGACTGTCCCGGCTTCTGGCGCGCGCCGGCGGTGATGACGACCATGTCCGCGTCGCGGCAGATCTCCGGATCGTCGGATCCGTCGATCGACACGGTCGGGAAGAAGCTCGAACCATGCTGCATGTCGAGCACTTCCGCTTCGACGCGTTCCTTCGCGATGTCCTCGAGGACGATCTCGCGCGCGATGCCGCGTTCGGCGGCCGCGAAGGCGAGGGTGGAGCCGACTGCGCCGGCGCCTATGATTGCGAGCTTTGTGGGCTTAATGGGTGAATCCACCATGATAACCTCTCAATAATCACCAGACGATCCGCTTGTGGCGGATACATGTTATTCGTTGTTCACTGTATCAGACACATCTTTGTTCACGTTTCGAAAAAACGGCGCGACGATGACGATGCCGAGATCTGTTCGCCGAAAGGCGATATCGATGTCATCAACTTCACATGAAAGTTGTGCACCCGTTGTGCGGCAACGGGTGCACAACCAATCCCCCAACGTTGCACCACACAGGTGAACATGTGCGGACGCGCGCATATGCGCAAACGTACGCAATACGTCTATATGCGGCGATTACGCGTGTCGTTCGTCGCGCTCGAGCATCGCGCGCGCGGCGCGGTCGCCTCCTCCGCATCGTCAGCACCGCCATCGTGCATATCGTGCGCGTCGTCGATCGACTGTTCGATGACCTGCGCGGCGAGGTGCTCGTCGACGTCCGCTTCGAGCATGACACCATCGTCGCGGTATTCGACCGATTCGACGTTGCCGTATTCGCGGATCTTCGACAGCAGCGAACCGGCCGTGTACGGCAGGAGCGCCTCGACGTGCACGTTCGGCTTCGGCAGCATCCCCTCGACGTGTGCGCGCAGCGCATCGACGCCATCACCGCTCGCCGACGACACGAGGAACGCGTCGGGCGCGAGTTGGCTGAGGCGTTCACGTGTCACATCGTCGATGAGGTCGGTTTTGTTGAACACGGTGACGATGGGGAGGCGGTCGACGCCGTCGATCGTGCGCAGCACGTCGTTGACGGCGTCGATCTGTCCGAACGGGTCGGGATGGGACGCGTCGACGACGTGCAGGATGAGGTCTGCGTCGGCGATCTCCTCAAGTGTCGATTTGAACGCCTCGACGAGCTGCGTCGGCAGCCTGCGCACGAAACCGACCGTGTCGACGTACGCGTAGAGACGGCCGTCCTTCGCACGCGCGCGGCGCACGGCGGTGTCGAGCGTCGCGAACAACGCGTTCTCGACGAGTTCGGCGGAACCGGTGAGCCGGTTCGTGAGCGACGATTTGCCCGCGTTCGTGTAGCCGACGACGGCGATCGTCGGCAGTCCGTATTTGCGCCGCGAGCCGCGCTTGACCTCGCGCGACGGAGCCATCTGCGCGATCTGCCTGCGCAGATGCGCGATCCTCGTGCGGATGACGCGTCGGTCGAGCTCGATCTTCGTCTCACCCGGCCCACGCGAACCGATGCCGCCGTCGGCACCCGCCGCACGGCCGCCCGCCTGCCTCGAGAGCGCCGCGCCCCAGCCGCGCAGGCGCGGCAGCATGTACTGCAGCTGCGCGAGCTCGACCTGCGCCTTGCCTTCGCGCGACGTCGCGTGCTGCGCGAAGATGTCGAGGATGACGGCGGTCCTGTCGACGACCTTGACTTTCGTCGCATCCTCGAGCGCGCGCCGTTGGCTCGGCGGCAGGTCGTCGTCGACGATGATCGTGTCGGCTTCGTTGACCGCGACGATGTCCGCGACCTCCTTCGCCTTGCCCGCGCCGACGTACGTCGCCGGATCGGGCCGCGAGCGCTGCTGGAGCACGGCGTCGCACACCTCGGCACCCGCCGTCTGCGCGAGCGCCGCGAGCTCGCGCATCGATTCCTCCGCGTCGCGCAACGTGCCGGTGCGCGACGACCATACGCCTACGAGCACGACGCGTTCGAGGCGCACCTTCCTGTATTCGACTTCGGTGACGTCCTCGAGTTCGCCGAGGCCCGCGACGTGTTTGAGTTCGTTGCGTGACGCGCGTTCGCGCCAGATCTCATCGCCCGCGCCGTCCGCGCCGCCGTCTTCGAGCAGCACATCGGAACGGTCCGCGAGCACACCGCGGCGCGTGCCGCCTTCGAACGTGTCTTCATCGAACGTATCATCATCGGACATGCCATCGCGCGTATCGTCGTCGAATGTGTTGATTGTGGTCAAATAACCCTCACCTTTGTCTGGAGTGCATGCATTGCTTGGAAAACTTACCGAGTCCTGATTATCATCGGATAAACAGACATATCAGTATACAGTACAGCGAGGCGGAGCACGATGGCGCACAACGAATCCACACAACCGAACGAACAGTATTTCGCGGCGTCGCCGTCGTCGAAGGACGTGCGTCACGAGATGCATGTGACGTTGCGCGGGCATGAGGCGGACGTCGAGACGTCGAATGGTGTCTTCTCCGCGCACCGCGTCGACCTTGGCACGGCCGTGCTGCTGCGCCACGCGCCTATGCCGCCCGCACGCGGCGATTTCCTCGACATCGGTTGCGGATGGGGCGCGCTGAGCCTCGCGCTCGCGTTCGAATCCCCCGACGCGGACGTCTACGCGATCGACGTCAACGAACGCGCGATCGAACTGACCGAACACAACGCCGAACGCAACGGCTGCGCGAACATCCACGCGGGCACGGCAGACGACGTGCCCGAAGGGCTTGAGTTCGAGCTCATCTGGTCGAATCCGCCGATCCGCATCGGCAAACAGGAGCTGCACACGCTCCTGATGACGTGGCTGCCGCGTCTCGCGCACGATGGATACGCGTATCTCGTCGTGCAGAGGAACCTTGGTTCCGATTCGCTCATCCGTTGGCTCGACGAGGCGCTCGGCGACACGTATGACGTGTCGAAATACGCGAGTTCGAAAGGGTACCGCGTCATCGAAGTGCATCGTGCGCGCTGATTGTCCCTCCCCTCTCCGATTCGTTTTGATTGCATCCGATCGCCAGTGGAAAGTGTTGATCACGACCATATGAAATTCGACTATCCCCAAGAACTGCCGGTCAGCGGCGCGCGCGACGCGATCGCCGAAGCCGTGCGCCATGCGCAGGTCGTCATCGTCTCGGGCCAGACCGGTTCGGGAAAGACGACGCAGCTGCCGAAGATCCTCCTCGAAATCGGCCGCGGCACGCACGGGCACCAGATCGTGCATACGCAGCCGAGGCGCCTCGCGGCGCGCACGGTAGCCGAACGCATCGCGAGCGAACTCGGCGTGCGCCTCGGCGATGAGGTCGGCTACCAGGTGCGTTTCACCGACGAGTCGTCACCGAAGACGCGGCTGCGCGTCGTGACCGACGGCATCCTGCTCGCGCAGATCCAACGCGACCCGAAGCTCACGCGCTATGACACGATCGTCATCGACGAGGCGCACGAGCGCACGCTCAACATCGATTTCCTGCTCGGCTATCTGACGGCGCTCCTGCCCGAACGCCCCGACCTCAAGCTCATCATCACGTCCGCGACGATTGATTCGGTCAAATTCCAGAAGCATTTCGAGGACGCGTTGAAGAAGCCGGTCCCCGTCATCGAGGTCTCGGGGCGTACGTATCCGGTCACGATATGCTACGAACCGCTCGGCGGCGCGCCGTCGCTCATGGCGCATGTGCCCGGGTTCGCCGATGTGCGCGCCGACGAGGAGGGCGGGGCGCGCGACGTGGACGCCGACGTGCCGACGGCCGTCGCGCGCGCGTGCGTCGAGCTCGTGACCGTCTCAGCGCATGACCGGGGGCCCCGCGACATCCTTGTCTTCGCGGCCGGCGAACGCGACATCCGCGACTATGAACAGGCGATCCGCCACGCGTTCGGGCCCCGCTGCGCCGACATGCGCCGCGCCGACGCGATCGAGATCATGCCGCTCTTCGCGCGCCTGAGCGCGAAGGACCAGCACCGCGTGTTCGAATCGCACGCGCACCAGCGCATCGTCATCGCGACGAACGTCGCCGAGACGTCGCTCACCGTGCCCGGCATCCGCTACGTCGTCGACCCGGGCCTTGCGCGCATCTCGCGGTATTCGAAGAGCGCGAAGGTGCAGCGTCTGCCGATCGAGCCGATCTCGCAGGCGAGCGCCGACCAGCGTTCGGGCCGCTGCGGCCGCATCGCCGACGGCATCGCGATCCGCCTGTATTCCGCCGAGGACTACGAGAGCCGCCCGCGGTTCACCGAACCGGAGATCCTGCGCACGTCGCTCGGCGCGGTCGTGCTCCATATGCTGTCCGTCGGTGTCGCGCACACGGCGCAGGACATCACCGATTTCGGCTTCATCGACCCTCCGGACGTCAAGGCGGTCTCCGATGGCATCAACGAGCTGACCGAACTGCAGGCGATTTCGCGCACACGCGGCGACATCCGTCTGACGCATACCGGTCGCCAGCTTGCACGTATCCCGATCGATGTGCGGCTTGGCCGCATGCTCATCGAGGCGGCGCGTTCGACGACGCCGAACACACTCGCCGCGCTCATCGTCATCGTCGCGTTCCTCAGTTTGCAGGACCCGCGCGAACGTCCCGAGGAGGCGCGCGAGGAGGCCGACCGCATCCACAACCGCTACGCCGATCCGACAAGCGATTTCCTCACGGCCCTCAACATCTGGGACCGCGCGTTCGGCGCGGACGGCGAACGCGGCGGCAACGCGCTGCGCCGCCTGTGCAAGGCCGAATTCCTCCACCATCTGCGCATGCGCCAGTGGCGCGACCTCGTCGCGCAGTTGCGTGAACTGTGCGAGGGCCTCAAGTTCAAGGTCGGTGAGCCGATCCCCGTCTCGCGTCCCGACGAGGCGGTGCGCGCACTGCCGATCAACCAGCAGGCCGCCCACTCGTTGTGCTGTTCGTGGGATGCGCAGGGCATCCACACGTCGATGCTCGCGGGGTTGCTGTCGATGATCGGCATGCAGGTCGTGCGCGAGCCGAAGGCGTCCGATTACGCGAACCTCAAGGGCGCCGCACGCGCACGTGCGCTCAAACGCGCGCAGAAGATGGCGAAGAACGACTATCAGGGCGCGCGTGGCACGCATTTCGCGCTCTTCCCCGCGTCGGCGGTCGCGAAGTCGACGCCGCCGTGGGTCATGAGCACCGAACTCGTCGAGACGAGCCGTCTGTGGGCGCGCTATTGCGCGCAGATCGACCCCACGTGGGCGGAGCCGCTCGCGAAGGGCCTGACGCGCACGACGTACGCGCAGCCGCATTGGTCGGCGTCGCGCGGCAGCGCCGTCGCCGACGCGACGGTCCTGCTCTACGGGCTGCCGATCGTTCAAGGTCGCCATGTGCAATGGGGACGCATCAATCCGCTTGAGGCGCGTGACTTCCTCATCCGCCAAGGGCTTGTCGAAGGCGAGATCCAGCAGCGGTTCCCATACGACGGTTTCGTCGAACGCAACCGCGAGGTCGTCGCCGACGCGCTCGACGACGCGAACCGCACACGCCAGATCGCGCAAAGCGTCAACGACGAGGATCTTTTCGACTTCTACAACGCCGTCATCCCGCAGGATGTGACGAACGTCGCCGAACTCGGCGCATGGTGGAAGAAGAAGCACGACGCGCACCCGGGGCTCCTCGATTTCGATCCGGCGAACGTCGACCGTCTGCTCGACGCCGGCACCTATGATCCGGGCGATTTCCCCGACCATTGGGTCACGGTCGGTTCCGACGGCCGCGCGATCGAATTGCGGTTGAGCTACATCTACGACACGAACGACGATGCCGACGGCGTGAGCGTGCATATCCCGATGACGGCGCTTTCGCGCGTCTCACCCGACGAGTTCAGCTGGAATGTGCCGGGACTGCGCCACGAGCTCATCGTCGCACTGATCAAAGCGCTTCCGAAGACGCTGCGTGTGCAGTTCGTGCCCGCCCCGGACACGGCCGCGAGGATCGAGGACTGGATCGACGCGCATTATCCGCACGCGCCCGGTTCGGGCACGCGTGAGGAGCCGACCCCAGCACCGGAAGGTGAGGGCTGGCCGGACATCCTCCATGTGTTCACGAAGGCCGCGATCGATGTCGCCGGCGCGCAGATCCATCCGGAGGTCCTCGACGGCCTCACCGCGAAACTGCCGCCGTATCTGCGCATGACGTTCGTCATCGAACAGCCGATGCCCCGTTCGAGGCACGGCCGCAGACGCGAACGCGTCATGCCGAAGGTCGTCGCGAGCGGCAAATCGCTCGCCGAGCTGCAGCGCCGTTTCGCGAGCGAGGCGCAGGTCTCGGCGCGTCAGGTCGTCAAACGCGAGGCGCAGCAGGCCGCCGACGCCGGCGCCGTCGTCAGGCAGGCAGACCTGCTGCGCAACGCCGGCGCGACGACGCGCTCACGTGAGCAGATGCTGTGGGACGGCGCGCTCGACCGTCTGCGCCTGCCGGCCGAGCGCATCTCGTCGCGTTGGCTTGGCGCCGAGGCGCTGCGCCTCGCCTCGGCGCCGTATGACAGCATGAAGCAGCTCGTCGAGGACCTCCAGCGCGCCGCCGTCAAACGACTGCTGCCGGACATCGGCGCGCTCGCCGACGACGACGCGCTCGCACAGGCCGTCGCCGGCGTCGAGCAGGTCTATGAGGACACCGTCTACGCCGTCGCGAAGGACGTCGTCACGGTCCTCGAACAGTACGCGAAGGTCGACAAGGCGGTGAGCGGCCCCGCGGACCTGCCGATGCTCTCGGTGCTCCAATCGGTGCGCGAACACATCGCGACGCTCGTGCATCCGGGGTTCATCGGCGAGACGCCGCCGCTCGTGCTGCCGAGGATCAACGTCTACCTGCGCGCCGACCTCATCCGGCTCGACAAGGCGAAGGCGGACAAGAACCGCGACGTGCGCTGGGCATGGCAGGCCGACGAGGCGAAACAGCTCGTCGACGACGCGCGCGCAAAGGCCGAGGCGATGCCTGCGGGCGCCGCGCGTGACGAGGCGGTCGCGAAGGCGACGCGCGCACGTTGGCTCCTTGAGGAATACCGCATCTCACTGTGGGCGCAGGAGCTCGGCACGAACCAGCCGGTGAGCGTGCAGCGCATCGCGAAGGCGCTGCGCTGACGGGCACAAGGGAGGAGCAGCAACCATGGCAGCATCGAACGGCGCACCGAAACGCGGCGCGCGCAAACCGTCGGGCACATCGTCGCCGCATTCGGGCGCGTCATCGCAACGCACATCGACGCGGCCCGCGGCTCCACGACAGCATGCGGCGAAACCGGCGGCGAAATCGACGGAACAGCAGACGAAACAGGCGAAAACGGCGAAACCAACCCGACAGCAGACAAAACCGACGGCGAAGACGTCCACGAAACACACACGCGGCGGCCATGGCACGTTCGCGTCGAGAATCGTCAACAGACGGCAGCGTTCACGCGCGACGCACCAGTTCGCGCGTCTTCGCTCGCAATGGATCCACGGCTCGGCCGCGACACGGACGAGGATCGCGACGGTCGGCGTGCTCGCGGCGATCGTCGCCGTCGCGCTCATCATCACCGTCGTGCGTTTCGTGACGGGGCGCATCGAACTCGCCGATGCGAAGGCACGGCAGGTCTCGCTTACGGAGACCTACGATTTCAACCCCGGCGACATCATCTCGGATGGGCAGTTCTTCAACGGCGCCGCGATGAACGAGGCCCAGGTGCAGGCGTTCCTCGACGAACAGGGCGCCCAATGCACGAAGGACTCGTGCCTGCGCACACGGAAGTTCAACGTCGAGCGCCGCGCGGCGAACGACTACTGCCGCGAATACCCCGGAGCGAAGGAACCACAGTCGGCGGCCGCGATCATCACGGCCGCGGCGACGGCGTGCGACGTCTCGCCGAAAGTACTGCTGACGATGCTGCAAAAAGAACAGCAGCTCGTGAGCGCAACGAATCCGAAGGACTTCCAATTCAAGTCGGCGATGGGCCTGAGCTGCCCCGACGACGACCACTGCGACCCCGCATATGCCGGCTTCTTCAACCAGGTGTTCGGATCGGCGGAACGCTACCAGTACTATGTGCGCCATGAGGACGAGTACGGCTTCCACGCGAAGCAGCTCCATTTCATCCGCTTCAACCCCGACGTCTCATGCGGCGGCGCGAACGTGTACATCGAGAACAAGGCGACGGCGCTGCTGTACATCTACACGCCGTACCAGCCGAACGACGCGGCGCTCGCCGCGGGTGCCGGCGAAGGCGACGCCTGTTCGACGTACGGCAACAGGAACTTCTCGATCATCTATTCGGGATGGTTCGGCGACCCGCGCCTATGAGCGACGGTTCGCCCTCCCCGCAACTCCGCTACGGTCTGGTCGTATATGGATATCGTTGGCGCCGGCCGTGATCGACACGGCCGGCGCCAACGATATCCATACGGCGTCACACAGCGCCGGTCACAGTTTCGCGAGGTACTTGCGCAGCTCGAACGGCGTGACCTGACTGCGGTACTCCTCCCATTCCTTGCGCTTGTTGCGGATGAAATACTCGAAGACATGCTCGCCGAGCACGTCGGCGACGAAATCGGACTTCTCCATGATGCGCAGCGCCTCGTCAAGCGACTCGGGAAGCGGCTGGATGCCCATCGCCTGACGTTCGGCGTCGGTGAGCTCCCAGACGTCGTCACTCGTCGGCTCGCCAAGCTGCATCTTCTTCTCGATGCCGTCAAGACCCGCCGCGAGGAGGACCGAATACGCGAGGTACGGGTTCGCGCCCGGATCGAGCGCACGGAACTCGATGCGCGCCGAATTGCCTTTGCCCGGCTTGTACTGCGGGATGCGCAGCAGCGCGGAACGGTTGTTGTGACCCCAGCAGATGTAGCTCGGCGCCTCGTTGCCGCCCCACAGGCGCTTGTACGAATTGACGAACTGGTCGGTCACCGCGCAGATCTCCGCCGCATGGTGCAGGATGCCGGCGGCGAACTGGCGCGCCGTGATCGACATGTTGAACTCCTGGCCCGCCTCGTAGAACGCGTTCGTGTCACCTTCGAACAGGCTCAGATGCGTATGCATGCCCGAACCGGGCGCGTCGGCGAGCGGCTTCGGCATGAAGCTCGCATGGATGCCGCGTTCGAGCGAGATCTCCTTGACGACTGTGCGGAACGTCATGATGTTGTCGGCGATCGTCAGTGCGTCGGCGTACCGCAGATCGATCTCGTTCTGCCCCGGACCCGCCTCATGGTGCGAGTATTCGACCGAGATGCCCATCTGCTCGAGCATGTTGACGGTCGCGCGGCGGAAATCCATGCCCGGGCTGCGCGGCACATGGTCGAAATAGCCGCCCTCGTCGATCGGGACGGGCGTTCGCGACCAATCGTCCTGCTTCTCGAACAGGTAGAACTCGATCTCCGGGTGCACATAGAACGTGAACCCCTTCTCCTTCGCCTTCGACAGCGCGCGCTTGAGCACATGGCGCGGATCGGCGAGCGACGCCTCGCCTTCGGGCGACAGGATGTCGCAGAACATGCGCGCGGTGCCCTGCGGGCCGCCGCGCCACGGCAGGATCTGGAACGTGCTTGGATCGGGCTTGACGATCATGTCGTCCTCGGAGACGCGCGTCATGCCTTCGATCGCCGAACCGTCGAAGCCGATGCCCTCCTCGAACGCCGCCTCCAACTCCGCAGGCGCGATCGCGACCGACTTGAGCGTTCCCAACACATCCGTGAACCACAGACGAATGAAACGTACGTCGCGCTCCTCGACTGTCCGAAGCGCGAACTCTTGCTGTTTATCCATGCGGCCCATCGTTCCATGCCGATGTTACGGCAGATGTTAACAATGGCCGTCCGTGGACACGGCGGCGTCGCGGCGGCTTGTGCGCTATCGTGGCGGGTATGGTGCACATGAACGGAAACATCGTCGTATCGACCCCAGACGACCCTGTCGTCGACATCCGCACATGGCGGCAGTCGCCGACGCCGCGCTCGCGTGCGCGCGCCGGCATCGAGGCGCGTAAGAAGGCGCCGCTCGAATCCCACGCCGTATGGAAGGTCGTCAAGGACAGGCGCGACGTCATCGGCCTGCTCGAGGAGCAGTCACGCACACGCCTGCAGAGCCTCATCCCGCTGCGCTATCACCGGATGAGCGATTCGGCGTTCACGTTCTACCGTGGCACGGCGCTCATCATGGCGAACGACCTCGCGCAAACGCCCGTCACCGGCATCCCCGTACAGGCCGTCGGCGACGCGCACATCGGCAATTTCGGCATCTTCTATTCACCGACGATGCATCTCGTGTTCGATATCAACGATTTCGACGAGACGACGACAGGACCGTGGGAGTGGGACATCAAACGCCTCGCCGCGTCGGTCGAGATATGCGGACGAGCGAACGGCGTGTATTCGAAGGACCGGCACACGGCGGTGCGCGACTGTGTCAAAACGTACCGTGACTACATCAACCAGTTCTCGCAAATGGATTATCTGGATATGTGGTACGACCATCTCGACGTCGAGAACACGCTCGACCAATTCGAATCGTCGGCGCATGGCAAACGCAACCGCACGTTGCGCGCGGCGGTCATGAAGGCGAAATCGAAGGATTCGCGGAGCGCCGCCGCGAAACTGACGTATCTTGACGGCGACCATCTGCGTTTCCGTTCGATGCCGCCCGAACTGGTGCCGATCGAGGACCTTGAGGGGTACAAGGACATCCACGCGCTTGAGCAGCGCCTCGACCAGCTGTTCACGTCGTACCATGAGTCGCTCTACGAGGACCGCCGTCATGTGCTCAGCCAGTACCACTACCAGGACACGGCGCGCAAGGTCGTCGGTGTCGGCTCCGTCGGCACGCGCGCGTGGGTGTCGGTGCTCACGGGGCGCGACATCAACGATCCACTGATGTTGCAGATGAAGGAGGCGACCGACTCCGTCCTCGAACGGTTCGTCGGGCGTTCGATATACGCGTCGCATGGCGAACGCGTCGTGCAGGGCCAGAAACTGATCCAGACAACCGCCGACATCATGCTCGGATGGACGAAGTTCGTCGCGAACGACGGCAATCCGCGCGACTATTACGTACGTCAGTTGTGGAACGGGAAAGGGTCGATCGACATCGACCATCTGACCGACGTCTCGCTCGATGACCTTGGCAGGATGTGCGCGTGGTGCCTCGCGCACGCGCATGCGCGCAGCGGCGACAGCATCGCGATCGCGAACTACCTCGGCGGCACCGACGCGTTCGACGTCGCGATGGCGAGCTTCGCCGATTCGTACGCCGACCAGAACGAGGAGGACTACCGCGTCTTCAAGAAGATGATCAAGGACGGCGAACTGCCCTGCGCGAAGGATTGAGCGGACAACTGCCTGTGCGCCGCGCATGGATGCGCGGCGCACAGCGTCACTCGCCGTTCGCGACGGCGAGCGCCTCGCGGAGCGTGAATGCGCCCGCGTAGAGGGATTTGCCGAGGATTGCGGAATCGACGCCGAATTCGGCGAGCGACGCGATCGCGCGCAGGTCGTCGAGTTTCGCGATGCCGCCCGACGCCGTGACCTTCGCGTCGGTGCGCATACCGACTTCGCGCAGCAGTTCGATGTTCGGTCCGCTCATCATGCCGTCACGCGTCACATCAGTCACGACGTAGCGCGAGCAGCCGGCATCGTCGAGGAACTTCATCGTCTCGAACAGGTCGCCGCCTTCCTTGACCCAGCCGCGTGCGGCGAGCGTATGGCCGCGCACGTCGAGGCCGACGGCGACGCGGTCGCCGAATTCGCCGATGACACGCGCTGTCCATTCGGGGTCCTCGAGTGCGGCGGTGCCGATGTTGACCCGTGCGGCGCCCGCGTCGAGCGCGGCACGCAGCGAATCGTCGTCGCGTATGCCGCCGGACATCTCGATGTGCACGCGGTCGCCGAGTTCATGGACGATGTCGCGTAGCTGCGCGCGGTTGTCGCCTGTGCCGAACGCGGCATCGAGGTCGACGAGGTGGATCCACTGCGCGCCGGCCTCGACCCAAGTGCGGGCCGCCTCGAGCGGCGAGCCGTAATCGGTCTCGGATCCGGATTCGCCTTGGCGCAGGCGCACGGCTTTACCGTCACGCACGTCGACTGCGGGAAGAAGGGTCAATGACATGGTTGTTTTCCTTTTTGTTTGCTGGGAAACGGATGATGGGCCCGTCATGGGCGCTCACAGTACGGCGGCCCAGTTGCGCAGCAGCTGCGCGCCGGCTTCGGCGGACTTCTCGGGATGGAACTGCGTCGCGAAAAGCGGACCGTGCTCGTAGGCGGCGACGAAACGGCTGCGCCCATAGTCGCACCATGCGACACGTTCCGCGCTGTCGCCGAAATCGATGCTGTATTCGCTTGTGTCGACGGGGCGCACGGCCATCGCCGCGTACGAATGGACATAGTAGAACCGTTCATGTTCGATGCCTGCGAACAGAATCGAGCCTTCCGGCGCTTCGACGGTGTCCCATCCCATATGCGGCACGACGTCCGCGTCGAGCTTTGTGACGGTGCCGCCGATGAGGCCGAGGCCCTCGGCCTCCTCACCGTGCTCCTCGCCCTCCTCGAACATGATCTGTTCGCCGACGCACACGCCAAGCACGGGGCGTTCCGCACGCAGGCGGTCGTAGATGACACGGTCGCCGGAGACCTTGCGCAGGCCTTCCATGCACGCGCCGTATGCACCGACGCCGGGCACGACGAGCCCGTCCGCCTCAAGTGCCTGCCGGTAGTTCGACGTGAGTGTCACGTCGAGTCCCTGATCGGCGAGCGCACGCACCATCGAGCGCACGTTGCCGAAGCCGTAGTCGAACACAACGACCGTCTTCATGTTGTCCTTGCCGCCTTTCAAGCGATGTCCTGTCCCGTCTGCCTGGCGCCCGCGCCGCATCCATATGCCGCGTGCGCACGCCCCGTGGTTGTCACACTGCGCCGCCGTCGTCATCCCCGAGCGCCTCGGGCGGTATCGGATGGCTGCGCATGAACGCGCGGATGCGCGCCTCGGCGTCCTTGTGCGTCGCGATCGACGCCGTGTCGACCGTCTCATCCGATTCCGCCTCGATGCCGTGGACGTCGACGAGCCCGATCATGTAGTCCTCGACGAACGGCGCGAGCGTCGGGAACGCGAACGGCGGCGGGATCTTGTCGACGCCCACGCCGTTCTCGTAGATCTCCGCCTCGATCTTGTCCGCACGGTTGACGACGAGGAGCACGCCCATGCCGGATATGACCGTCGTCAGGTCATGCGCGGCCGTCTCGGGCGCATTGCCTTCGAGGTCGCGCAGGATCGCGACACAGCCATAGGGGTGCCCGATGCACAACGCGGGCACATCGGCGAGGCGGCATATCGCGGCGAACAGCTCCGCGCTCGCGAGATGCGAGCATATGACGGCGCATTTCGCCTTGTTGCCGAGGATGCCTTGCAGCTCGTCCTCGAAATCAAGCGGTGCGTCGCCGCCATCGGACGGCGCGTCATGCGCGTCGCCACCGTCGTGCACATCGTCGCGGTGCGCGTCGGCGAATTCCTGTTCGAACCCTTCGAGCGCGGCTTCAAGGTCGGCGTCGTCGAAATGCACATCGGCGTCATCGAATTCATCATTCATGCCGAAATCGCCGTTCTTCGCGACATCGTCGCGATGGTCGCGCGCATCGTCGTTCGTATCGTCGTTCGTATCGTCGTGGCCCGCCATCACAGCGCGCCTTTCGTGCTCGGGATGCCGTCGACGCGCGGATCCGGTTCGACCGCGAACCGCAACGCGCGCGCAAACGCCTTGAATTCGGCTTCGGCGATATGATGCGGGTCACGTCCGGCGATGAGCTGCAAATGCAGGCAGATATCCGCGTGGAACGCAATCGATTCCATGACGTGACGCACGAGCGAACCGGTGAAATGGCCGCCGATCATCGCATACTGGAAACCTTCCGGTTCCCCCGTGCACACGCAGTACGGACGCCCAGAGACATCGACGACCGCCTTCGCGAGCGCCTCGTCGAGCGGGACCGTCGCATCCGCGAACCTGCGGATGCCGCGTTTGTCGCCGAGCGCCTGCTTGAGCGCCTCGCCGAACACGATCGCCGTGTCCTCGACGGTGTGGTGTGCGTCGATGTCGGTATCGCCGTACGCGTTGATCTTCAGGTCGATGAGCGAGTGCTTGCCGAGCGCCGTCATCATATGGTTGTAGAACGGCACGGTCGTGTTGATCTCGGTCTTGCCGGTGCCGTCGAGGTCAAGGCTGAGTTCGACCGTGGATTCGCTCGTCTGCCGAACGATCGAAGCGGTGCGTGCCATCTCGTGTTCCTCCTGACTGCTTGTTGCGTCCTATGCCTATGTTGCCTGTGCGCGCGGTGTGCGGGACGCGCCGCTACGCCGTCCGGCGTTGCTCGACGGCGCGCATCGACGCGGTGAGCGCGTCACGGAACGCCTTCATCTCCTCATCGGTGCCCATACACACGCGCAGCCATCCTTCGGGGCCGACGACGCGGATGAGGACGCCACGCGTGAGCATTTCGTCGAAGATCGCGCCCCGGTCATCGAAATGACCGCCGAACATCAGGAAGTTCGACTGCGACGGCGCGACCTCAAGCGGCGTGCCGTCGTAGGTCTGCTCCTTGAGCCATGCGGCGGTCTCCTCGCGTGTGCGGCGCAGATGGTCGACCTGCGACAGCTGTTCGTCGGTGTGGTCGAATCCGGCGAGCGCGGCCGCCTGCGTCACGGCGGACAGATGGTACGGCATGCGCACGATGCGCAGGCAGTCGATGATGCCGGCGCTCGCGGCGACGTAGCCGACGCGGGCGCCGGCGAACGCGAACGCCTTGCTCATCGTGCGGCTCACGGCGAGGTTCGCGTAGGTGCCGACAAGCGTCGTCGCGGATGGGGTGCCCGGGTCGCGGAATTCGATGTAGGCCTCGTCGACGACGACGACCGGATGCACGCCGTCGGCGGCGCCGGCGACGGTCGCGTTCTGGCAGTGGTCGAGGATGCGTTCGAGGTCGGGCATCGGCAACGGCGTACCGGTCGGGTTGTTCGGGCTCGTCAGGATGACGAGCGACGGTTCGAGCGCGTCAATCTGGCGGATCGTCTCGTCGACGTCGAGCGTGAAGTCGGCGTGGCGCGGCGCCGTGTTCCATGTCGTGAACGTATCACGTGCGTATTCGGGGTACATCGAATACGTCGGGTCGCATCCGAGCGCGTTGCGTCCGGGGCCTCCGAAGGCCTCGAACAGCTGCAACATGATTTCGTTCGAGCCGTTCGCGCCCCACACCTCGTCGATCGTCAGTTCGGCGTGCGATTCCTTCGCGAGGTAGTCGACGAAGGCTTGACGCAGCTCGATGTGTTCGCGGTCGGGGTAGCGGTTGAGCGTCGCCGCCGCCTCACGCACGCGTTTTTCGATGCTGCGGATGACGGCATGGCTCGGCGGATACGGGTTCTCGTTGACGTTGAGGCATACCGGGACGTCAAGCTGCGGGGCGCCGTAGGGCTCCTCGCCGATGAGGTCGTTGCGCAGCGGCAGGCTTGCCGGAATCGTCCCTTCGCTCATCGAAGGCCCGCCTCCTGTTCCTGGTCCTCAAGCGTCGCCTTGTCATAGGGGTCGGCGACGAAACGGCTCAGCACGCTTTCGCCGTGCGCCGGAAGGTCTTCGGAGACGGCGAACGCATTGACGCGCGCGGCGAGCTCCTTGAGGCCCTGCTCGTCGTATTCGATCACTTCGACCGGCTTCATGAACGTGTGTACGCCAAGGCCCGCGGCGAAGCGCGCCGTGCCGGACGTCGGCAGCACATGGTTCGAACCGGACATGTAGTCGCCGAGCGGGACTGGCGAATACGGGCCGCGGAAGATCGCGCCGGCGTTGCGGATCTTCGCGATGACGGCGTCCGGGTCGGCTGTCTGCACTTCGAGGTGCTCGGCCGCGTAGGCGTTCGCGGCGTCGATCGACTGCGCGAGCGAATCGGTCAGGATGATGCCGGACTGGCGGCCTGAAAGCGATGTCTTGACGCGGTCGGCGTGCTCGGTGCGCGGTACGCGCTTGAGGAGCTCGGCCTGCACGGCGTCGGCGAGGTCAGCGCTGTCGGTGATGAGCACGGAACCGGCGAGCTCGTCGTGTTCCGCCTGACCGATGAGGTCGGCGGCGACCCATGCGGGGTTCGCGTCCTTGTCGGCGATGATCGCGATCTCGGTCGGACCGGCGACGGCGTCGATGCCGACGATGCCGGAGACGAGGCGCTTCGCCGTCGCGACGAAGATGTTGCCCGGGCCGGTGATCTTGTCGACCGGCTCGCACAGGACGGGCGACTGCGGGTCATCGACGTCGGTCGCGCCGTACGCGAACATCGCGATCGCCTGCGCGCCGCCGACGGCGTAGACCTCGTCGACGCCGAGCATCGCGCATGTCGCGAGGATCGTCTTGTTCGGCCAGCCGTCCGGGTCGTTGCGGTTCGGCGGCGTCGCGACCGCAAGCGATTCGACGCCGGCGGCCTGCGCCGGCACGGCGTTCATGATGACCGAGCTCGGATAGACGGCCTTGCCGCCGGGCACATACAGGCCGACGCGCTGCACCGGGATCCAACGTTCCGAGACGCGTGCGCCTTCGGCGAGATCGGTGTGGAAGTCCTCAGGCACCTGGTTCTTCGCGACGGCGCGGGCACGGCGGATCGATTCCTCGATCGCGGCGCGCACTTCGGGGTCGAGTCCGGCGACGGCCGCGTCCATGACGTCGGTGGGCACACGTAGCGACTTCGGCACGACGTGGTCGAATTTCTCGGCGTATGCGCGGAGCGCCTTCGCCCCGTGCGCCTTCACGTCGTCGAGGATCGGCTGGACGAGCCCGGTCGCTTCGTCGGTGCCCATGTCGGCGCGAGGCATCGCCTCGAGCATCTGGGCGCGGGTGAGTTCTTTTCCGCGCAGATCGATGGTGCGCATGTAGTGTTCTTCGCTCATAAGCCACTATCGTAACAACGGCCTGTCACGAGCGTGATTCGTGTGTGGCCGCATCTCACGATGCGGCCACACACGTATGGGGCGTCGGCGCTCACGAGGACATGAGCGCGGCAGGCCCGAAGATGATCTTGATGTCGGCGAACAGGCTCGTGTCGCGCGTGACGCGGAAGCGGTCGCCCATCGTCAGGACTTGCGCGTCGCCGCGTTCGTTGAACACGGCGAGTTTGACCTCGCAGTAGCCCGGATGGTTCGCGAGCACGGTGCCAAGCTGTTCGAGGCGGTCGCGTTGGAGCGCGCCTGTGGGGAGCGTGATGAGCACGGGCCGCGCGTCCTCCGCTTCGAGCGAAGGCAGCTGCATCTCGGTCGCGCGCAGGCTCACCGTCTCGTCGCGCACCTCGACCATGCCGCGCATCTGCACGACGGTGTCGACGGCGAGGTCGGCGGCGGCCGATTCGTACACTTTGCCGAAGAGCATGCATTGGATTGAGCTTTCCATGTCCTCGATCGTCACGATCGCCCACGGATTGCCTTTCTTCGACATGCGTCGGTCGACGTTCGTGATGAGGCCCGCGATCGTGACCTGTGTGCGTTCGGGCATCGTCGGCGCGCGGTCGATGAGATGCGCGATCGACATCTCGCGCAACGCCGCGAGGACGCTCTGCATGCCGCTCAACGGATGGTCGGAGACGTACAGGCCGAGCATGTCGCGCTCGTACTGCAGCTTCGTCTTCTTGTCCCATTCCTCGATGTCGGGGATCGTGATCGCCGCGTCGCCGAGAAGCGACGGGTCGCTGTCCTCGCCGCCGTCGAGGTCGGCGAAGAGGTCGAACTGGCCGTTCGCCTGCCGGCGTTTGATGTCGACGACCGAGTCGATCGCCGCCTCGTGGACCGCGCACAACGCACGTCTGTTGGGGTTGACCGAATCGAACGCGCCGCCTTTGATGAGCGATTCGACGAGACGCTTGTTGAGCGCGGTGAGCGGCGCGCGGCGGATGTAGTCCATGAAATCGATGTATTTGCCGCGCTGCCCGTTGCGTTCCTCGATGATCTCCTTGACGGCCGTTTCGCCGACGTTCCTGATCGCGCCGAGGCCGAAGCGCACGACGTCGCCGACGGCGGAGTATGCGTAGACGGATTCGTTGATGTCCGGCAGCAGGACCTTGATGCCCATGCGCCGCGCCTCGCCCAGGTACAGGGCGGTCTTGTCCTTGTTGCTCACCGCGCCCTGCAGCAGGGCGGCCATGAACTCGACCGGGTAATGCGTCTTGAGATACGCGGTCCAATACGAGATCAGCCCGTACGCGGCCGAATGCGCCTTGTTGAACGCGTAGCCCGAGAACGGCACGAGCACGTCCCACACCGCCTGCGCCGCCTCCTCGGAATAGCCGTGCTCCTTCATTCCCGCGAAGAACGGCACCTTCTCCTTGGCGAGCACCTCGGGCTTCTTCTTGCCCATCGCACGGCGCAGCACATCCGCCTTGCCGAGCGAATAGCCCGCGAGGATGCGCGCGGCCGACTGCACCTGCTCCTGATAGACGATCAGGCCGTAGGTCTCGTCGAGCACTTCCTTGAGCGGCTCGGCGAGCTCGGGATGGATTGGCTCGATTTTCTGCAACCCGTTCTTGCGCTTCGCGTAGTTCGTATGCGAGTTCATATCCATCGGACCCGGACGGTACAGGGCGATCAACGCCGAAATGTCGTTGAAGTTGTCCGGCTTGAGCTGCTTGAGCAGGGCGCGCATACCGTCCGAATCCAGCTGGAACACGCCAAGCGTGTCGCCACGCGAGAGCAGCTCGTACGTCTCCTTGTCGTCGAGCGGGATCTTCGTGTAGTCGATCGCCTCCTTGCCGTTGGCGGCGATGTTCCTGAGCGTGTCACTGATGACCGTCAAGTTGGAAAGCCCGAGGAAGTCCATCTTCACGAGGCCCAGCGTCTCGCACGTATGGTACTCGAAGGTCGTCGTGACCGTCCCGTCGGTGCGCTCCAAAAGCGGCGACGTGTCCGTGATCGGCTCCGAACCCATGATCGTCGCGCACGCGTGCACACCGGTCTGGCGGATGAGGCCCTCCAGTCCCATCGCCTTGTCGGTGATCGCCTTCGCGTCCGGATCGGACTCATAGAGCTCGCGGTATTCGCGCGCCTCGGCGTAACGCTTCGACTTCGAGTCGAAAATGTCATGCACCGAGATGTCCTTGCCGCCCGTCGCGGCCGGCGGCAGCGCCTTCGTGACCTTCTCGCCCATCGCGAACTCGTAGCCCATGATGCGCGCCGAATCCTTGAGCGCCTGCTTCGTCTTGATCGTGCCGTAGATCACGCACTGCGCGACCTTGTCATGGCCGTACTTCTCACCGCAGTACTCGATGACCTTGAGGCGCCCGTCCGGGTCGAAATCCACGTCGATATCCGGCAGGCTCACTCGCTCGGGGTTGAGGAACCGTTCGAAGATCAGGCCATGCTCGAGCGGGTCGAGCTCGGTGATGCCCATCGCGTACGCGATGGGCATCACCGAGCTCGACC
>Dunbar_p2__coassemble_903_pt1 | contig 45207 bp, 34 predicted proteins | sample Dunbar_p2__metabat2_high_PE_041 | metagenome-assembled genome bin Dunbar_p2 | reverse complement strand
TTGGCAGGTGGCGGCTGCGGAATGGGACGTAGCGCCCCGGTTGGTTGGCGGCGTCTGCGAAACGGGACGGAAACGGGCATGTTTGCGGGTGGTTTGGCAGGTGGCGGCTGCGGAATGGGACGTAGCGTCCCGGTTGGTTGGCGGCGTCTGCGGAATGGGACGGAAAACACGCGCTGCGGCGGCTGCGCGTGCTACTCGAGGCGACCCCGGCGCCACAGATGCGCGCCGGTACGCAGATCCTCGGCTGTCGTGTGCAGGTTCGCCGCCGTGTGCAGCAGTTGGGCGGCCTTCGTATGCGCGGCGCGGATATCGGCGGTCGTGCCGACGGCACCCATGTCTGGATCGGCCATCGCCTTCGCGTGCGCGGTGATGCGCCGCGCCTGCGCGCGCATGCCGATGACGATGACGTTCACGAATGTCGCGGCTCGCTCGAGCGCGACCGCGAAATCGCCGCGGAACGCGCCCGCGAGAATCGAGTCGGCGGTGCGCGCGATGTCTTCCTCGGTCGGCGCCGCATCGACGCCCGCGATCGCCGAAGCGGACGTCGCGATCGGCTCACCAAGACGCCACAGCCGCGCGATCGTCCCACGCTGCCTACGCATCCATGTGCGCAACAGATACAGCCGCCACAGCACCCCGGGGAGCGAATCCGGCTCTGCGTGGCTCCACAGTTCCGCGATGACGTCGACGCCCTCGTGGTCGACAAGCGTGAGCACACGTTCGACGACCTGTGGATCCTCGGTCTTGTGCACATGGCTGAGCAACGCCCACGCCGTCGCGTGGCTCACGGCGCTCAGCTGTTCGGGATCGACCCCTCCCGCGATGTTCTCCGCGAGCGCCTGGTCGAGCTGACCTGGGCGTGCGGGGCGCGGCGAACCGGTATGGGTGAACGCGGAACGGCTCGCGATGATCGATCCCGACCCGGAACGTGGGAAGTTGGCGGACGAATTAGTAGACAATGGGTGCCACTTTCTGTATGTCGATGATGCGCAGGCCGTCGCCCGTCGGGACGAGGAACAGTGCGAGCGCGCTGCCGGTCGGCATATACGGCGTTTTCGCGATGAGTTTCTTCGTGAGCGATTTGTTCGCGCACATCGGGCGCAGATGGTCGAACATGCCGCCGATGACGGGGCGGTGCATGCATATCGCCATCGGCTGCGCGCCGTGCACGGTGCGTTCGAGTTGCGCGAGGAACGCCTTCCACGCGGCCGTTTCGTCGCGTGCGAACGCGTCCTCGGTGAGTTCGGGGATGAACTCGACGGGCATGTTCGTCTGCCATGCGAGCATTTCCATTGTCTGTTGGCAGCGCATCCATGGCGACGACGTAAGCCGGGTCGGCGCGTAGCATGCGAGTTCGCGGTCGAGCGCGTACGCCGCGGATGCGCCGAGCGGCGTGATCGGGCGTGCGGCGTCGGTGCCTTTCCACTGTTTGCGTGGTTCCGCCTTCGCGTGGCGCACAAGGAGCACGACGTGCGCTTCGTCCGCGTGTTCCTCGAGCCGGTCGGCGAACAGTGCGAGGATCTCCTTGTCGGTCGAATGGGTGAGTGTCTTGCGCGCTTCAGGAATCGTCAGCCATATGACATCGTTGATTTCTCCGACGTCCGCGCGGTGCACGGGGCCGAACGCGGGCGCCATCGTGTGTGCACGTGCGCGGTCGATGACCGTCGCCATCCAATACATCACATGTTTGCGCTGTCCGCTGTCCGTTCCGCTGTGTTTGTTGCGCGATTTGCGCCCTTCCGCGCTCAATGGGTATTCGACATCGCCGAGGTATGCGCCGAGCGCGACGTACTGCCCGGTTTCCTCGCCGATTTCACGCACGGCCGCATGCCGGTGCGATTCGTTGTTCTCGAGTTTTCCTTTCGGCCAACTCCAGTCGTCGTATTTCGGACGGTGCACGAGGCACACTTCGATTTCGCCGTCGGGTGCTCCGTCGCGGCGGCGGTAGAGGATGCCGCCGGCCGCTTCGACGACATGTTTGCATTTGCTGCTCATGTCTCCCATTGTAGGAGACGCGCGCGTGTTCACATCGTGCGCATATGCGCGCAAAAACGTACGGGGTCCCGTGACGCGCGTCGTGCGCGTCACGGGACCCCGTACGTTTTGTGTTCGCGGACGTCGTCGTCAGTTGTGCGCGTTTGGACGGCGCTGGTGTTTGCGGATCAGGTATTCCTGGCTGTCGACGAGCGGACGTCCGTCCGCGTCCTTCGAGTGTCGCACGTATGTGCCGTCGGGCTGCATATGCCAGCTCGACGTCGAATCCGCCATCTGCAGATCGATGTATTTGATGAGTTCGTCGATCTGTTCCGGCATCGTGATGCGCACGAGCGCTTCGACACGGCGGTCGAGGTTGCGGTGCATGAGGTCAGCGGAACCGATCCACACCTCCGGTCCCGCGATCGGGCCTTCGCCGATCTGCGGACCGTCGGAATTCGCGAACGCGTAGATGCGGCTGTGTTCGAGGAAACGACCGAGGATCGAACGTACGCGGATGTTCTCGGACAGTCCGGGGACTCCCGGTTTGAGCGAGCAGATGCCGCGTTCGACGATGTCGATCTTCACACCCGCCTGGCTTGCGCGGTAGAGTGCGTCGATTGTCTTCTCGTCGACGATTGAGTTCACTTTGATCTTGATCCACGCTTCCTTCCCCGCGCGCGCGGCGTCCTCCTCTCGGCGGATGCGTTGGATGAGTCCCGAACGCACGGTGCGCGGCGCGACAAGGAGACGGTGGAAGCTCGACTTCGGCGCATAACCGCTCAATTGGTTGAACAGGCGCGTCATGTCCTGTCCGACGACGGGGTCGCATGTGAGCAGACCGAGATCGGTGTACTGACGTGCGGTCTTCGGGTTGTAGTTGCCGGTGCCGACGTGGCAGTAGCGTTTGAGGCCGTCCGCTTCCTGCCGCACGACGAGTGAGAGCTTGCAGTGCGTCTTGAGTCCGACGATGCCGTAGACGACGTGCACGCCCGCACGTTCGAGCTTGCGCGCCCACGCGATGTTCGCGTCCTCGTCGAAGCGCGCCTTGAGCTCGACGAGTGCGAGCACCTGCTTGCCGGCATGTGCGGCGTCGATGAGCGCGTCGATGATCGGGGAGTTGCTCGATGTGCGGTAGAGCGTCTGCTTGATCGCGAGGACCTTGGGATCGGCCGCGGCCTGCGCGAGGAACGCCTGCACCGACGTCGAGAACGAATCGTACGGATGGTGCAGCAGGATGTCGCGTTCGCGGATCGCGGCGAAGATGTCCTGTGCGCGGCTCGATTCGACCTGTGCGATCTGGCGGTTCGTCGTCGGTACGAACGGGCGGAACTTGAGGTCCGGGCGGTCGATGCCGCCGAGCTCGAAGAGCACGGTCGCGTCGAGCGGGGCGGGCAGGCGGTAGACCTCCTCCGGCGTCACGCCCATCTGGTCGGCGAGCAGCTGCGAGAGGAACGGGGACGTTTCGTCGGAGATCTCGAGACGGATCGGAGGGCCGAAACGACGACGCAGCAGTTCCTTCTCAATCGCGTTGAGCAGGTTCTCGGCGTCGTCCTCTTCGACTTCGATGTCCTCGTTGCGTGTCACGCGGAACGAACGCGCCTCCTTGATGATCATGCCCGGGAAGAGTGTCTCAAGATGCGCGATGATGAGGTTCTCCATCGTGATGAAGCCGTAGCGCACTTCGTCGGAATCGTCCTCGGTCATGTCGTCGACGGGGACGAGACGGTTGATGTTGTCCGGGATCTTGACTCGCGCGAAATGTGATTTGCCGGACGCCGGGTTCTCGACGATGATCGCGAGGTTGAGCGAGTTGCCCGAGATGTACGGGAACGGGTGCGCGGGGTCGACGGCGAGCGGCGTGAGCACCGGGAAGACCTGCTGACGGAAGTAGCGGGACAGGCGCTCCTGCTCGCTTATCGTGAGCTTGTCCCAGCCCAGCAGTTTGATGTTCTCCTTCGCGAGGTCGGGCAGGATGTGGTCGACGACGTAGTGGGCGTGCTCGTCCTGCAATTTGTGCGCCTGCTCGGAGATCGCGCGCATCTGCTGGCGTGGGCTCAGCCCGGACGGGCTCGTCACGGCGATGCCGGTGTCGATGCGGCGCTTGAGGCCGGCGACGCGGACCATGAAGAACTCGTCGAGGTTGTTCGCGAAGATCGCCGCGAACGTCGCGCGTTCGATGATCGGGATGTCCTCGTCCTGGGCGAGTTCAAGCACACGCTTGTTGAACTTGAGCCAGCTGAGCTCACGGTCGAAGAAGCGGTCCTTCGGCAACGGCTGTTCGCCGTTGAGCGTCTCGCGTTTGTCGCTTTTGTCCGTCTCTGCGATATGTTCGGCGATCTGGCTGCGCAGAATCGCCTTTGAAGGTGCGTCAAAAATCTGTGCCATGGTCACTACTTTAGGGGGTTGGGCCCGAGAAATCACTGGGAGTGGGGAAAATCACCGTTTTTGTTGCACAAACTTTACCTAAGGGGAATCGATTGTCATCGGCGTCGTGCGGTGTACCACCCATCGTCGGCGATTGGTGGTGTTCGTGCGCACGGTGAACGACACGCCGACATCCGTGTTCGAATGAACATTGCGGTGTCGATAGCGGACAATACGTACCGTTTGCGTGTTGCATTCATCATCGCCGCGAACAAAATGGAAAAAATACGAACATTGGAGCATGCGGCTTGCGGAATGCGGAGAAACGAGCATAATTGTCAAGTACAAGAACAACTGAATAGCAGACCCACAAAAGTATATGATCAGAAAGATTATTACGTTGGGCGGGTATTGGAAAGACTTACCGTTGCAACGATGAAGTTGTGCAGAGATTCTGCGCAGTTGGACTTGTGAGGGACCCACTTCGGTGGGTCCCCTTTTTGTGTTCCGTCATATTCCCATATTCCGGTGGACGTGTGCGGCGGCGGTGCCGCAGCGTGCGGCTGTGTGCGGCGTGTGGACGGCTGTCAGTGGCGGTGGTGCCGCAGCGTACAGCCGTTTGCGGCGTATGAATGGAAGTGATTGGCGGCGGTGCCGCAACGGGCGGCTGTATGCGGCGTATAGGCAGCAGTGTTGTGCGGCGGTGCCGCGAAAGGCGGCCGTGTCCTGGTGGATGGGTGGGGCGTTTCCCAGACGGCAGTAGGGATGTTCACAGTGAGCTCAAATGTGGATAACCGGACCGTCCGTACACATACCCCCGTTCGGATTGCGCCGCCGAACGTGGACGTCGTTCAATCGACACATGAACACATTGATGATGCCTGCATACGCAGATGGGACAGGGGCGATGATCCGGCCGATGACCGCATTCGACGCGTCCCGCAGCACGAACGAACCGCAGCGGTACTACACGCCGCCGCGGGGAGGAGCCCACGCGCGGTCCAGCCGGCCGCGCCCGCAGGAAGCCATGCGCCGCAACGACGCGCAGCGTGAAGTGATCGACTTGTCCGGCGGCAACGTCGTCACATTGTCATCGGGAAGTGGCGGAGCGGGCACTTCGACGCTCTCGGCGATGCTCGCGCGTGCGCTCGCCGGTCGCCATGCGCCCACGGCGCTCGTCGACGCCGACGTGCGCATGTGCGGCGGTGGTCTCGATGTGCTCCTTGGCATCGAACACGAACACGGCTCGCGTTGGCATGATGTGCATGCGCCGCTCGGACAGCTGAGCGGTCCCGCGCTGTACCGGCAGCTGCCGAAATGGGATGGCGTGGCCGTCCTCTCGTTCGATCCGTGGAACGGCGACACGCCGAAACCGTGGGAACTGGAAGCAGCCGTGCATGCGCTCGCCGCATGCGATGAGGTGGTCGTCGTCGATGCCGCGCGCGGTGAGTGCATCCCCGAAGCACCATCGCTCATCGAGGCGTCGCACATCGTCGTCGTCGAACTGTCGGTCCTCGGCCTTGCGCGCGCCCGCGCGCATCTCGATTGGCTGGAGCGGCAAGGCCGGGAGAGTGTCGAGCGGCGCACCGCACCGCCGGGGCCTGGGCAGCCGGCGCGTCCCGTCGCCGAGCATCCCGGCGACATCATCGCGATCGTTGGCATCGAACCACGTGGATCCGCACGTATGCGCGGCGTCATCGATGTGCGTGAGGCGAAGACATATCTCGGCAGGGATGTCATCGGTCCCATCCGCAATGACCCGAAGATGTGCGGCGACGTGCTCGAAGGCCTTGGCGTGCGCACATTGCCGAAACGCAACGCGGCTCCGCTCGACGTGCTCACGCGTGAAGTGGAACGCGTATGCGACCTGAGCGGCGCGCTGCGGTAGGGAGGCGGTCATGGGCGTTTCCGTTCCGTGCAGGACGCTTGAGCTGGGGCCACTCGCCCCGATTGGCGCCGATGCGCGCGTCACCGACATCGTCGTGACATGCGACGGGACCGTATGGTTTGACGGTGGCCGCGGCATGCAACTCGCGCATACGGCGATTCCGCTCGACGATCCAGCAGTCGTGCGCGACCTTGCCGTGCGCCTGTGTGCGCAGCTTGGCAAGCGGCTCGACGAAGCACAACCAATCGCCGATGCGGCGGCCGATGACGGTACACGTGTGCACGCCGTCATCGCGCCGATCGTACCGCAAGGCGCATCGATCTCGATCCGGTTCCCCGACCGTGCGCGCGCCGATCTGGACGCGCTCGCCGCGACCGGCATGTTCCCGCCCCAGTGGACGCCGATGCTGCGCATGCTCGTGCGCATGAAGGCGAACATGCTCGTCTCCGGAGCGACGGGAACCGGCAAGACGACGCTCCTCAAGGCCCTGCTCGCGGCATGTGCGCCCAATGAGCGGATCGTGACGGTCGAGGAGGTGCGTGAGCTCGCTTCGGTGCCGCATCCGCATGTCGTGTCGCTTGTCGCGCGCGACGCGAACGTCGAAGGCGCCGGCGACGTCGGTCTGCCCGCGCTCGTCAAGGCGACGTTGCGCATGCGCCCCGACCGCATCGTCGTCGGCGAAGTGCGCGGCGAGGAGGTCGTCGATCTGCTCAGGGCGCTCAACTCCGGACACCGCGGGTCGCTCAGCACAATCCATGCAGACGGCGTGGACCGTGTGCCTGCGCGACTCGTCTCGCTCGGCATGCTCGCCGACGTGGAACCCGCGGCGCTCGAACGGCTCGCCGACGGTGCGTTCGATGTGCTCATCCATCTCGAACGCGCCAATGGGAGACGCCGCATCGCGCAGATCGGCATGCTCGATTGCCGGGACGGTCGTTTGCGCGGACGGCAGGCCGTCGGGCGCGGTGCGACCGAGGAGACGGTCATTGGGCCGGCCTGGTCCGATTTCCTAAGGAGGTGGGGCAATGACGTGGTCGATTGCGGCGGCGCTGGCCGTGCTCCTCGCCGTGTTGCTTCACGACGGCGCTGAGACGCGCCTCGACCGCCTTGATGGGCGTGCGGGCGGATCAGTCGAGGCCGCCGGCGGCCGACGTACCGGCATCGGTGCCGAACTGGCGGGATTGGCCGCTGCGCTGCGCGCCGGGCATGACATGCCATCATCGCTCGAACACCGCTTCGGGACCGATGCGCGATGCATGGAGCGGAAGCGCCCGACGTTCATCCCGGACGGCGATGTGACCGATTGCAATGGCGGCATCGATATCGCAAGGCTCGCCGATGTGTTGCGCGTCCGCGCGTTGCCGGACGAGACGGAAGACGAGGTGCGGCATGCAGCCAGCGGTCTGCGCGCCGCATGCGCGCTCGGCATCCGCGTCGGATGCCCGATGGCGCGTTGCGTCGAGGCAGTACGTACGGCGCACGCGCGCATCCATATGCGCGAGGAGCTCAAGCGCAACGCGTTCGCCGTGCCGCAATCGACGGTCAAGATGCTGCTCGGACTGCCGGCCGTCACCGTCATCCTCGGCGAAGTGCTCGGCGCGGACCCGCTCGGCGTCCTGTTCGGCTCTTGGCAAGGCATGTGTTGCCTCGTGCTGGGCGCGATGTGCCATGCGGCCGGCGCCGTCTGGATGCGTCGGCTCATGGCACGGATGGAGGCGGGTGATGACTGACGGGAGGTGCGCATGGATGCGTTCGGCTGGGCCTGTTGCGCTGCCGTGTGCGTGGCGTTCGCGGCGGGTGCCGCATGCGCCGGCGTCGATGTTGGCGCGAGGTTGTTTGCGCTGCCGGAACGTCTGGATGGCGATTGGGTGCCGAATGCGACGCTTGTCCTTGAATTGCTCGCGGCGGCCCTCGAAGGCGGCCAGTCGATCCCTGATGCATTGCGTGCCGTCGGTGCGTGCTGCACCGGACCGTGCGCGGGGGCGTTCGCCGCCGTATCCGATGGGCTCATGGAGGGCACCTCGTGGGATGAGGCATGGGTCTGCGCTCCGGATGAGCCGCGGCTTGCGGCCGTGTGCTCCGCTGTACGCGATGCATTGCGTGAGTCGTGGAACGGGGGCGTCGCCGCCGTCGCGCAGATTGATGCGGCGATGGAACAGCTCGACACTATGGAGCGCATGGGCATCGAGCGGGCGGCGTCGAAACTGTCCGTACGGCTGCTGTTGCCTATGGGTCTGTGTTTCCTGCCCGCGTTCCTATGCATCGCGGTCATCCCCACGATCATCTCGTTCATACGGTGAGCGCGTGATACGACGATGCGCGACGCCGTGCACGTTTCATGTGAAACATCATCGTCGCCCGCAACACGACGACCAGATACACCACACATAACAAAGGAGTTGGATATGCACAACATGATCTCCCTCGATGACGGCGTCGGCATCGACACGATGGATACCGGATGGCCGTTGCAGGACCTTTGCCGGCGCATGACGCGCGCGGCCGTCATGCTCGACGCGAGGATGCGCACGCTCAAGGCGCAGCCTGAGGAAGGCGCGGCGACGGCCGAGTACGCGGTCGTGCTCGTCGCCGCGACCGGATTCGCTGCAGTACTCGTCGCATTGCTCAAATCGGATGCGATCAAGACGCTGCTGACGAACATCGTCAAGAAGGCGCTGAGCGTCTGACGGTGCGGCATGCAACGCATATGGGACCGTCTGCGCGCGTGGGCGCGCGGCGGGGACACGGGGGCGGCGACGGCGGAGTTCGCCGTCGTCCTCCCCGTCGTCGTCGCCGTCGCTGTGCTGCTGTTGTACGTCGCGCGCGCGGGCGTCACGCAGATCTCCTGTCAGGATGCGGCCGCGGACGCCGCGCGCGCTGTGCTCGTCAACGGCGGTACCGAGTCCGTGTCCGCGCCTGCGGGCGTGCAACTCTCGGTCGCCGACCACGGTGACCGTCTCATCGTCACGACGACGTGCCGTGTGCTCGCCGACCCGCTCGGTGTATTGCCGATGACGGTGCACGGGCAGGCGGCCGTCGCGAAACAGGACGGTTGACATGGATGGATGGTGCGTGGACGCGCATCACCGAGGAGGATGGACGATGACAAAGGTGACGACGATGATGAAACGACGTGCGCGACGTGTGGGTGCATACTTCGCGCGCCGCGAAGATGAGGGATCGGCGACGGTCGTCGGTGTCGCGCTCGTCGTTGCGGCGGCGGTGCTCATCGGTGTGCTCGCCGCGGCTGGCAACATCGTGCTGCGGCAGTCGCAGGCGCGCACGGCCGCCGACGTCGCGGCGCTCGGCGCCGCATCCGCGCTATGGCGGGGCGATGGTACGCCGTGTGCGGTCGCCGCATGGCTGACCGATGCAAATGCCGGCAACCTCGAATCGTGCGACGTCGATGGTGACGATGTGGCCGTGCGTGTCCACGTACCGACCGATGTGCCGTTCGTCGGCCATGTGACGGCGTACGCACGGGCGGGGCCGCGCCCATGTGGCGGCGCATGAGGGAATGGGATCCATGGATTCGGCCGCCATGGACGCAACACGCTCAGCCGCGCGCACGGGCCCGCGCTCCCCACGGGGATGCGTGCGTCCGCCCGGGTGAGCAGGCTGTACCGTAGAAGCAGTGAACAGCGAGGCACTCGCGATGGAGAAACGGGAATCGACATGGCATTAGCGCTCTACCGCCGGTATCGTCCGGACACATTCGAAGGCGTCATCGGGCAGGACCAGGTGACGGTGCCGCTCATGCGCGCACTTGACGAACATAAGCTCACGCATGCATACCTGTTCTCAGGTCCGCGCGGCTGTGGCAAGACGAGTTCCGCACGCATCCTCGCGCGTTGCGTGAACTGCGTCGAAGGCCCGACGTCGCATCCATGCGGTGCGTGCGACAGCTGCCGTGACCTCGCGACGGGAGGGCCGGGGTCGATCGATGTCGTCGAGATCGACGCCGCAAGCCACAACGGCGTCGACGACGCGCGCGAGCTGCGCGAACGCGCGGGATTCGCGCCCGCGCGCGACCGCTACAAGATCTTCATCCTCGACGAGGCGCATATGGTGACGCCGCAGGGCTTCAACGCGCTCCTCAAGATCGTCGAGGAGCCACCCGAGCATGTCATGTTCATCTTCGCGACGACGGAACCGGAGAAGGTCATCGGCACGATCCGCTCGCGCACCCACCATTATCCATTTCGGCTCGTGCCGCCCGAGACGATGGGGCCGTATCTTGAGGAGATATGCGAGCAGGAGCACATCGAGACCGAACCGGGCGTCCTGCGGCTCGCGATGCGCGCCGGCGGCGGTTCGGTGCGTGACACGTTGTCCGTGCTCGACCAGCTCATGGTCGGCGCCGTCGACGGTGACATCACCTATGACGCGGCCGCCGCGCTCCTCGGGTTCACACCGGACGTGCTCATCGGCGACGCGATCGACGCGATCATCGACCATGATGGCGCGAAGCTCTATGACGTCATCCAGAAGGTCATCGTCGGCGGGTACGACGCGCGCAGGTTCGTCGAGGACCTGCTCTCGCGCATCCGCGACCTGCTCGTGCTCACGCTTGGTGGTGAACACGCCGAACGTGTATTGAGCGACGACGCGGCCGCCGAGGACCTCGACGATCTGCACCGTCAGGCGACGGCGCTCGGCTTGGCGACATTGACGGCGATGGCCGAGGAGACCGACGAGGCGCTCACGCATATGGCGGGGGCGACGTCGCCGCGTATGCGCCTCGAACTGCTCGCCGCACGGTTGCTCGCAGGACGTGAGACCGGCTATGCTGCGCTCAATGGCAACACCGCCGATGCGTCACAGCATGCCGATCCGACGAAGCCAGCGACGGGCGGTGGATTCATCGGAACCGACACGGCCGAGGGTGGCGCCGCACAGGGACATGCCGCGGCACCGGCTCTTGCGGGCAACACCGCCCACGCGCCCGCTGCGGCTGCCGGGCAGCCATCGGCGGCGCATGGCGCTTCCGTGACGCCGCCGGCACAGCATGCACAGCTCCGCCAGTCGAACGAGCAGCATGCGATGGACGCCGCGATGGCGGCGATGCGGGCCGCGGCGGAGGCGCAGCGCATCGCAGAATCCAGGGCCGGCGTGCAACAGGGCCGGCCGGCCGGCGCACCGTCAGCCAATGGCACACCCGACGAGATGTGGGACGGCCTCGTGGCGTCACTCCCGGCCGATGTGCGCTCGTATGTGGACCGCACGAGGGTGCCGCGCATCAAGCTCGCGCCGGACCAGAGGACCGGCGGACGCAAGCTCATGATCAAATTCGGCACGCCGATGGACAAATACGCGTTCGCGCTCGCCGTGAGCAAGGAAAGCGTCGATGGGCGGACCGAAGTCACCGACATCGTGCGCGCCGCAGTGCACCGCGTGTTCGGCCCCGACGTGCGGCTCGCGCCGACGCCGACGATGGAGGATGGCCAGACCGCGCCGCCGTTCAAGCGGCTCCCGCCCGACCAACAGCAGCGCATCAAGGCGCAGCTCGCGAAGGAGAACCTGCAGGCGACGCTCAAGACACAACTCGGACGCGCGGCATCTGGCGAAGGCGCGGTACCTGCGGCGGCGGCCGACACCCCCGCCGCCGATGACGCCGTACACCGAGACGGTGGCGCACCGGCCCGAGCCGATTACGATCCATGGGCGGACGCGAAGCCGACCCATACGTCGTTCACGACGCCATCCGACGACCCGTCGTCCCACGAGGAGGCGCCGGCCACGCAGGGCGGCGCCACCGCCACGCCGGCGCAAGCCGCCGGCCCGTCACAGGACGCGGAACCAACGCCGCTCACTGCGCCGTCGCCGAACGGTGCGGCGGCGTCGATGGGCGAAGCAGGCATCGATCCATGGGCATACCACGACGATGAGCCCGCGCATATCGATTTCGCGCGCGTCTCCTCGATCGAGCAACAGGCGGCGCAGGGCAGGCGCAGCGAACCAACGCCGCCCGCCGACCCGTGGGGCCAGCTTGGCAGCGCCGACGCCGACGCACAGTCATCCCCGACGCCGCAGCAGGAGGAACCGGCGCCCGCACCCCGAGTCGACCCGGACGAGGACGAATACTCGATCGACGACGAATCATTGGCCACGTCACAGGCGATGAGCCTCGACGAAGTCAAGGAATTATTCGATGTGAAGTCTGTTGAAGCATTCGCGGCGGACGATCCGAAGAACCCGCGCAACCACAACGCGCACTAAGACGGACGCCGGGAAAGGAAACCATGGCATTGGCATATGACGGCGCGATTCAACGCCTCATCGACGCGTTCGCAAGCCTGCCGGGCATTGGGCCGAAAGGCGCGCAACGCATCGCGTTCTACGTGCTCGGCGCACCGGACGACGAAGCGCAGCGCCTCGTCGAATCGATCACCGAAGTCAAACACAAAGTGCGGTTCTGCGATGTATGCGGCAACGTGTGCGAGACAAGCCCATGCGCGATATGCGCCGACCCACGCCGTGACCACAGCGTGATATGCGTCGTCGAGGAACCGAAGGACGTCATGAGCATCGAACGCACACGCGAATACCGCGGCCTCTACCATGTGCTCGGCGGCGCGATCAACCCGATGGCGAACATCGGACCGAGCGACCTCAACATCACGCAGCTGCTCAACCGGTTGCAGACCGACGAAGTCAAGGAAATCATCGTCGCCCTCAACCCGAACATCGAAGGTGAGGCGACGACGACATACCTCGGCAGGCTCCTGACACCACTCGACGTGAAAGTGACGCGTCTCGCGAGCGGACTGCCCGTCGGAGGCGACCTCGAATACGCCGACGAGATCACGCTGTCGCGCGCGCTCGAAGGACGGCGCGAGGTCTGAGCGCCGCGCCGCACAGCCCAGGCGTTTCGTATCGTGGGAACGCGTTCCGGCGCGTCACGGAGGCGTCCATATAATAATCGAGCTTCCTGCGTACACTGGGCACAGTCGCGAGTCCCATGCGTACACAAACGAACAACACAGAGAAGATTGGATAGTTGTGGCTCTTATCGTGCAGAAATACGGTGGTTCGTCCGTCGCCGACCCCGACTCGATCAAGCGTGTGGCACGACGCATCATCGAAACGAAGAACGCGGGCAACGATGTGGCGGTCGTCGTCTCGGCGATGGGCGACACGACCGATGACCTCATCGACCAGGCGCTGAGCATCGACTCCGATCCGCCGGCACGTGAAATGGACATGCTCATGACGGCGGGCGAGCGCATCTCGATGAGCCTGCTCGCGATGGCGATCCACGCCGCCGGTTCCCACGCATACTCGTTCACCGGTTCACAGGCCGGTTTCATGACCGACGCCCAGTTCGGCGCCGCGCACATCCGCGCCGTCAAGCCGGACCGTGTGCGCCGCGCGCTCGACCTCGGCAGCGTCGCGATCGTCGCCGGATTCCAAGGACGCAACGAACGCGGCGACGCGACGACGCTCGGTCGCGGCGGTTCCGATACGTCGGCCGTCGCGCTCGCGGTCGCGCTCGGCGCGGACATCTGCGAGATCTACACCGACGTCGACGGTATCTTCACCGCAGATCCGCGCATCGTGCCGACCGCGCGCCGCATCCCGTCGATCGGATACGACGAGATCCTCGAAATGTCGTCGTGCGGTTCGAAAGTGCTCGCATTGCGTTGCGTCGAATACGCACAGCGCTTCAATATGCCGTTGCATGTGCGCAGCTCGTTCTCCCACCGTTCAGGAACACTCGTCGTCCCCGATGGTGTCGATCCGAACACGCTGCCGAACGTCTGAACACGTCGTGCACGTCTGGGCGCATCCGAGACACCGGCGCATTTCCACGAACCAATCAATCCACGTACCAACGCCAACCCACGTACAACCCACGGAGAGCAAAAGAACCATGAATGAGAACGAAGACAAGTCGATGGGCGATCTGTTTCCCGACCTCGGCCAGGAGACGCCGATCATCTCCGGTGTCGCGCACGACAGCAGCGAATCGCTCGCGACCGTCCGCGGCGTCGCCGACGAACCGGGCATGGCCGCGCGCGTGTTCGAACGTCTCGCCGAAATCGGCGTGAACGTCGACATGATCGTGCAGGCGGGCGCCTCGACCGGCACCGCCGACATCTCGTTCACCGTGCCGGGCAAGGACGCGAAGCGCGTGCGCGAAGTGCTCCTCCAGGAACAGGACACGCTCGGATACAACTCGTTCGACGTCAATCCGAACGTCGGCAAGGTCGCCGTCGTCGGCGTCGGCATGAAAACGCACTCCGGGCTCGCGGCGCGCTTCTTCAAGGCGCTCAGCGAGAAAGGCATCAACGTGCTCATGATCTCGACGTCCGAGATCCGCATCGCCGCGCTTGTGCCGCTCGACCAGCTCAACGAGGCCGTCAAGGCGCTCCACACGGCGTACGGACTCGACGCGCAGAAGGTCGAAGCGGTCGTCTACGGCGGCACCGGACGCTGACGAACCGGCGTCGGCATTCAGCGGACAACAATCGTCGATACGACATCCGACGGCAGAACAACAACCCAACGGCAGAACTAAGGAGCCGGCAAATGGTACAAATCAACGAACGTGGCGTCAATGTGGCCGTTCTCGGCGCGACCGGACAGGTCGGCATGGTCATGCGCCGTGTGCTCGACGAACGCGACTTCCCCGTCAAGGACCTGCGTTTCCTCGCGTCCGCGCATTCCGCGGGGCAGGTGCTCAACTGGCGGGGCCACGACATCACCGTCGAGGACGTCGCCACGGCGGACCTCAACGGCATCGACATCGCGATCTTCTCCGCAGGCGGCGGCACGTCGAAGCAGTGGGCGCCGAAGTTCGCCGAAGCCGGCGCGTACGTCATCGACAACTCGTCGCAATGGCGCATGCATGACGACGTGCCGCTCGTCGTCGCGGAAGTCAATCCGGACGACCTTGACGAGATCCCGTCCGGCATCGTCTCGAACCCGAACTGCACGACGATGGCGATCATGCCGGTTCTCAAGCCGCTTTCCGACGCGTTCGGCCTCAAGCGCCTCATCGTGAGCTCGTACCAAGCGGTCTCCGGCGCGGGCCGCGCGGGCGTCGAGCAGCTGATGAACGAAGCGAAGGCGGCCGTCGAACAGGGCGCGGATAAGCTCGTCTTCGGCGGCGACGCGATCGATTTCCCGGAACCGACGAAGGTCGCGCGCACGATCGCGTTCAACGAAGTCCCGTTCATCGGCGACATCGTCGACGACGGCTCCGAAGAGACTGACGAAGAGCAGAAACTGCGCAACGAAAGCCGCAAGATCCTGCATCTGCCGGACCTCAAGGCGTCGTGCACGTGCGTGCGCGTCGGCGTGTTCACGTCGCACGGCATGAGTGTCAACGCCGAGTTCGAACAGGATGTGACGCCTGAGCAGGCACGTGAGGTGCTTGAGAAGGCGGACGCCGTCGAACTCGTCGACATCCCGACCGCGCAGCTCGCGGCAGGCAAGACGCCGAGCTTCGTCGGCCGCATCCGTCAGGACCAGGCCGTCGACGGCAACAAGGGTCTTGCGTTCTTCGTGACGAACGACAACCTGCGCAAGGGTGCGGCGCTCAATGCCGTCGAACTCGCGGAAATCGTCGCGAACAAGCATTTCGCCGACCAGCTGTGATCGTCGCCTGATCGGATGCGGAAGGATCCGACTGGAAGGACAGCGCAAAACGGGGCGCACGTCATACGGCGTGCGCCTTTTGCTAGGTGAGGACGGCGTTAGCGTCGTGCGGTGCCGCAAAGTGTGCGGTCGCGCGACGTTAAGATAGTGTCAGCGTCGTGCGGTGCCGCAATGTGCGCACTCGCGCGTCGCTCGCGCCGTGCGCGAACACATGGGCGGCTATGCTGGAAGACATGTCACAGGCATCGATCACTGCGCAGCACCAGTTGGACCGCATCGTCGCGCTCGGATATCCGGACGTCGCCGACATGAGCGACGAATCATTCCGCGCACTCGCGCGTCCGCTCATCGCCGCGCTCGAACGCAACGATATCGGCGAGGACATCCTGCTGGTGCCGACGCGCGAGCTCGTCTCCCCGGAATCGCTCATCGCGCGCACGAGCATCAACCGCATGGCCGGGTTCACGACGATGCCGCCGCGCGACATCGCGAGTTTCCTGCCGACGGATGGTTTCGAACCACCCGAAGGTCCGTTCTACCTCGTCCTCGAACCGCATACCGGCACATGCTACGTCAACCGTGAGCCGGATGTCGCGCGCAAACTCATCGAATCGGACGAACGTATCCCACTCACGCTCGAAGAAGGTCTCGCGATCGCGACGCAGCATCCGGAATGGCTCCTCGAGAAAAATGGATTCAATCTCCTCGGCTCACGTAGCGCGGACGGGCGCGTACCGAGCATATGGATGAGCCAGAACGCGCCACGTCTCGGCGCGGTGTGGCCGAATTCGCGGCATACATGGCTCGGCAACGCCTATTGCATGGCGCGGCGCGGTGTCAATCTCATCGAAAACCACACCATGTCCGAATGATGTCGATATGAACGACGATGTGCGCATCCATATGAACGGATGTGTCTATTGTGCCGTACAATGAGGGGCGGTAGCAGAGAAGACCAATATAAGGGGAAATCATGTTCTGCGTGCATTGTGGGTCCAATAACGATTCGACATCGCGATTCTGCACCCATTGTGGAAAACCGTTGCCGCCATCATCGCCGACTGCGGGAGCGGCGCCGACGCAAGCCGCTCCCACCGCGCAACCTGCATCCACGGCGGCCACAGGCGCGCAAATGCAGGCCGCGGAACGCACACACCAACGACTCGTATGGGCGGTCGCCGCCGCCGCGGTCGTCGTCGTTGCGCTCGTCGTGGGTCTCGTGACATACAACGCGGAATGGTGGGGCGGGAAGACGCTGCCGCAGGCACAGGCGGCGACCGCGGACACGGCATCCGATGACGTCGTGAGTGCGGACACCGTGGCCGCGCAATTGCGTGGCAAAGGCCTCAAAGTGAAGAAGACGAAGGAGTTCTCCGGGGCGAAGAAGGGTGCGTTCCTTGGATACCGTGGCAACGATGCGGGCGCGCGCGTCAAGTCGGGCAGCACGGTCGAGGTGCGTGAATCCGCCGGTGCCGGCGTTCCCGGGGACACGGTCGGCAAAGAGGCGACGGCCGTGACGAAAACCTTCGGCGACATGGGCGTGCCCGTGCATTACAAGCACGTGCTCATCTCCGATGCAAGCCAGACGAAGGAGGGAACCGTCGTGAACACGTCGCCCGAACCCGGTCAGGCGGTGAGCGACGCGCAGGAGGGGATCTACATCGGCGTGGCGGCCAAAGAGGGCGATGGCATCCCGGTCGACATCATGGGGCGTGACGTGGATGACGTCGCATCCGAGCTTGAGTCGAAGGGCTACGACGTCACCGTGAAGAAGCGTCTCGCATCCAAGCAGTACATCGGCAAAGTGAGCGGATCACAGCCGGCGCCGGGCAGCACGCTCGACACGGGCGAGAGCGTCACCGTGTATCAGGGCGTGGATGCGAAAGGCGCGAAGGACACGTTCCTCCAGTCGGCGGATGCCACAGGCAGCAAGGATTCGATGATCCTCGCGGGCCAGAGCGCCGACGATGTGGCCGCGGGCCGCTGGTGCAACAAGGCCGGCGATTGCGTCACGCTCGGTGGCATCAATGGCGGACGTACGGATGGGCAACAGGTGTTCGGCGTTGTGGACGGCGCTCAACCCGATAAGTATGCGATGTCCGATTCGACGCTCGTGTCGTGCGATTCGATCCAGCAGGCGTTCTGTGGCACGCTGTCGAAGGACTATCTCCTGCAGGGCGACACCGGTGCGTTCGAGCTCATACCACACAAGGCGTTCATGAGTTTCTGGTGCGGCGACACGCGTGTCAGCAGGAACGGCGCAGGCTTCACACAGTACTGCAACGCCGGCAAAGTCGTGGACGTCTCCGGGGCGGTCGATTTCAGCACAGTCAAGGATACCGGCGGCAAGTACCGGATGAGCAATTTCTTCGTCGTCGCGCCCGTCGGCACCAAACTGGACAAGCTCGAGAGCAGTGGATACTTCGACCGTTCCGCACTCGACGCGGCGCACAAGCAGCACAACGTGGACACTGACCGCCCGTTCCTGCTCTACCGTGATGTGAAGCAGTACGATGACAACGAGCGTGAAGCCGACTACAACATCAGGACCGCCAATCCGTTCCTGCCGTTCAATGCCGCAGCGGGCAATGAGCTCGGCAAGGACCGCACCGTGAAGATGCGTCCCGCGCCGAGTGACGACACCGTGTATTACCTCGACGAAACCCCCGAATTGGATTGGGACACGCTTGAGGACGCCGACGTGGACGGTGCCGCAGCTGACGCATCCGACGACAAGACACAAAAGAAGTCGGATACGGATACGGACAATGATGACGACATCGACAACGATGACGACGCAGATACGGACGACGGCGACAACACAGATACCGACGCGCACAAGAAGGACCTCACTCCCGAGCAGATCCGCACACGTGTCTACAGCGGTGACATGAGCCCGATCGCAGGCAGATACTGCCTCAAGGATGGCAGCGATTGCCTCGAGTTGGACGATGACGGCAAGGTGACGACTGCTGAGTCGTCAAGCACGCACGAGACCATGATCCCAGTTGCGAAAGGCGCGAAGCTGTCCTGGGACATCCCCGAATCCGTGGGCATCGAGTTCCGCGGCCCCGAGAGCGACTACCATTGCGGTTCCGAACGCGGATACCAAGCCTGCTATGAGGGCAGCACGTTCTATTCCGAGGCCGAGATCACGAAACCGTTCAATTTCGTCTATATCTTCAAAGGCGCGGATAGTGAAGAGGTCAAATCAATCGCGTTGTCCGCGCCCCAATCGGATTATGTGCCGCCGGATTCGACGAAACCGTTCATCAAAACGCTTGGTTACCATATGAACGCGTCACCGAGTGACACGAACGTGTACTATCCCGCCGACTGATCCACCACTGACGCGCCGCCTATACCGGAAGAATGTAAACATGCTGCGGAGCATGGCCGGAATATGGACGTTTCTCCATCGCTTCTTCGGTAGGCTTTATAGGGTAGGACGTTATGCACACCCATGCATAACCACTATGTGAACACATTTGTGGACACATCGGTGGAACGACTGAACTCACCAATACCAAACCACTACAGAAGGAGGAGAGATGGGTCAGGATCAATCGTCCGTGTTTGATCTCGCCGCAGTCGCCGCGGCATCCAACGGAGGGAACAACGACCCGCTGCTGCCTCCGGCACGTTTTATCGGCGCTCCGCAGAAGCCAAGCTCGATGCCGTACACGAAGTACGTCGCATACGACAAGCAGGTGCCGTTTGACTACCCGGAGCGTACGTGGCCGGGCAAACGACTTACGCGCGCGCCGCGCTGGTGCTCCGTCGACCTTCGCGACGGCAACCAAGCGCTCGTCAATCCGATGGATTCCGACCGCAAACTGCGGTTCTGGAACATGCTCGTCGAGATGGGCTACAAGGAGATCGAAGTCGGTTTCCCGAGCGCGTCCGAGACCGACTACGACTTCATTCGTATGCTCATCGAACGTGAACTCATCCCGGACGATGTGACGATCGTCGTGCTCACACAGGCGCGCGAACACCTCATCCGCAAGACCTACGAGTGTCTCAAAGGCGTCAAGCGCGCGATCGTGCACTTCTACAATTCCGTCTCCGTACTGCAGCGTGAGGTTGTCTTCCGCAAGGACAAGGCCGCGATCAAGAAACTCGCGACGGACGCGGCAGAACTGTGCAAGGAACTCGAGGGCGACGCGGAAGGCATCGACCTGTACTACGAATACTCTCCGGAATCGTTCACCGGAACGGAACCGGAGTACGCAGTCGACGTGTGCAACGCCGTCATCGATGTCATCAAACCGACCCCCGAACATCCGATGATCATCAATCTGCCCGCGACCGTCGAGATGACGACGCCGAACGTCTTCGCGGACGAAGTGGAGTACGTCTCGAACAATCTGCAGGACCGCGACGCGATCGTGCTGTCGCTCCATCCGCACAATGACGAAGGCATGGGCGTCGCCGCCGCCGAACTCGGCATCCTCGCGGGCGCGGACCGCATCGAAGGCTGCCTGCTCGGCAATGGCGAACGCACCGGCAACGTCGACCTCGTCACGCTCGGGCTCAACCTGCTCACGCAGGGCATCGACCCGCAGATCGACCTGTCCGACATCCCGCAGATCCGCCGCACCGTCGAGTACTGCAACCAGATCAAGATCTCGGAGCGCCACCCGTACGCCGGCAATTTCGTGTTCACGGCGTTCTCCGGTTCGCACCAGGACGCGATCAAGAAGGGTCTCGAGGCGCGCGAGGTCGCCGCGGACATGGCGGGCGCGGAACTTGGGAACTTCGTGTGGCTCGTGCCGTATCTGCCGATCGATCCGAAGGACATCGGCCGTTCGTACGAGGCGATCATCCGCGTCAACTCGCAGTCCGGCAAGGGCGGCATGGCGTATCTGCTCAAGGCGAACCACAACCTCGACCTGCCGAAGAAACTGCAGGTCGAGTTCGAGCGCGTCGTGCAGCAGCATGCGGACACGACGAAGAAGGAAGTCAAGGACGAGGACATCTGGCATCTGTTCAAGGATGAGTACCTGCCCGTCGAGGAAGCCGGCACGACCGAGGCCGGCGCGGTTGTCGGCGACCAGCAGGACGCGTCGCTCGAGCAGTGGGGCCGTCTCAAGCTGCTCAAGGTGAGCCTGTCGTCGGGTGAGGATGGTTCGGACACGACGCTCAACGCGACCGTGCTCGACCGTGGGCTCAACGTCGGAACCGACCCCGAGGAGGTCCGTGAGATCTCCGGCACCGGGAACGGTCCGATCGACGCGTTCCTCGACGCCGTCAAGGTGCTCGGCGTCGACGCGAGCGTCCTCGATTACGCCGAACATACGATGTCCGTTGGCACCGATGCGCGCGCCGCATCCTATGTCGAATGCGAGATCGCGCTCGAGGATGGTGAGACAAGCATCGTGTGGGGTGTCGGCATCGATTCGTCGATTGTGACGAGCTCGCTCAAGGCGATCATCTCCGCCGTCAACCGCTCCGCGCGCTGAGCACGGCGTATACGGGAAAGGGAGGGGCGCCGTCCGGAATCGATTCCGGACGGCGCCCCTCCCTTTCCCGTATACGCCGTGTGCGCTACCTGTTTGATCGTTGCGCCGGTGGCTGTTGCTGCGGTTGGTCCGTCTGTTCCGGTGATGGGGGGTTCGGCTCCGTCGTCTCCGGTTGCGTCGGCTGTGGCTGTTCCGGTGACGGTGAGGATGACGACGACGGTGCCGGGGTCGATGGTTTCGTCTCCGGTTGCGTCGTCGACGGTTCGCTTGACGGCTGTTCGCTCTGCGATGGCGATTCGCTCGGCGTCACATTCGGCGAGGTCGTGCCCTGGCCTTGGCCATTTGACTGGTTTCGCGAGCCGCCGAGGCCCCAGTCGCCGTCGGGGCCTCCGATCTTGCCGTCGTCGACGGCCTGCGGGAACTGCTCGACCGGCATGTCCGCGAGCGCCGTCGACATGAACTCGGAGAACAGGTGCGCCGGGTAGCCGGTCGAGGAGACGCCGTAGCCGGCGAATGACGGCACGACGAGGTTCTCGCCGTTCGCTCCCGGATTCCAGATCGCCCACACGTTCATCAGCTGTGGTGTGTAGCCTACGAAGCTTGCCGCCGTCTCGTCGTTCGCGGTGCCGGATTTGCCCGCGATCGGCCTGCCGAGCTGGGAGGATACGCCTGCGGCGGTGCCGTAGGTCGTCGTGCCGAGCATCGCATGCTGTGCGAGCGCGCAGTCGTTCTCGTCGAACACCTTTTTCGACTCCGGGTTCGCCTTGTACATGTCCTTGTCGTCCTTCGTGACGCGGTCGACGATGTGCAAGGTGTTCTTCGTGCCGTTGTTCGCGATCGTCGAGTGGCCTTGTGCGAGGTCCCACACGGTGAGTGAGTTGATGCCGAGGATGTTGTAGAGCGTGTCCTCCTGGATGTCGCCGGTGATGCCCGCGTCGTGCGCGATCTGCGCGTACCGCTTCGGTGTGAGGTGTTCGTTGACGTTCATGAACACGGTGTTGACGGAGTTCGCGGTCGCTTGGTTGAGGTTGATGTTGCCCCAGCTGATGTCAAGCGCGTTCGGCACTTCCGCGAACGTTCCGGGTGTCGTTTCGAAACGTTCGGGGGAGTTGCCGTTGAACAGTGTCGAGAAGCTCACGTCGTCCTGTGCCGCGCCGATGAGTCCGAATGGTTTCATTGTCGATCCGGGTTGGAATTTCGATTGGGTCGCGTTGTTGAGCTGTTGCTTGAGATAGTCCTGGCCTGCGTACATCGCGCGCACCGAGCCGGTTGTCTCATCGACGGCGATGCCGCCGACCTGCAGCGTGTCCGGCATGCCTTCGGGCCGTTCGTCGCCGACGGCCTGGATGCGGTCCTGCATCGTCTTGTCGAGCGTCGTGATGACCTTGTATCCGCCGGTTTCGAGCTCGTCCTTCGCGAACGCCTTGTTGTCGGTCAGTTCCGCCTCAACGGTCGACAGGATGTATCCTGCCGGTCCCGCATAGTCGTTGCTCGGCACGTATTCCTTGACATCCGGGAACTTCGCGTCGGCCGCCTGCTCGGTGGTGAGGTAGCCGTCCTCCTTCATGATGCGGATGACACGGTCGAAGCGTTTCTCGGCCTGCTCGGGGTTCACGGCCGGATCCCATGTGCTCGGCGCGGGGATGATGCCGGCGATCATCGCGGCCTCGGATGGCGTGAGGTCCTTCGCGTCCTTGCCGAAATACGCCTGTGCGGCCGCCTGGATGCCGTATGCGCCGCGTCCGAGGTAGATTGTGTTCATATAGTTGCACAGCACTTCGGATTTGTCCTGCGAATTCGCGATCTTCATCGCGAGGATCGCCTCGCGGATCTTGCCGGCGTAGGACGTCGTTTCGCCGAGGTAATAGCGTTCCGCGTACTGTTGGGTGATTGTCGATCCGCCTTGGCGTGTGCCTTTCGTCAGGTTGTTGTAGAGCGCGCGCGCCATGCCGGTGATGTCGATGCCGCCGTTCGTCCAGAACGAACGGTCCTCGGACGCGACGATCGCATTGCCGACGTAGTCGGGCAATGCCGAACAGTTGATGATCTCACGGTTCTGTTCCGAGAACGATCCGATCGGTGTCGTGCCGTCGTCGTAGTAGACGGTCGTTTTTTCGGCGAGCGCGACCTTCTCCGGCTGGGGGATGTCGGTCGTCGCATACAGGTACGCGAAGAGCGCGATGCCGATGACGAGGATGCCGCCGATCACGCCGAGCGGAATCTTCCACCAGAGGCCTTTGTGTTGCTTCTTCGGGCTTTTGTTGTTCTTCGGGGCGCGGCGGTTCGTGCGCTTCCCGCTTGGATTCGCCGATGTCTTTCTCGTGTCCGTCCGTCCCGACGACGCCCTGCGTGCGCCGCCCGACGTTCCCGAACTTACGGTACGTGTCTGTGAAGCCATGCTGTCCACGGTAATCGCCGTACCTGAAAAACAACCGTCGATTCGCCGAGGGGTGCGTCGATGCGTTCCTTTTCTGGCCGCGCGCGTGCGCGTATGCATGTGTGGATTACGGCCGCGTAGGTTTTTCCTGCACACACGGTAACGTTAGTGTCTTGAAGTTCCTTTGGCAGGCCGTCACGGGCAGTGCGCGGTATGCTGGAAGGCGGACAACGCACGCAACTAGAGGAGTCATTTTTCATGAGCATTCGCGTGGCTATCGCCGGTGTGGGCAATTGCGCTTCGTCACTGGTGCAGGGTGTCGAGTACTACAAGGACACCAAGGATGAGGACAAGATCCCGGGACTGATGCATAACAACTTCGGTGGCTACCGTGTCCGTGACATCGAGTTCGTCGCCGCGTTCGATGTCGATGCGGACAAGGTCGGCAAGGACCTGTCCGAAGCGGTCTTCTCGTCCCAGAACAACACGATCAAGTTCTCCGACGTGCCGAATCTGGGCGTCGAGGTGCTGCGCGGACCGACGCTCGACGGTCTTGGCGAGTACTACCGTGAGATGATCGAGGAGTCGGACAAGGAGCCGGTCGACGTCGCCCAGGTGCTGCGCGACAACAATGTCGACGTCCTCGTCTCCTATCTGCCGGTCGGTTCCGAGGAGGCCGACAAGGCGTATGCGCAGGCCGCGATGGATGCCGGCTGTGCGTTCGTCAACTGCCTGCCGGTGTTCATCGCGTCCGATCCGGAATGGGCGCAGAAGTTCCGTGACGCCGGCGTCCCGATCATCGGTGACGACATCAAGTCGCAGGTCGGCGCGACGATTACGCACCGTGTGCTCGCACGTCTGTTCGAGGACCGCGGTGTGCATCTCGACCGTACGTACCAGCTCAACGTCGGCGGCAACATGGACTTCATGAACATGCTGCAGCGTTCGCGCCTGGAGTCGAAGAAGATCTCGAAGACGCGCGCCGTCACGTCGATCGTCCCCCACGAGATGGATCCGTACGATGTGCACATCGGACCGTCCGATTACGTCGCGTGGCTCGACGACCGCAAGTTCGCGTTCGTCCGCCTCGAGGGCACGACGTTCGGCGATGTGCCGCTCAACCTCGAATACAAGCTTGAGGTGTGGGATTCCCCGAACTCCGCCGGCATCGTCATCGACGCCGTGCGCGCCGCGAAGATCGCGCTCGACCGTGGCCTCGCCGGCCCGATCCTCGCACCGTCGTCGTACTTCATGAAGTCCCCGGCCGTGCAGCATGAGGACAATGAGGCGCGCCAGCTCGTCGAGGAGTTCATCGCGGGCAACGTCGAGGCGAACGAGGCCGAGCTCGACGCCGACGTCGCGAAGGCGAAGGCCGACGGCAAGGACGTCTGGAAGGCCTGACCTCCCGTTCTCTCAACTCCGCGCCCCGGTACGCTGACACTCCGTCCAGCGTGCCGGGGCGCGGAAGTTTTACGCACGCTGGCACGCTGACGCGCCTGTGAGTGCACCGCACTGCGGAATTGGGGGCTGGGTGGTCCGGGGATGGTGTACACTGATGAATGCCTCCGCGTGGCGCTATGTCACCCAATCCCCCCAGGGCAGGAATGCAGCAAGGGTAAGTGGCCTCTGGTGGGTGCGCGGAGGTTTTCCATATCCTTCCCCCCTTTGTTTCCCCGCGTGCGCTACAGTCGGTAGCATGAGCGAGCACACACATGAACCTTCCTCGACACACGCCGACGACGGTGCGCGGCGGCCTTCCGCTGATACGACACAATGGTCGACGTTCGAGAAGAGCGAACCTCCGAAACCGACACCGCTGATCGATGATGGGGACACGTCGACGAAACCGAACGACGAGGACGTCCTCGCGCACGATATGCAATCGTCGCTTGCGCAACTCGATCCGCTCATGTTGCGCCCGCGCACGTCGAGCATCGTGTTGTGCGCCGTGTTCGCGGCAGCGTTCATCGCGATCGCCGCCGCGTTGTATTGGCTTGGCGTACGCACTGCGGACGGACAGACCTTCGAGGACCTCGCGATCATCAATTATTCGTCGATCATGCCGTCATGGTTGGGCTTCGGCCATCTGCAATCGCCGATCATCATCGGCGTCGCGCTCGCGTTCGGTGTGGCCGCGTTCGTCATCGCCGCGCTGCGCAAGCGGTGGTGGCTCATCGGTCAGCTCGCCGTCTACAGCGCCGTCTGCTTCGCCGCGGCGAAACTCCTCAAACCGTATCTGCCGCGTCCGCTGCTCGTCTATGTCGAATCGTCGTCGCGCAATTCGGCGCCTTCGGGGCATACGATGCTCGCCGCGGCTGCGGGGCTCGTGTTGTTGTGCGCGGTGCCACATGCGTGGCGCGCCGCATGCGCCGTCGTGTCGACGTTGTGCACGGTCGCCGTTGGCGTATCGGTCGTCTACGACCAATGGCACCGGCCGAGCGATGTGCTCATGGCGATGTTCATCACCGGCGGACTCATGATGCTCACGTTGGCGTGCACGCGCACGTCCGGCATGGACCGCCCCGGCGACCGCGTGTCATCCCCATCGATCCAACTCATCGCGACCGCGCTCATCACGCTCGGCCTGTGCGCCGTCGCGTATGGCGCCTATGTCATCTGGCAGGTCGAGCCAGGCCTCGACGCGGCGGCCGGATGGGCCGCGTCGGGCGCGTGTGCGGCTACGACGGCGCTCATCTTCGGATGCGCCGCGTTCGTCAACGGCATGGTGCTCATGATGCGCCAGCTGACCGCCGCGCCGCTCACGAAGCTCGGCCTCATCGGTGCGCCGCCCGCTCCACCAAAAGCGAAATAGCGGCATGCGGAACCGTCCGTTGTTCGCCACACGGCGCAACGGATTGCATAGGCCATGAGTAATATGGCGTGCGAATGACCATTGGTAAGGAGAAATCATGACTGCAGGCAGCAAGCTCGTGATCGTCGAGTCCCCGGCGAAGGCCAAGAAGATCGGCGGCTACCTCGGAAAGGGGTACACCGTGCTCGCGTCGGTGGGCCACATCCGCGACCTTGCCCAGCCGAGTCAGGTCCCCGCCGCGCAGAAGGCGCAGTTCGGCAAGTTCGGCGTCGACGTCAACGACGGGTTCAAGCCGTACTACATCGTCGGCGCGGACAAGAAGAAGACGGTCGCGGAACTGCGCGCCGCGCTCAAGGACGCCGACGAACTCTACCTCGCGACCGATGAGGACCGCGAAGGCGAAGCGATCGCGTGGCACCTCGTGCAGACGCTCAAGCCGAAGGTCCCCGTCAAGCGCATGGTGTTCCACGAGATCACGCCCGAGGCGATCCGTTCGTCGCTTGAGCACACGCGCGAAGTAGACGGCCATATGGTTGACGCGCAGGAGACGCGCCGTGTCCTCGACCGCCTCTATGGCTACGAATTGTCGCCGGTCCTGTGGCGCAAGGTCGGTCCGGGATTGTCCGCGGGACGTGTGCAGTCGGTCGCGACACGACTCATCGTCGAGCGCGAGCGCGAGCGCATGGCGTTTGTGCGCGCGCCGTATTGGGATGTCGTCGCGCGTCTGCAGGCGCCTGACGCGCTTGGTGCCGAGGTGGCGTTCGATGCGCGCCTCGTCGCCGTCGACGGCCACCGTGTCGCCGTTTCGAAGGATTTCACGTCGCGCGGTGAGCTCACTGATGCCGCACGTCGCGATGATGTGCGCCAGCTCGCGCAGGCGGATGCGGACGCGATCGCCGCCGCGCTCGCGTCGGCCGCGTTCCACGTCGCCGACGTCGAGAAGAAACCGTACCGTCGCCGTCCGCAGCCGCCGTTCACGACGTCGACGATGCAGCAGGCCGCAGGCAACCGTCTTGGCATGTCGTCGAGGCAGACGATGCGTGCCGCGCAAAGCCTGTATGAGAACGGATACATCACGTATATGCGTACCGATTCGGTCACGTTGAGCCATGAGGCGATCGCCGCCGCGCGCGAATCGGTCGCGCGTGAGTTCGGCGAACAGTATCTGTCGGACGGCCCCAAGCAGTATGCGACGAAAACGGCGGGCGCGCAGGAGGCGCACGAATGCATCCGCCCCGCGGGATCGCACTTCCGTGATCCCTCACAGCTCGCGCCGACGCTGCCCCCGGACCAGCTCAAGCTCTATGCACTGATCTGGCAGCGTACGCTCGCGTCGCAGATGGCGGACGCGACCGGTTCGACGGCGACGGCGCGTTTCACCGCCGACGCCGGCGCGCGCGGCGAGACGACGTTCCAGGCTTCGGGCACCGTCATCGAGTTCCCTGGATTCCTGCGTGTGCTTGGCGAGACGAAGAAGACGACGGACGATGCGGACGCGTCGCTGCCGCCGCTGCGGACGGGGGATGTGCTCGACGCGCAGGGCGTGCGCGCGGACGGCCATGAGACGCAGCCTCCGGCGCGCTACACCGAGGCGTCGCTTGTCAAGACGCTCGAAGCGAAGGAGATCGGACGTCCGTCGACGTATGCGAGCATCATTTCGACGATCATCGACAGGAAATACGTCTATGAGCGCGGACGTGCGCTCATCCCATCATGGCTCGCGTTCGCGGTGACGAAGCTGTTGGAGACGAAGTTCCCGAAGTACGTCGACTACCAGTTCACCGCTGACATGGAGAATGGGCTCGACGAGATCGCGCACGGCAGGGACACCGGCCGTGATTGGCTCACGGCGTTCTATTTCGGCACCGGGAAGGACGCGGCGAAGGATGCGCAGGATGTGCGCGAGGGATTGCAGCAGCAGGTCGCGCAGCTCGGCGAGATCGACGCGCGCGCGATCAACACGATCGAGATCGGCGATGGCGTCAATGTGCGCGTCGGCCGCTATGGGCCGTATCTTGAGGATACGAAGCATCTCGACGACAAAGGCAACCCGAAGCACGCGTCGATTCCCGAGACGCTCGCGCCCGACGAACTGACCGTCGCGGAGGCGCACAGGCTCATCGACGAGAACGCGGGCGGACCGCGCGTGCTCGGTACCGACCCGGCGACGGGCGGCACCGTCGAAGTACGCAACGGCCGTTTCGGACCGTACGTCGCGCTCGTCGAGGAAGGCTCGGACGCACGCCCGAAGATGGCGTCGCTGTTCAAGTCGATGACACCCGAGACGGTCACGCTCGCCGATGCGCTCAAGCTGCTGGGGCTGCCGCGCCTCGTCGCGTCCTATGACGAGACGGACGAGAAGACCGGCGAGACGGGTATGACGAAGATCCTCGCGAACAATGGCCGCTATGGCCCGTACCTGACGCGCGAACGCGCCAACGGCACAAGCGAGACGCGTTCGCTCGAAAGCGAGGATGCGATCTTCACCGTGACCGAACAGCAGGCGCGCGACCTGTTCGCCCAGCCGAAGTACGGGCGTGGGCGCCGCGCCGCGAAGCCGCCGCTGCGTGAACTCGGCAACGATCCGACGACGAACAAGCCGGTGACGATCAAGGAAGGCTTCTACGGGGCCTATATCACCGACGGCGAAACGAACCGTTCGCTGCCGAAGCAATACGATCCGAAGACGATCTCGGCCGAGGACGCGTTCCGTCTGCTCGCCGAGAAACGCGCGTCCGGACCGGCCAAGCGCCGTGGGCGCAAGGCGCCCGCGAAATCGGCGAAGGGCACGAAGTCGGCGAAGGGCGCGGCGCACAGCGCACGCGACGAACGCCGCAAGAAGGTGCGCGAACTCGCCGACGAAGGATGGGCGAACTCGCGCATCGCGAAGGAGATCGGCTCTACGGCGGCTACCGTCAAGGCGGACATCGACTACATGACCGAGCATGACGGCTACACGCGGCCGCCGGTCGTGCCCAAGCGTTGATCGGGATGGCCGTCATGGAGGGAATGTTCGTGTCCTTCGAAGGTGTCGACGGCGCCGGCAAGACGACGCAGGTCGAACGCCTCGCCGCCTTCTGGCGCGCGCGGGGCAGGGAAGTCGTCGTGACGCGCGAACCCGGCGGCACGCCGCTCGGCGCCGAGATCCGCCATATGCTGCTGCACGGTGACGAACCGGTCGCATCGCGCACGGAAGCGCTCCTGTTCGCCGCGGACCGCGCGCAGCACGTCGCCGAGACGATCCGTCCGGCGCTCGACCGTGGCGCGATCGTCATCACCGACCGCTACCTCGACTCGTCGCTCGCCTATCAGGCGGGCGGCCGCGAACTGACGGCCGTCGAGATTCGCGAGTTGAGCATGTGGGCGACGGGTGGCCTGCTGCCGGAACGGACGTATCTGCTCGACATCGACCCCGCGGCGGCACATGCGCGGCTCACGCACGCCGAGGACCGCATCGAATCGGCGGGGGATGCGTTCCAACGCCGTACAAGGCGCGCGTTCCTCAACCTCGCCGAGCGCGAACCGGAACGGTTCCTCGTCGTCGACGCGGCGCTGCCGGCCGATGACATCGCCCGGACGATTTGCGAAGACAGCGTGCATCTGGTTGGCTGATTCGGTATGAGTGTGTGGGACAAGTTGGTGGGGCAGGACCGCGTCGTCGAACAACTGCGCACGGTCAGCTGCGGCGACCCGAAGGCGTTGGCGCAATCGTGGCTCATATGCGGCCCTCCCGGATCGGGACGGTCGAACATGGCACGTGCGTTCGCAGCCGCATTGGAAAGCCCCGACCACGGCCTCGGCGACGAGCCGACGAAGGAGACGCGCGAGGTGCTCGCGGGCACGCATCCGGACGTGACGACACTCACGACCGACAAGGTCACGATCGGCATCGACGATGTGCGTGGGCTCGTCGCGACCGCCGAGCAGATGCCACGCAGCGGGCCATGGCGGATCATCATCATCGAAGACGTCGACCGCATGCTCGAACGGACAACGAACGTGCTGCTCAAGGAAATCGAAGAACCCAGCCCGCATACGATATGGCTGCTGTGCGCGCCGAGCGCGCAGGACGTGCTGCCGACGATCCGTTCGCGTACGCGCATCGTGAACCTCGGCGTACCCTCCAACGCGCAAGTCGCGCGCTATCTCGAAGAGGCACGCGGCGTCGAACACAACCTCGCGATGCGCGCGGCGCGGCTCGCGGAAGGGCACATCGGCGTCGCATCGCTCTACGCGACCGATTCGCAAGTGCTCGCCGACCGCGACGAACTCGTCGTCGGCATCCTCGGCATGTGCAAGGCGTCACAGGCGATCCTCCTCGCGGGCGACCTCCTCGACAGCGCGAAGGCGCAAGCCACCGACGATGTGAAGCAACAGGCGGCGGAGGCACAACGCGAATTCCTACGGCTCAACGGACTCGCCGAAGGCGACCGTGTGCCGCCGTCACTGCGCCCTGCATACAACGCGCTGATGAAAGCGGACGACATCAAACGGCAGACGACGCGGCGCACACGTGACGTGCTCGACCGCGCGCTCAACTCGGTCGCGAGCGTCTACCGCGACGTCGCCGTACTGCAGAACGACGCCGAGGAATCGGTCGGACTCGTCAACGTCGAAAACAGACGCGCGATCGCCGACATGAGCGCACGTATGCGCCGCGAACAGACAATCCGCTGCCTCGACGACATCAACACCGCGCGCAGGCGGCTCCTCGGCAACGGCAACGCGTTGCTCGTGTTCGAAGCGCTCTTCTGCGCGCTCGCGGAAGCGTAGGCGCGCACCAACACATCCAGATAACGCATCGGGCGTCGCGCTGGAAGTACCCAGTGCGACGCCCGATATGCGTATGGTTCGCAGACGAAGCGGGAATCAGACGGCGAGCAGCGTATTGACGAGCTCGTCCGCGACCTGCTCGGCGTCGTCGCCTTCGACCGTGATCGTGACCGTATCACCCTGCTTGACGCCAAGACCCATGACGGACAGGATCGAATCGGCCTGGACCGGGTCGGAGCCTTCCTTCGCGATCGTGACGGTGCAGCCGCTCGCACCCGCGGCCTGCGCGAACTGCGCGGCCGGGCGCGCGTGGATGCCGACGGGATCATTGATGACGGTGCTGCGTGTGGCGGTTGCCATGATGTGCTCCTTCAGTTGAACAGTTGAACAATCAATCGCACAACCAACTGCACAATCGATTGCATCGTTGGTGCGGCTCACGCCGCGACTCATACACACGATACCATGCGTTGCACAGTATTCGACGGTACACGGGCAAGACTCAGCTGAGACCGGAAAACAGTTGGGAAAACGACCATTCCAGTAGAATTGCTCACGAATCGGGAACCGGTCATAGGCATGGCATACGCGCGACGCACATCGTGCCGGACGCGCGTGTCCACCGTTGGGAATCCCGGAACCGATCGACAGGAATGGATAGGACAAGGAACGCACACCCGGGACGCAACGCCCCAAAGGAAGTGCGATGAAGGAGGTAGCGATGATGCTCGATGGAGTGGGTATCGGACGTGGTGTGGCGGTCGGCCCCGTGCTGCGCATGGCGGAGCCGATCCCGGAACCGAAGGACGAACCGCGTGCGGCGTCGATCCCGGCCGAGGACGAGAAGGCACGCGTCAAGAAGGCGTTCGGATCCGTCAACGCCGACCTCAACCGCCGTGCCGAGGAAGCCGCGAACGGCGACGAAGGCACGAAGCAGGCCGCTGAGATCCTGCAGGCTGTCGCGATGTTCGCATCCGATCCGGCGCTCGCGAAGAACATCGACGCGATGATCGACGATGGCAAGACCGGCGAACGCGCCGTGCTCGACGGCTTCGGCCAGGTCGAGGACATGTTCCGCGCGATCGGCGGCTACCAGGGCGAACGCGCGGCCGACCTGCACGACGTCGGGCAACGCGTCATCGCCGAGCTCATGGGGCTCCCCGCGCCGGGCGTGCCGGCAAGCGACACCCCGTTCGTGCTCGTCGCGAAGGACCTCTCGCCGGCGGACACGGCGAGCCTCGACCTGACGAAGACGCTCGCGATCGTCACGTCGGAAGGCGGCCCGACGTCGCATACGGCAATCCTGTGCCGTGCGCGCGGCATCGTCGCCGTCGTCTCCGCGGCCGATGCGGTCAACCTGAAGGATGGCGAGGACGTCATCGTCAATGCCGCGAAGGGCGAAGTCATCACCGACCCGACGAAGGAACAGATCGAGGAGGCGCACGCGGCGAAGGCGCGCGCCGACGCGGCGAAGGAACTGCGTGGCCAGCCGGGACAGCTCAAGGACGGCACGAAGATCCCGCTCCTCGCGAACGTCGGCAAGCCGGGCGACGCGAAGACGGCGCTCGAATACGGCGCGGAAGGCGTCGGCCTGTTCCGCACCGAATTCCTGTTCATCGGCAACGAGGAGCCGCCGAGCGTCGAAGAGCAGACGAAGGCGTACGCGGAGCTGCTCGCGCAGTTCCCTGGCAAGAAGGTCGTCATCCGCCTGCTCGACGCGGGCGCCGACAAGCCGTTGCCATTCCTGACGCAGGAGGATGAGCCGAACCCGGCGCTCGGCCTGCGTGGCCTGCGCACGCTCGCGCAACACAAAGAGGTCCTCGAAGGCCAGCTCAAAGCGCTCGCGGACGCCGATGCGCAGACGGACGCCGACCTGTGGGTCATGGCGCCGATGGTCGCCGACGAATGGGAAGCCGAGTACTTCACGAAGCTCGGCAAGAGCTTCGGATTGAAGTTCGTCGGGTGCATGGCCGAAGTGCCGTCGATCGCCGTCATGGCGGACAAGGTCTCCCAGGTGACCGATTTCGTTTCGATCGGCACAAACGACCTCACGCAGTACACGCTCGCCGCGGACCGTACGCTCGGTACGGTCTCGAACTACCAGACCGCATGGCATCCCGCGGTCCTGCGCGTCATCAAGATGATCTGCGAAGCAGGCAACAGGAACGGCATGCCGGTAGGCGTGTGCGGCGAGGCGGCGGCCGACCCGGACCTCGCCGTCGTGCTCGCGGGCCTCGGTGTCAACTCGCTTTCGATGACGCCTGTCGCGCTCGACGACGTCCGCGCGGAGCTCGCGCGCCACACGATTGACGAAGCGCGCGAGATCGCGGCGAAGGCACTCAACGGCGACTACTACAAGGCGCCATGCTGGTGCGAACTTCCGCAGGACAAATGATCAATCGACAATCGCATAGATGATCGCGATAGACGATGCGAAGTGCGCGTGTCCGTTGCATCCATCAACGAACACGCGCACATCGCGTCTTGCGGTGCGCGATACTGGAACCATGTTAGTTTCCGCAGATTTCACCACAATACCGGAGCGGTACGCAAAGCAGGCGCCTGATGACGCGCGCGTCGACGGCGTACCGTGCGTATCGTTCCCATTCTATATCGACCATCTCAGCCCGTCCGCGAAATACCTGCACTGGGAGTTCAGCGACCCTGATTCGATCCCCGTGTGCGGGTTCGAATGGATCCATTGGACGATGGCGAACCTTCCCGTCGACGCGATCATGTTCGATCCGTCCGACGCGCACGCGCTGCAGATTCCGGCCGATTTCTCGCGCAACGTCAACACGATGATCCCGGAGGCCGCGCAGGGCCGCAATTCGCAGGCGTCGCCGCTCTACGGGCAGGACCAGCAGAACCTGCAGCTCGTCGCGCACTACACTGGGCCGCAGCCGCCTGACAAGGACCACGAGTACATGCTGCAGGTGTGGGGCACGGCCGATCCGATCCCGGACATCGAGCAGGGCTTCTGGCTCAACGACATGTTGCACGGCCTTGATGACGCGCATGTCATCGACGTCGGCGGCATCACGCTCACCGGCAAGTGCTGAGCGTGCTATATATTCCCACGGAATAATTCGGCGGGATTGTGGCCACGGATGCCGCGTGACGCGGTAGAACGTCACTAGTGGGACCAAGAGCAGGAGAAGACGCGCGCGCACCGTGCGCGCGGGACGGCACCATCTTGTTCCATCGAAAAGAGGCATTTATGGCATGCACAACCATTCTCGTCGGCAGGGGCGCGAGCTACGACGGGTCGACGATCATCGCGCGCAACGAGGACGACGAACCGGGATCGTTCAACAACAAGAAACTGATCATCGTCCGTCCCGAAGACCAACCGCGCACGTACACGAGCGTCAACGGACATCTGACGATCGACCTTCCCGACGATCCGCTCCAGTATTCGCAGACGCCGAACGCGTTCACGAGCGACGGTGTCTGGGGAGAGGCCGGCATCAACGAGGCGAACGTCGCGATGACGGCGACCGAGACGATCACATCGAACGCACGCGTCCTCGGAGCCGATCCGCTCGTCCCGTACACGCCCGCGGTCGGCAAGCCGGGCGACGCCGATTACGTGCCGGAAGCGGCCGGCGGCATAGGCGAGGAGGACCTCGTCACGATTGTGCTGCCGTACATCCGCACCGCGCGCGAAGGCGTCAAGCGCCTCGGTGCGCTCCTCGAGAAGTATGGCACGTACGAAAGCAACGGCATCGGGTTCTCGGACGCGCACGAGGTGTGGTGGATCGAGACGGTCGGCGGCCACCATTGGATCGCGCGCCGTGTGCCCGACGACTGCTACGTCGTCAACCCGAACCGTCTCGGCATCGACGAGTTCGATTTCGAGGACGCGTACGGTGAACAGCGCGATTACATGTGCTCCGCGGATCTGCGTGAGTTCATGGACGTCCACCATCTCAACGTCGATTTCGCGCTCGAAGGACAGTTCGATCCGCGTGACGCGTTCGGTTCGCATTCGGACATGGACCACGTCTACAACACGCCGCGCGCGTGGATGATCGAGAAATACTTCAATCCGCTCGACGAGACATGGGACGGACCGGACGCCGACGTGCGTCCGGATGACGACGATATCCCATGGTGCCGCCAGCCGGACAAGAAGATCACAATCGAGGACGTCGACTACGCGCTCTCGCTGCACTACCAGGGCACGCAGTACGATCCGTACGGCAAGCGCGGCGACGCCACGACGCGCCACATGTACCGCCCCGCGGGCATCAACCGCACATGCGAACGCTCGATCATGCAGATCCGCCCGTACGCGCCGCAAGCCGACCGCGCGATCCATTGGATCACGTTCGCGTCGACGCCGTTCAACGCGACCGTCCCGTTCTTCGCGAACGTCGACGCGATGCCGGCATACGTGAGCAATACGACGCCCGAAGTCACGCTCGACAGCTACTACTGGGCGAGCCGTCTGCTCGCGGTCCTCGGTGATTCCGATTATGCAGGCACCGCGGAGCAGATCGCGCACTACAAGCAGACGGTCGCCGCACTTGGCCATCAGATGGTCTTCGCGACCGACGAACAGCTCGCGCGCCTCGGCGGCGACGCGACGCGCGACGCCGCCGCGCGCGGCACGAAGGACGAGGAACTCGGCATCCCCGCGGACGTCGAACCGGTCGAACCGAAGGACATCACCGACGTGACGCGCAATGCGCAGGCGCGCGAGGTGCTCGCGGCCGCGAACGACGCGACCGCGAAGCAGCTCAAGGCGCAGACGCAGACGATCATCGCGCAGTGCCTGCAGGCGACGAGCGTCAACATGAAGAACGCGTTCAGCATGGCCGACTTCTAAACGCGCGCGTTCCGTTGGAGCGGACGTCCGCCGAGTGCGGACGTCGCGCCGTCAATGCGGCCTCCGCCGGTGGCGGACGCACTCATGCGTCCGCCACCGGCGTATTTCGTATCATGGGTGGACGAATGCGGACGAACCGCCTAATCTCCTACAATATCCGCAGACGACATCCACGCACACATGGGAGAGATATGAGTTGTACGACACTGCTCGTCGGCAAGGACGCGAGCTTCGACGGATCGACGATCATCGCACGCAACGAGGATTCCTGCTTCGGTGAGTTCGACCCGAAGCGTTTCGTCATCGTCACACCCGAAGCGCAACCGCGCACGTACACGACCGTGCAGAGCCATCTGACGATTGAACTGCCCGACGATCCGCTCCAGTATTCGTCGGTGCCGAACGCGGATCCACACATCGGATTGTGGGCGGAAGCGGGCGTCAACGAAGCGAACGTCGCGATGAGCGCGACCGAGACGATCACGACGAACGAGCGTGTCCTCGGTGCCGATCCGCTCGTCGCATACGCTCCCGCGCGCGGTGTGGAAGGTGAGGACGGGTACGAACCCGCGGTCGCGGGCGGCCTTGGCGAAGAGGACTTCGTGACCGTCGTGCTCCCGTATATCAAGACCGCGCGCGAAGGCGTCGAACGCCTCGGCGCGCTCCTCGAGGAATACGGCACCTACGAATCCAACGGTGTCGCGTTCTCGGACGCGGACGAGATATGGTGGTTCGAATCGGTCGGCGGACACCATTGGATCGCGAAACGTGTCCCCGACGATTCGTATGTGACGATGCCGAACCAGCTCGGCATCGACGAATTCGACATCGACGACGCGTACGGTGAGCAAATCGACTGCATGTGCAGCGCCGACCTCCGTTCGTTCATCGCGCGCAACCATCTCGACCTGTCCGTCGAAGGACTGTCCGCGTTCGATCCGCGCGCGGCATTCGGTTCGCATTCGGACTCCGACCATGTCTACAACACGCCGCGCGCATGGTATATGCAGCGGTACTTCAACCCCTACGACGAAGTCTGGGACGGACCGGACGCCGACCACAAGCCGACGGGGGACGACATCCCGTGGGCGCGGCAGCCTGAGCGCAAGATCACGATCGAGGATGTCAAATATGTGCTCAGCTCGCACTACCAGGGGACCGAATTCGACCCCTACGGCACACTCGGCGACGATGCGACACGCCACCTCTATCGTCCGATCGGCATCAATCGGCAGAACCATCTCGCGGTCATGCAGATCCGTCCGTACCGTCCCCAGGTGAACCGCGCGATCCAGTGGCTCACGTACGCGTCGAACCCGTTCAACGCGCTCGTGCCGTTCTTCCCGAACGTCAACGACACGCCCGCGTATGTGCGAGACACGACGACGCGTGTGACGACCGAGAACATGTACTGGGAGAACCGCATCATCGCGGCGTTGTGCGACGCGCAGTTCGCGCAGACGAGCGCAGCCGTCGAACGCTTCCAGCAGAAGATGGGCGCGCTCGGCAACCGCATCATCATCGCAGCCGACGAACAGGTCGACCGTCTCGGTGGTGCCGACGTGCGCGCGGCGGCGGAACGTGAGGACGCATACGACGCGCAGTACGAGACGGAAGGCGTCGCCGAAGACGCCGAACCGATGGAACCGGACGACATCATCGCCGCCGTGCGCGACGCGGAAGTGCGCGACGTGCTCGCGGCCGCGAACGAGACGATCGCGCAGCAGCTCAAGGACAACACCGACGACCTGCTCGACAGTGTGCTGTACACGGTGAGCATGGGTATGAAGAACGGATTCAACCGCTCCGACAACTGACAGGTTGTGCGGCGCGCGCGGTGGGTGCGCTGTTGGCGGCTGTGTTGTGCGGCGGTGCCGCAGAACACAGCCGTTTTTCTGTTGTAGGTGGCTGCTGTGTGCGGTTCTGCCGCCGTGTGCGGCCGTTTGTGGACGTTGGGTGGCTGTGTTGCGCGGCATCGCCGCCGCAGACAGCTGCATACGCACACCGCACCCCCACTGTTCCGCACAGTGACACGTCCGCGTCCACGGCCGCGGTGTGCTGATATGTTGGGAAGGCACCAACATCCGGACACTACATCCAATATCCGCGGAAAGGAACGTGACCGTGACGCTCATCGAGGAATTCACCAAACCTTATGGACTGGTAGACAAGATCGACGCATTCGGTTATCTCGACTCGCTCAACAACAATCCCGACGCCCCGCGCAAGCATGGCAAAGTCGTCCTCGTCACTGCGGATACGCCGCTCAAGGCGTCGCGTGGCGAAGGCAAGACGACGACGACGATCGCGCTCATCGACGCGCTCAACGCGCGCGGCATCGACGCAGCCGCCGTGCTGCGCCAGCCGAGCATGGGCATCACGGCGGCCGGTTCGAAGGGCGGTGCGTCCGGCGGCGGCAAGGCGTCGCTCACGCACCCGGAGCTCATCGACTGGGGTCTGTGTGGGGAGATGGGCGCGATCGAGGCCGCGCAGAACCTGCTCGCATCGTTCGCGGAGAAGGCCGTCGACGATGGGCTGCTCGACACGGTGATTGTTCCACGCGTCTCCGAAGTGCCGTCGCGCTCGCTGCGCAGCGTCGTCGTCGACGCCGGCAAGAACGACGTGCACGAGAAGACCGTGCTCACGCCGACGTGCGAACTGATGCAGATCGTCGTCCTGTCGCGTTCGATGGACGAGATCGCGGAACGCGTCGCGAAGATGATCGCCGGTACGAAGGACGGCAAAGCCGTGACGTTCGGTGAGTTCATCGACCTGTGGCGCATCACGAACATCCTCGCTGATGCCGTCAAGCCTGCGAAGACGGAGACGAAGAACGGTTCCCCCGTGTACGTGCACGGCGGTCCGTTCGCGAACGTGTCGATTGGTATTCCGTCGCTCGTGTCCGTCGAGATGGCGTGCGCGTTGCACGATGTCGTCATCGTCGAAGCCGGCTACGGCGCCGACGCGGGCGCGCAGAAATGGCTTGACATCGCGTGCCGCGAATACGGCGCACAGTGGCCGAGCGCGGCCGTCGTCGTGACGCGCGCGTCGACGTGGCGCGACGATCCCGCACTCCAGTGGCGCTATCCGTTCCACGTGGAACGTCTTGAGGGACTCGGTATTCCGACGTTCCCTCTCATCAACCTGTGGGACGGCGAGGACGACCAGGTTCCCGCACTGCGCGAGACCGCCGCTGAATTGAAGTTCCGTGATCCGATCGTCGGCAACCTCTACCGCGACGGTGGCGAGGCGCTCGCACCGCAGCTCGACGCGTTCACCGACGCCGTGAGCGCCGACGAGGCGCCTGAGGCGCCCGAAAGCCACAAGGGCATGCCGCTCGTCGAGAACGTCAAATGGGTGTGCGAGCACGCGTACGGTGTTCCCGCCGATCGCGTCGTGATGAAGCCGGGCTTCGAGGAGTCGCTTGAGGCGGCGCGTGCGCTCGCCGAGGACGCTGGAGTCGCGTTCGACGACCTCGCGCTCGTCGCCGTGAAGTCGCCTGCGACGATGACTGACAACGATGCCGCACCCGCCGACGATCGCACGGTGACGCTCAAGAAGGTCGATGTCCACTCCGGCGCGGGCCTCGTCCACGTCAATCTGACGACGTCGCTCACAACGCCGATGCCGAAGATCGTCTGAGATTTCGTTCGGTTTCGCCTTTCGTGGCCGTCCGCACACCATGTGCGGACGGCCCCATCGTATGTAGGGGATGGGAGTGGGCGGGTTGGTAGTTGGCGTCTGCGTAGTGGGTCGGAAAAGGGTTGGTTTGCGGGTGGTTTGGTAGTTGGGAGCTGCGGTGTGGGCCGGAATGGGTGGGTGTGTAGGTGGCGTCTGCGTAGTGGGTCGGAAAAGGGTTGGTTTGCGGGTGGTTTGGTTGGTGGGGATTGCGGTGTGGGTCGGAACGGGCGCATTGGTGGGGCGTCTGCGTGTTGCGGGAGTGGGGAACGTGTCATGCAGTGCCGGAGATGTCTGGAAAGGTGGGCAGTGTGTGCGGCGTGGTCGTCGTCGATATGCGATAGATGATATGAGAACGTTGTAGGACGGCGGAACGCGGACGGCGTGTTGTTGAGGTGTCCAAGATGGTGTGCACATGCCGTCGATATACGCAGATGAAACGCTTAAGTTTCTAAGTGTGATATTTTCCGCGCACTCAAGTTTGGTTAGTCCAATGAAGAAAGTCGTGCAGTCCCTCACATCATTGATGTTTGACAGCGTGTGCACAACAGGGTGCAAACCAATGACAAAGTGCGAAAACGCGTCGCGATTCGTTTAATGTTCATTAAACGCTTAATATGTTCTTAGCGTAGCGATAACGACGTTCTACGCGAGCCGGAGCAGCAGAGTTTGAGGGTCGAATCTAGGAATCAGCCAAGGAGAAGGACGATGGGAAGCAGAAGAGGCGCTTTCGCGCGCAATCATGTTGCGGCGTATAGGCGCGCCTTGACGTCGGTCGAAAGCGCAGTGCTCGCAATCATACTGGTGTTGATCATGGGGGTTGTCACACCGCTTTCCGCATCGGCGGTCGGTGAACTGGTGATTCCGGGAACCGATATCGCATGCGTGGCGGCGATCGTGGATAACCAGCCCGAGAAGACAGAGACAATCAACGTGTTCGAAGGCGAAGAGCATGGGGAAACAATCACAGTTACCAGTCAGCTTGCGGATACGAATCCAACGGATGGCAAGTTCACCGTGGTCGGACTGCCGACCGGAACGTACATCCTGAAGGAAACGAAAGCTTCGGACGGCTATGAGATGCCAGACGAAAGCCAGAATATGTTCCAGGTCATGTTGAACAATGCTGGCACGATGACATGGGTAAATGTCAACGTGACTGGCTCGCTCATCCATGGTCTGATGGGCAGTGATTGGAAGGTGACGGAGTTCGTCATCGGTAATGAACCCGGCGTCGAGCTGCCGTCGGCCGGTAGCATTGGGACGCATTTCGCGGCGTTCGGTCTCGCGTTCATCGCGGCGGGTATGGCGCTCGCGGTCATCGCGCAGAAGAACCGCAAGCCCGGTGCGCACGCTGCGCCGCGCATCGGCTGAGTAATCGGACCAACGGTACGCTGAGGGGTTGGGTTCGGATTCATCGATCCGAGCCCAACCCCTCAGCGTATGCCTATCGGCGTCGATATCAGAAGTTGGAGCCGTTCCAACCCCAGTCGGGCGTCGCAGTGTAGCGGATGTAGGTGCGGTCGCCCGGAATCTCAAGTGTGTCCTGCAATGCATCCATGATCTGCGGTGTGAGCTTGCTCCATGCGCTCGTCGGCACGTTCGAACCGAAGACGTTCACTTCGACGTATGCGACGGGGGCGGCATCGTCGCCACCGAAGTACATCGGCACATTGTCTTCGAACATGCACATGAGCCAACCTTCGGACTTGCCGGGAACGGCCGTGATCGCCTGGCCGAACAGGCTCTTGAGCGTGTCGCGCTGCTCTTTCGTTGTCGGAACGGAAACGTGGGTGTGAATGACTGGCATAGGTCCTCCTTGATTGGACGGAATCGTCACTGCCCACACTACTCGCTGCCCTACGGTCGCATACTGCGTCCATCTGTCGGCTGTACGCGGCTGTTTTCTGCTGCACCGCCGCACACTACTACCGTCTGTTGTCTACAAATGGCTGTTGTTGGCGGTACTACCGCGTACAACGTCTACCTATCGTCCGTATGCAGCTGTACATTGCGGCGCTGCCGCCGCGTACAGCCGCGCACCGCATACCCGCACGCCATCGCACGCAGCTACTTCCAACCCTTCGGCGTGTGCTCGATCGACCACATGCCCAGACGGTGCGAGAAGCTCTTCTCCCATTTCGCCTCAAGCTCTTCCTCGGACAGGATGTGGTCGCCGCGGCGCAGGCGGTTCATCGCGTTCGTATGCGTATCGTCGAGGAGCCATTTGCGGATGATGAAGTTCCAGATCGCGACGACGACGGTCGAAATGAGTTTGCCGATGTTCGTGCGCAGCAGATACATCGCGTGTTGGCTGATGTAGGCGTCTTTGTTCATGCCGTACGTCGACAGCCAGATGATGACCATGTTGATGAACAGACCGACGACCGCCGAGAACAGGAAGATCGCCATCTCCATCCACCGTGCCATGTCGGGGCGGTGTTTGAAGACGTATTTCATGCTCGCGAGATAGTTGAACACGAGCGCGATGAGGAACGAGATCGTGCCCGCGATGACGTTGTGCATATGGAACACGCCGACGAGGAGGTTGAGGATACCCCAGTCGATAAGGAACGCGATGATGCCGACAACGCCGAATTTGAGGATTTGTTCGATGAGTTTTCGCACAGCAATAGTGTACAAGGTGGCCGTCCGAAGTCGCCGCGAGCGTAGCGGGGGGCACAGGTGCGTGCGCGACCGCAGCGCGAAAAAGGTGTGCGCCCCCGCATCCGCCTACAGTTCCACTTCGGGTTTCGTGGGGTCGTCTTTGACGTGGGCGAATTTCGCGGCGAGTGCTTCCTTGTTCTTGCGTTCGTCCTCTTCGCGGGCGCGCGCCTTCGCTTCCTTTGGGTCCCACAGGATGTCCTCGCGGTGCTTGCGCCACTCGGCGCCCGCGATCGGCGCGAGCGCCTGTGCGAGCACGACGGCGGCGTCGTCGGCGCTGTCGTCGCCGTTCGGTGTGACGTAGGCGGCGACGACACCGTGGTACTGTTCCGCCGTCAGGCAGATCTGCGGCACTTCGAGCGTCGCCGCGAACGCGTTGATGAATGGTATGAACGGCAGTGCGAGCGTCGCGACACCGCGCACGCGCGCTTCGGGTGCGCCGCCGGCCGTCGGCAGTTCGACGCCGTTGTCCGCGGTGAACTGTGCGGTGACGGCGCGCAGCAGTTCGTCGAGCAGCACGACGGTGGCCGCGTACCGCCACGTGATCGGTTCGACGGTTGTCTCGGTGCGTTCGCTGACGAATTGTTCGACGTTCGCGACCGCGTCGCCGATCGCCGTCATCGTCACACGAGACCATGTGACGCCGAGCGCCGCTGCGGCGTCGAACAGATCGTGCACGTCGTGCGATGACGTGAATTCGTCGAGTGTCTCTATCGCGTCGTTCGCCGCGTTGAGCGCGTCGACTTCCTGCTGTGGGCGCCCGGGGATCATGTCGGCGCCTTCGTAGACGAATTCGGCGTCCGCCATCGACACGTCCGCATCCGTCAATACGCACGCGGCGAGGCGGCTGAGCCGCACCTGCAGGTTCTCGCAGTAGCGCGCGTCGTTGTCCATGTGCATCGCGGATGTGAGCGGCCACAGCTCCGTGAGGTCCGCGGCCGCCTGCGCGGCCTGGCGGACCGCGGGAAGCGCGGCGATGCGCTCGACGGTTTGTCCGGTGTCAACGTTCATATTCGTCTCCTTATATACAAGTATTCAATAAAAAAGTATTCGTATAGGTCACTCAATGCCGTGTGCGGGGTCGGCATAGGTGGCCGACAATACGTCGTGCGTCGCATCGTCGTAGGTGATCGACGTGACCGACGCGAGCGCCGTCTTGCGCAGCAGCATGTTGTGTTCGGGGTGTCCGGTTTCGATCAGATGACGGTACGACCAGATCGGCGACTCGTGGGTGACGACGATGATCTGTCGTCCAGGGTATTCGTCGACCTTTTCGAGGGCGAAATTGCGCACACGGTTCGCGATCGAACGGTAGCTTTCGCCCCACGTCGGTCGCCACAGATTGCGGATGAGTCTGATGTTCTCGGGGCGCCACAGCGCGCCTTCCCCGTGACCGATGCGTTTGCCGCGGAATTCGTTGCGCGCTTCGATGAGACGAGGGTCGGTGATCAGTTCGAGGGGAGTCTCGCCGCGTTCGTCGCGCACTTCGTTGAGTTCGTGGAGGATGACTTCGGCGGTCTCGCGCGTGCGTTCCAACGGGGACGAGTAGACGGCGCACGCCGTGTTCGTCTGCGGGTTCTCGGCGAGGTAGCGCGCCGTCGCGAACGCCATGCGGCGTCCGGCGTCGGACAGATGGAATCCGGGGAGCCGTTCGTACAGTACGTGTTCCGGATTGTAGACCTTGCCGTGGCGTACGAAGTTGATCGTCGTTGCCGTCATGTGCGCCCTTTCGTATCGGATGTGAACTTTTCATCGATTTTGCCGTCACCTCATAATGTACCGCGTGTCGCGCCGGGAGGTGCGACTAATGTGGTCGTGTTCGACAAACGCACCGCCGACGTACGACGTTGCGCGTGCGGCGGCGACGCCGTACCGGACACCTATAACACACCTATATATTCACCCATATATCACCGATATCCACGATCAGTCGATCGATGAACCCAACCAACCGTGCGCGGAGGGAATCAAGCCGTGACGCAAAACGGCGCGACGACCGCGCGCGGGACACACCGTGAGCAGAAAGGAGCGGCACACCATGGCCTCCAATCACACCAACGGCGTCCACGACGTCGTCCATCGCATCTTCGGCGGGTACGCCGAACTTCTCCGTATTCCACACACCGCGCGTTTTGCCGTCGGATCGGTCATCGCGTGCATGCCGTTCCCGATGGTCGGCATGACGATGACGATCATGACGCAGCAGTACTACGGCAATTACGCGCTCGCCGGCGCGCTGACCGCCGTGCAGGCGATCGCCGGCGCCGTGCTGAGCCCCGTGCTGGGCACGCTCGTCGACCGCTTCGGGCAGCGCGCCGTCTCGATCCCGACGATCGTCGTGTGGATGGTGGCCGCCACGTCGTTCGTCTCGTGCGTGCTCGCCCACGCCAACCCCGCCGTGCTGTACTGCATCGTGCCGTTCCTCGCCGCCGTGCCGCCGTGGGGCGCGATGAGCCGCGCGCGCTGGACGTACCTGATGGGCAACGACCGCCAAGGCGTCAACCGCGCGCTTTCGCTTTCGGGCGTGTTCGACGAGGCGATGTGGGTCGTGGGCAATCCGCTCGCCTCCACGCTCGCCGTCATCTCCGGTGTGCTCTCGTTCTCAGTGACGGGCCTGTGCGTGCTCATCGGCGCGCTGATGTTCCTCACCGAGTTCACCACATGCCCGCCGAGCCAGACGCAGCTCGCGCGCGAGGCCGGCCTGACGCGCAAGGAGTTCCGTGCGCGCGAGCTGCGTCTGGCTCGGCGGGCATGTGGTGAACTCGGTGAGGA